>Ga0070730_10001684_pt1 | contig 20962 bp, 16 predicted proteins | sample Coa_R1_3_FD_66447 | JGI IMG/M metagenome (GOLD analysis project Ga0070730, IMG submission 66447) | Surface soil microbial communities from Centralia Pennsylvania, which are recovering from an underground coalmine fire - Coalmine... | ecosystem: Environmental > Terrestrial > Soil > Unclassified ... | reverse complement strand
CAACTGCGTGACCATCCTCTGCTACTTCAGCGACGTCACCGAGGCGCACGGGCCGGCCCACTACGTGACCCGTCCGGACGCGCTCGAGGTGACCGGTCCCGAGGCCAGCCTGACCCGCGACGGCGACGAACACGCCCGGATCCAGCAGGCCCTGCTGCCCTATGAACGCTCCACCGCGGCGCCGGCCGGCAGCGTGTTTCCCTACACCATCGACATCTGGCACCGGGGCACCAACCTGACCGCCCCGGGGGGACATCGCTACGCCCTGATGAGCTGCTTCAAGAAGGCGGGGGACGAGGCAGTCGGCTTCCACGCCTGGGCCTTCCACCACACCCAGCCCTGGGCGCGCATCTTCGACCACGCCACGCCCGAACAGCTCGAGTGCTTCGGCGTCCAGCCTCCCGGCCACCCGTTCTGGACCAAGACCACCCTGGCCCGCGCCCAGGCCCGCTATCCCGGCTGGGACATGACCCCCTACCGGGAGGCGGTGGTCGCCCGCGCGGCCTAACTAGGGCTTCAGCGGCTGGGATCGAGGAACAGCAGCTTCAGGGTGCCCGGCCGGGGGATCGGCCGGCCGCCAGGATTGGGGCTCGGATCGGTGTCGGCGGCGGCGATGTAGATCCGGCCCGTCGCCGGATCGATCCCCATCGTGCGGCCGCTGGGCGCCGTCTTGATGATGGCGACGGGGACGTACTTGTCCGGCGTCTCCTCGCGGATCACCGACAGGGTTCCGTCCAGCCCGTTGGTGCTGAACACCAACTTGCGCTTTGGATCGAAGCCGGCCGCGTCGGTGCCCCGGCCGATCGGCGCGCCGGCGACCTCCTTGCCATTGTCGGTGTCGACCACCACCAGCCGCGCGTTGACGCAGCTGATAAACAGCCGGTGGGTCGCCACGTCGATGGCCGCCCCATGAGGCGACGAGCAGTCCGCGATCGGCCAATGGGCCGTGACGGTGTTGGTCCGCGTGTCGATCCGCACCACCTCGCGCTTCTCGGCTCCGGCCACGTAGAGGCCGCCGCGGCCGTCGGCGACGGCGTATTCCAGGCCGCCGCCGCCGTCGATCGTCGCCACGACCTTGTCGGTCTTAGGATCGATGGCGGTGACCTTCTTCGAATCGCCCTCGACGATGAAGACATGGCCGGAGGCAGGATCGAAGGCGATGGCGTCGGCGTCCTTCTCGACGGTGATCCTGTCCTTGACGGCCAGGGTCTTCAGATCGAAGGCCACCGCCAGCCCGCCCCGCCCGTCATCGGTGAAGCCCTGGCCCGCCGCGGTGGCGATGCCGATGCCGTGGGCGCCACCGGCCATGCCCTCGACCTGGCCGACGATCGCCCCGCCGCGGCCGTCGACCACCGTCACACGGTCGCCATGCGAGACATAGACCCGATGCGAGGCGGGATCGAAGACCACGTAGTCCCAGCGGTTGGGCTCTCCCAGCGGCACGGTCCTGGTCACCGTGTAGTTGGGTGCAGGTGGCGCGGCGAAGACCGGCGCGGCCAAGGCGGCGAGCGCGCTCGCAAACAGGGCGATCTTGGACACGGGTGTTCCTCCTCTCGAATTGTTGGCGTGGCGCTCGGCGCCGGACCTCGAGCGCCGGGGCGGCGGTTATTCACCACGCGCCGCGCCTCGGCAACCGCCCGCCTAGAAATGCGCCCGGACGCCGCCCTCCAGGGTGATATCGTAGAACTCCCGCTGGATCGGGCGGTTCACGTAACCCTCATAGTATCGCAGCGGCTGGTTGGTCAGGTTCTTGGCGTTGAAATAGACCGTCCAGGTGTTGTTGATCTCGTAGCTCGAACTGAGGTCGAGCAGGAACCGAGAATCCTGGATGGTGTCGAGCGTCTTGTCGCCGCCAAGCCCGAATAGGCTGTGGCTGATGTATTCCCCCGACAGACGCACATTGATCCCGTAGGCTTCGTAGAAAGCCGCGAGGTTCCAGGTGATCGGCGACGTTCCCGGCAACAGGCCATACTCATTCTGGCCCGTTACGCTGGTGGCGGCGTCATATTCGAGAATACGCGAGTCGACATAGGTGAAGTTGCCCTCGATCCCGAGCCCTTGCAGGGGATGGGGCAACCAGGTGAACTTCTGGTGATAGGCGACGGTGACGCCGCGGGCATAGGCGCTGGACACGTTCGAGAACGTCGTGATCGTGCCCGGCAGTCCGTTCACAAATAGCGGATCGTTAACGCCGTTCAATATCCGCGGCACGATATAGTTGGAGAACTCCTTGTCGAACAGGGCGACCTGTACGATCCCCGCGTTCGGCAGGTAGTATTCCAGCGAAAGGTCGAAATTGTCGCCCGTGGTCGGCCTCAGGTTGGGATTGCCGCGCGTGATCGTGTTCTGGCTCTGATCCACCGTGGCGGCCGTGGTGTTCTGATTGAAACCGGGGCGCCCGATCCCGGTCGAGTAGGTGAAGCGAGCGACAAGGTCGGGGCGGAAGTCGTATCGGATCTGCACCGTCGGGAAGGCGTTGAGGTAGCTGGCCGGGTGAGCGACAAAGGACTGGGTCGTGTTCCCCGCGGCGTCGGTCACGGACTCGTACGCGCCGTAGTTGGCCTCGGTGTCTTCTACGCGTACGCCAGCCAGCAGGCCCCATTTTCCGACCGTCGTCGTATACTGAGCATAACCGGCGTAGATGTTCTCTGTATCCTGCTGATAGGCTGTCGGATTGAAGACCGCACCCTGGTCGAGGGTCCCCAGCAGGGCGCGCACCGCGTAGCGGTTGATCACCGGGCCATTGGTGTAGTGACCATTGTAGTAGGGCGCGATGGCCGGTCCGGAAAAGCCGGTCAGGGAGAGCGGCGGCGGGGCGGCGATCTGGTCGTCGAGCTCGACGGTCGACTTGTCCCGCAGGCGGACCTCACCACCGACCTTGATCCTGTCGCTGTCATTCAGGAGATGCAGAGGGACCGTGAGGTTCACCGCGCCGGAGTATTCCTCGTCGACGTCGTAAGTATGGTTGTTGTTGACGTTGCTCAGCGCATACATCGCCGCATCGTTGAGGTTGGTCCCGGGCGCGCCGAAGATCGGATAGGGGGGCGTCGACACCGGATCGTAGGTGAAGGGGACCGTTGGACCGAGGAATTCCGCGTTGAGGTTGCGGCGGACGTGGAACGTCGCCCGGCTGTAGGCGCCGTGATAGTCCAGAACGACACCGCCCCAGTGATCCTCGCCGCCGAGGGCGACAACCGTGTTGCGGTGGACTTCCTCCTCGTCGGTCAGGGTGATGGCGGGGTTCGTGGTCCCAATGAACCCGTTGGCGTCGTTGGGGTCGACCCCGGCCACACTGATGCCGGTGAAGAGCAGGAAGTTCTTCTTCTGCGCTTCGGTATAGCCCGCCACGTCGGCGCGCAGATAATAGGTGTGATCGTCGTTCGGCTGGAAGTCGAGTTCACCGCCGTAGCTGAACCGCCGCCGGTGATAGTCATAGTAGCGCAGGTCGTACTGTCTGACGATGTCGGCGGCGGGGTCGCCTCTGTAGCTCTCCTCCAGGTCGTCCACCGCCCGGCGGTCGTCCTTGCGCGAGTAGGTCAGCACGAAGGAGAAGGGCGTCGGATTGGAGATGAAGCCGGCGCGCGGCGGACTGGGCGCCTCCTCGCCGTTCTGGATCACCAGGCCCTTGTCGTCGAAGCCGAAGCGGGCGCCCAGGGCCACATCGGCCTCGAACGGTCCGGTGTGGTCGTGCAGCGGCTCGTAGCCCCAGCCCAGGGTGGCGTCGAGGAACGGCTTGGTGACATTGGTCGCCTTGCGCGGCGTCAGCTCGATGGAGCCGCCGAGGCCCTCGGCCTCGTGGTCGGGAAGCAGGGTGTAGGTGACGATGATGCCGTCGATGGCCCCGGTGGGGATCGTGTCATATTCCACCGCCCGTCCGCCGCCGCCGGAGGCGGTCCCGCCGGGATTGGTGTTGAGCAGCGGCACCCCGCCGTAGGTCGCGCCGTCCAGATTGGCGTCGATGCCGCGGATCTGCACGAAGCGGCCCTCGCCGGTGTCGCCCGAGAGCGACAGGCCCGGCATGCGTCCGAGCGCCTCGGCGGCGTTGAAGTCGGGATACTTCTGGATGGTCTCGGCGGACTGAACGGCGATCAGGTTGGGGGCGGTGAGCTGAACGGCGCGCGCCTTGTCCTCCTGCCGGGGGGCGGTCACCACGACCTCGCCGACCGACGAGTCCGTGGCCGCGGCCGCCGCCGTCTCTTCCGCCGCCACGGCGTTCGACCTTAATGTCAGTATACTGACTGATGACATCAACGCCAGGGCGCCGAGCTTGATACGCATTACCGATTCCTTGATTCGAAGCGCCGGTACGGCGGTTCGGCTGCTGCGCCGGCCGCGTTAGGCGCCGTGCGCGACAGGTCCGTGACAAGGCGCGACGATTGCGGATCGAGTTTCAGAGTGTTGCACCCGCGCAACGCACCCGCAGCGCCGGTGGTTGTCGAGGGCGGCGCGCCGCGCTACGTCTCCCCGCCGACGGCGGCGGCGCCGTAGCGCGAGGACGGCTTGATGAGAACACCGGGCCGCCTGCGAGAACGGGTCGCGGTCAGCCTCGCGGTGGCGGCGATCGCCTCGGTCCCGCAATCGGCGCTCGCCCAGACCGACGAGATCCAGGTCTACAACGCCGAGATCGCCGCTCCCGGCGTGTTCAACCTGACCCTTCACAACAACTACACGCCAGACGGTCTGAAACAGCCGGCGTTTCCCGGCGACGTGATCTCCAACCATTCCCTGAACGGGGTGCCGGAGCTCGCCTACGGGGTCACCGACTGGCTGGAGGCCGGGCTCTATTTTCCGCTCTATAGCGTGCGGGGCGACGGCGGCGTGCAACTCGACGGCTTCAAGCTGCGCGCCCTGTTCGTCGATCCCCATGCGGCCGAGAAGACCTTCTTCTACGGCGTGAATTTCGAATTCAGCTTCAACTCCAAGCGCTGGGACACGCACGCCTACACCTCCGAGATCAGGCCCATCGTCGGCTGGCGCCTCGGCAAGGTCGACGTGATCTTCAACCCGATCCTGGACAATTCCTACGACGGGCTGTCCCGCCTGGACTTCGCCCCCGAAACCCGTGTCGCCTACAATATCTCGAAGGTTTGGGCGGTGGCGGCGGAGGAGTACGACGACTACGGCCCTCTGCGCAGCTTCTACGGCCACCAGCAGACCCACGAATTGTTCGGCGTGGTCGACTTCAACGGCAAGCCGGTCAATGTCGAGTTCGGGGTCGGCTTCGGCCTGAATGCGGCGACCGACCGCCTGACCCTGAAGCTGATCTTCTCGAAGGATCTGTAATCAGAAGAAGAGCTTGCGAATGCTCAGGGTGATGGTGCGCCCGGCGGCGTCGAGGTAGCCCGGCTGGTAGGCGAGCGGGGTGACGCCCAGGGCGTCCCGCACATGGATGCGCTGGTCGAGCAGATTGACGATGTTGAGGCTGATCCGCGCGCCGCGAAGCCAGGGGTAACGCTTCACCACCCACGGCTGCTGCCCGAGCGTGTCGAACAGGCGCAGGTTGATGGTGGTGAGGCCGGAGAACGACAGGTTCCCGGTCGGTGAGCCCGGCCCGCCGACGACCGTGGTTCCTTCGCGCCAGTCGGCGCTGAGGCGGGCGCCGTAGCCGCGCAGGGTCATGCCGAGCTGGGCCTCGATCTCGTTGCGGTACTGGCCGCCGGCACTGCTCGTGGGCGACCCGTTCAGGAAGTCGAGGGTCGGGCCGCCGGGGCGAACCAGGACCCGGTCGGTCAGGAAGACGGTATGGTAGACGGCGAACTGCAGCCGGCCGGGGGCCGCCACGCCGGTGAAGCCCCTGAACCGGCTGGGTCCGCCGCCGGGTCCGTCCTCTCCGCCGGGGCCCCGCTCACCCGCGCCCGGACGTCCGCCGCCGCGGAACGCCCCGCGGAACGGCCGTGGCGGCGGCTGTTTGCCGAGCGGGCGCGAGTAGTTGATCCCCCAGCGGATCTCGGAGCGCTCCGAGCGGGCGAAATTGACCGGCCGGATATCCTCCTCGACCAGGTCGCCCTCGGCGTCGCGGATGAACCGGGCCGGAAAGGCGGCTTCGAGCGCGGCATCGGCCGCCGGGAAGGTCGCGACGGGATTGTCGATGTCGCTTTCGATATAGTTGGCCGTGATCGTCAGGTCCTGGGTCGGCAGCGGCTTGAGGGTCAGGCCGATTTTCAGGACGTTGCGGCTGTCGGCGGTCAGGCCCGGCGCGCCCCCGCTGATCTGGGTGACATCGACGGTTCGGCCGGTGGCGTAGTCGAACAGCGGAACGCCGGGGGTGAAGACGGTCGGTCCGCCGAGTTGCGCGGTCGAAGGCGCCGCGTGGTCGCGGGTGCGGGAGACGATCAGGGTGTAGCCGGGAACGGGCGTCCAGTTCACCCCGTAACCCAGAGTCTCCAAAAGTCCGTAGTCGGACAGCTGGTCGACCGCGCCGTTGGCGTTCAGCGACAGCTCGCCCAGGAACGGCAGGACGCGGTGGCGCCGGCTGGCCAGGGGAAGATCGAGGTTCAACTGGGCGTTGGCGTCGTTGCGGGTCAGGTGGGCTGACCGAAACTGGCCGAAGCGGGTCGATGTCGAGCCCTGCCAGGTCTGGGTGTCGCCGGCCTTGGCGCTGACATAGAGATCGCCGGCCGGCAGCCTGATCAGGGGACCGTTGGCCAGGACCTGCAGGTTGGCAGAGTCGGCGATCGACCGCGCGACCGACTGGGGCCGGCCGGTGCCGGCGTCGGTGTCGGTCTGGGTGTCGGCGTGATCGAAGGCGTCGGTCAGGGACAGACGCCAGTCGCGCACGTCCTTGTTGAAGGTCGAGCCCAGGTGCGCGGTCCATCCGTCCACATACTGGTGGAGCGGTGTCGCCTGGTCGCCCTGCGCCGGACCCTGCAGGGCATCGCTGGCCGTGGCGCCGAAGGTGGCGTTGTAGGTCGCCCTGATCCCGTCGGACGCCGGCCGGGCCAGGACCGCGTTCAGCGTCAGGCTCTGGGTCGCCGGCGACAGGGTGTGGTCTGCGGGGTCGGAACGGCCGGAGGGCTCGACGACATCGCGGTCCGCATCGGTGATGTCGGACGCCGCCTTGTACTTGAGGTCGAGGTTGAGGCGGTCGTCGCGGCGCAGGTGCAGCAGGTCGACTTCCGCCTGACCGCTGGTGTCGGCCCCCTCGGTCGCGCCGCCGCCCGCCAGATCCCCGGTGACGGCGTGGAAGCGGCGGCGCGTCACGATGTTCACCACGCGCTGGTTGGCGCTGTAGCCGTACTTCAACGACACCTCCTCCGGCAGGATGTCCACCCGCAGGATCGCCTCGGTGGGGAGGTTCATCACCTCGTTGAAACTGGAGATCCGCCGGCCGTTGAGCAGCACGACCGGGCTCTCCCCGCCCCGGCCGCGGTCGCTGCGCGTCTCCGGCGCCAGTTCGGCAAGCAGTTCGGTGACCGTGCTGACGCCGAAGGACTGGATATCGGCGGGGCTGTATTGGATCTCCGGGGTGATGTCACCGACCACAGCCCCGACCTGATGGGCGTAGTCCTTGGGCGCCACCACATCGACCCCGGAGACCCGGGTCGCCTTCGCGTCCGGGTCGTCCTCGTCTCCCGCGGAGGTCGATGGCGGGGCCCTGGCGGGCGGCGCGGCGGCCGGCGCGGACTTCGCCGCTACCGGGTCACTCCCCAGGCCGGAGACGGCGGCGACGCCCAGCAAGGGGGTCAGCCAGAGGCCGGGCCGCAGTCTCATGCTCGTGGGTCTGCCGATAGTCCTTCTACGGTGCGGACGTCTCTTCCACGTTCAGGTTGCAGGTCTGTGTCGACTGTGTCGCCGCCGTTTACGGGGATGACGCATCCGCGGTCTAACGGACCGCGAACACCACCGTCACCTGGCCGACGCGGGCGAAGCGGAGCGTGGCCGGGACATGGTCGCCGGGCTTGAACGGTCTGCGGGGGCCGATCAGCATCAGGTGGTTCCCCCCGGGCGCCAGGGTCAGCGTGGCGCCCGGGGGGATCGGAAAGCCGCCTGGCGTAAGCCGCATGCGCATCACCTCGCCGGTCATCGACATGGTGTGCGGCTCGATCGCCTGGGCAAGGGGCGAGCTCCCGCCCAGCAGCCGGTCTGCGCTCTTGCCGCGGTTGGTTACGGTCAGGTAGCCGGCGGCGGTGGGCGCGGCGTTGGGCGTCGCCCTGATCCACGGATCGCCGATGTGCAGCGTCCCGGCGCCGTAGTCACGGGAGCAGGCGGCGTGCGGCGCGACGATCAGGGCGGCGGCGACGGCGGCGGCCGCGATGGACGTCGAAGGGGTCATGGCGATCTCAAGTCCTGGGTCGAGAAGAAGAACAGCGCCGCCTATGGCGTCAGAACCGAACCCGCAATCCCCCATAGGCGGCCATCGGCGCGGCGGGGCTCTGAAAGCGGGGGTCGGCGCCGGTGGCCGGCACGCCGGGGGCCTTCACGCCGGTGGGATCGCCCAGGACGCCGAAGGTGGCGTATCGCGCGTCCAGGGCGTTATCGAGGACGGCGAAAAGCGAGATCCGCGGGGCGAGATTCAGCGTCGAATGAAGATCGAGCACCGCATAGCCGGGCAGCTCGCCCAACTGGTTGCTCTCGTCGCCGCGATAGACCTGGTCGCCGACCAGCGAGAGGCCGGCGCCCACGCTCCAGCCGCGCCGCACCTCGAGATCGGCGCCGAGCTTCAGGCGATCGCGCGGCACGCCCGGAAGATGATCGCCGGGCCGCACCTGGATATCGCCGCTGGCGTCGTGGAACGGATTGGACGGCGAGGCCAGCGCGAAGGCCGATCGGAACGTGGCGTCGACATGGCTGTAGCTCGCATAGGCGCTGAACCCTCGCGCGGCGTAGCGCGCGCCCAGCTCCAGCCCCCGCCGCCGCGTGCCGCCGATGTTCTGGAAGTAGCCGGCGCTCAGGGAGGTGGCGACGCCGTAGATGTCGTCGCGCACGTCGGTGTTGAACAGGCCCGCGTTCCACGTCAGGGCGCCGGCCCCGAGGCGCAATCGGCCACGCAGCCCGGCCTCCCAGGTGTGCGAGACGACCTGCTTCAGATTGGGGGGGTCGCTGGAGAGGGACGAGGGCAGGAGGCATGGGATCGCCGGGTTCGAACACTCAATCTCGCTGGCGTTGGGCGTGCGGCTGCCCTCTGAGTAGCCTGCGTAGGCGGTTAGGCCCGAGGTCAGCCGATAGGTCGCGCCCAGGGCCGGATTGAACCGCTCATAGTGGTTGCGGCCGGTGAGGTCGGAGCCCCGTCGATCGGCGAGATCGATCCGCGCGTCGTTGTAGCGGCCGCTCGCGGTGACGGAAAGGCGGCGACCCAGGTCCAGGGTGTCGGTGGCGTAGAGGCCGAGGTAGGTGGTGGCGGCCCTCAGGCTCACCGGGGTCGCGGTGAACGGCGCACCCTCCGGCGTAGCCACGAACAGGCCGGAGGAAACCACCTGCAGGTTGGCCCCGATCACCCCCAGCTCGGCGCCTGAGGAAAAGCGGGTGACCGCCGAATCGGCGCTAGCGCCGACGGTCAGGTGGTTCTGGCGGCCAAGGATGGCGGCCGTCGAGGTCGCCTGGAGGGACCCTCCCGCCCCCGCTGAGCTGATCTTCTCCCGATCGATCTCGCCGAACGGGGTGGTTCCGCCATTCGAGATGTCCGGCAACGCGCCGCCAGAGGCGCCCGTCACGGGCGTTACGCCATCGCCCTGACAGAGGAGGCCCCGGGAGGGACCGGCCGCGCAGGCCGCATAGCTCGTGGTGTTGCCGTTGACCACAGCCTGCCAGAAGCCGCGATAGTAGGCGGCCCCCTGGAACGACAGGGTCGACGTGGCCGCATAGGCGACGTTCAGGGTGACGAAGGCCAGGCTGTTGTGGTTGCTCTGGGGGTTGGTGAAGATCAGGGAGCGGCCGACAGCCAGCTCCTGCACGGGCGCGGCGGACTCGCCGCCCAGGCGGTTGTCGGCGAGCGTCACGCCGAGATCGAGCGTGAGCCCACCCGTCCGCGCGCCGACATCGCCATGAAGCTGGCGCAGGCGGTCGGACGAGGACGCCCGCCAGCCGTCCTCGTCCAGCACGCGCCCGGCAACGTAGGCGCTCAAGGTTCCGTTGTGGGTTCCGTATTCCGCCGACGCGTCACGCCGGCCGAACGAACCGCCGGCGACCGAGGCGTCGCCGCCCGGGTCGGTGAAGCCGGTCTTCGTCTGCACCACCACCGCCCCGCCCAGGGCGTTGAGCCCGTAGACCGGGTTGGCCCCCAGCACCTCCAGCCGGCGGATGGCGATGTCCGGGATCAGGTCCCAGTTCACCGTCTCGCCGAAAGCCTCGTTGATCCTCACACCGTCCTGGTAGATGGCCACCCCTTGCGGCGTCCCCAGCACCGGCGAGGCCTCGAAGCCGCGCAAAAGGATGTCCGGCTGGAAGGGATCGTCGAGGTTGTCGCCGGCGTTGACGCTGCCGATCTGGCTCGCGAGGGCGCCGGCGACGGAGGGCGTCCCGCTGCGCGCCAGGTCGGCCGGGGACAGCGTCTGGACGGTGGATGGGGTCTTGTCGATATCGACGCCCGTGCCCGGCAGGGGCGAGACCCCGATGACGATGACGGGCTCCACGATGGCGGGACCGGCGGCGGCCCAGGCGGCGCTCTCCCAGGCAGCGTCTGCGACGACGAGCAGGGGAACTAAAAGAAACGCAGACTTGACCATTCCGCCCCGGAGCCGTGGCCGGAATGGAAGGCGCGCCGGCTCGCGCGCCCTCTTGGCGCCGCGACGGCGCCAAATCCAGGGCTGAGGAGCCTTACCCCGCGATCGGCCCCGTCAGCTGTCGGCCAGCTGTCGGCAGGTCGGACGGGCCTGGCGAGCGCGCAGCCTCGCCCCCAGGAGGCCGACGCCGACCAGTATCATCAGCCAGGCCGCCGGCTCGGGAACGGCCGTGCCGCCCGTCAGGGCGACGTCGAAGTCGAGACCGGTGTCGGTGTTGCCCCAGTCGAGGGTCGCCGAGTCCGATATCGGATTGTTGATCGACAGGAGGTCGTTCGTGGCGTCGAAGGTGGTCGGCAGGCCCAGGCCGCTGAGGTCGGTTCCCAGCTGCTGCAGCACCATGGCGTCGGTCTCGCCGGCGTAGGGATCGACGGTGGCGACCGCGACGCCATTCACGCCGAAGGTGACCATGGACGGGGCGCCGGTCGGATCCATCCCCGTGGCCGGCAGCGCCGACATCGAGCCGCCCATGCTGCCGCCGTAGGAGCCGCCGGACGAACCGCCGCCACTCCCTCCCCCGCCGGCGCCCGGCCGGAGCGCGCCGCCGTCGCCGAATTCCCGCGTCGGGTTGGTGATCTGGGTGTAGGCGGGCGTTCCCGGAACCGCCGGCATGCCTCGCCTCGCCGGCGTAGGCGGTATGGTGTAGAGGCCGGTGATGGTGATGGTGTAGCCGACCGTCCTGCGGCCAACCCGCACCGGCGTCACCGTGGCCCGCCCGCGGCCGAGTTGCATGTTCACGGCGGCGGCCAGGGTGTTGGCCTTGCGTCGTGAGGCCTGCAACGGCGTCTCTCCCGCCATGATCGCCGGCAGGTTGTTCACCGTAACCCGCGTGATCACCGGCATGCCACCGGCCATGGCCGGCGGCTGGGTGAAGTCGATGATCCAGGGGTTGGCCATCGTCGCGGAGCCCATCGGCACGCCCACCGGCCCGGTGAAATCGACGTTCATCGGCATCGGCGGCGGCGGTGGCGGCGGGGCGGCGTGTGACGGCGCGAGGGGTAGAAGCACCGCCAGCGCGCCGAGGGTTGAAACCATCGGACCCGAGATCGCCCCGACGCCCCAGGACCTTCGTATGGTGAAACGCTTCATCGGACCGCTCCCCTCACCCTGATTGGACGAAAATCACCTCTCCCGACCTGAACTCATGACTGTTAGCGTGCCAGTTTTTCCCACACCGTGAGAAGCGCAATTCACCTTCGCGTGAGGCGATGGATTTTTCCGACGACGACTGGAGGGCGCGCCCTAGGCGTCCGACCGCTGAGGCGATGGCTCGGCGAGCCACGCCAGGACCTCGCGGTTCACTTCCCGCGGATAGCAGTGGCTGAGGTCGGCGATCTCGCGGTAGGTCACCCGCGCCCCGGCCGCCGCGAGCGCCCGTTGCGCCTGGCGGGCGAGCTCGACATCGAACATCCAGTCGAGCGCGCCATGGACGACGAAGACCGGCAGGCCCCGAATGCGGCCCGGCTCGGCCATGTCGGCCAGCAGGGGATGGAAGGCGGCCGCGACAGGAGCGAGGTGGGTGAAGGGCGAACCGCGCTGCAGCCCCGAGACATAGGTGAAGGTGCCGCCGTCGCTGAGCCCGGTCAGCAGCCGCCGCTCGGGATCGACCCGCAATCGTTCGCCGACCAGATCGAGGATGCGGGCAAAGTTGGGGGTGTCCGGATCCTCACCCATCAGCGCCCAGGTCTCGCCGATCGCCGTCGGCGCGATAAGGATGGCGCCGACGCTGCGCGCGGCGGCGAGCCAACTCCACAGGAAGCCCCGGCCGTTGCCGCTGCCACCGTGCAGGGCCATCACCAGCGGCCAGGCGCGGTCCGGCCGGTAGTATTCCGGGACGTAGACGGAGAACCCGCCGCGCGCGCCATTCTCGTGGTCGACGTGGAAGACTCCGGTCCCGTCTCGCCCCTCCGCCTCGTCCAGCCGCGCAAGCAGGGCGGCGTCCCCGCGCGATGGCGGATCGAGGAAATGGCGGCTGACCGGTGAAAATGCGGCGGCGAGCGGGTAGAGGGCCTCCTCGGCGCGGGGCAGATGCCGCAGAGCGCGAAAGACACCGCGCAGATCGCTCGCCGAGCGCAGTCCCTCGAAGGCGGCCAGGGCTGCATCGCTGGCCGCGCAAAGGGGCTCCCGCAGCGGCGCCAGCCGGTCCGGCCAGCCGTCCAGCCTGGCTCGAGGCTGGGCGAGGCCGGCGTCCGGCGTTCCGGCGGCCCGCATCACCGCGGCGAGCTCGGGCGGATTGAGATGGCGGCTGATATGGACAAGGGTCTCGAGCGACCGCAGGAGCGCGGGCACGAGGACCTGGAGGTCGGCGAACTCGCCGTCTATGGCGCTGGGCTCGGCCATGGCCTAACACGCGTAGCAGCCTTTCGGGGCGCGCGAGAACTGCAAAAAGGGGGGAATCGAGCGCCATGCGCGTACTGTGGCCGCAGCATTTCTGGGGCGATGACCGCGAGCCGGAACTGTCCGGCCTGGGACCCGGTCTCGACGCCGATTTCGTTCGCCGCTTCGCCGACGTCACCGACGAGCAGTGGGCGAGTTGCGACGCCCTGGTCGGGCCCGCCCCTCCGATCGACGTCCTCGACAAGCTGAAGCAGTGCCGGATCTACGTGAAACCCGCGGTGGGCTTCGACGACGTCGACATCCGAGCCTGGGGCGAGCGCGGCATTCCGGTCTGCAACACCCCCGACTATGGCACGCGCGAGGTCGCCGACCACGCCATGGCCCTGGCGCTCACCCTCGCCAAGTCGATCGCCTTCCACGACGAGAGCCTGCGCCAGGACCCCAGGGCGAATTGGCGTCCGGCTCTCAATCCGTTCGGCCAGCGCCTGGCCGACTGTACGTTCGGCGTGGTCGGCCTGGGGCGCATCGGCACGGCGGTCGCCCTGCGCGCCAAGGCCTTCGACATGGACGTCGTGTTCCACGATCCCTACAAGCCCAGCGGTTCGGAGCTGTCCCTCGGGGTGCGCCGCGCGGACAGCCTCGCCGAGCTCCTGGCCCAGTGCGACATCGTCTCCGTCCACACGCCGCTGAACGAGGAAACCCGCAACCTGATCGGGGCCGAAGCCCTGGCGGGCGCCAAGCGGGGAATCATCCTCGTCAACACCGCCCGGGGCCCGATCGTGGACATCGACGCCCTCTACGACGCCATGAAGGCGAACACCGTCCTGGCCGCGGGGCTCGACGTGCTGCCCGAGGAGCCGGCCAATCCGGCCAAGCCGCTGATCGCCGCCTGGGTGGCGGGCGAGGCCTGGCTGAAGCACCGCCTGGTGGTCACGCCCCACTCGGCCTTCTATACGCCCCAGAGCCTGCGCGACATCCGCCTGTTCTCGGCGCGCACCGCCGGGCGCTACTTGCGCAACGGCCGGCTGGAGAACTGCGTCAACGAGGCCTTCCTGGGCCATCGCCGTTGAGCGCCGCCCCGTGAGTTCGAAGTATCTGCTCGACCGCGACTGGACGGCCCCGATCCGCTATCCCGATCCGGCGGTGGAGATTCTCGACCGCCGCTTCGCCCCCTATCGCCTGGGCAGCGCCGCGGTCGAGCGGCTGTGGACCGGCGCGCGCTGGGCGGAGGGACCGGTGTGGTTCGGCGACCTGCGCTGCCTGATCTTCAGCGACATCCCCAACGATCGCCTGCTGCGCTGGAGCGAGGACGCCGGCCAGGTGACCGTCTTCCGCAACCCCTCGAACAACGCCAACGGCAATACGCGCGATCGCCAGGGCCGCCTGGTCACCTGCGAGCACCGCGCCCGCCGGGTCACGCGCACCGAAATCGACGGCGAGATCACCGTCCTCCTCGACCGCTTCGAAGGTCGTCGCCTGAACGCGCCCAACGACGTGGTCGTCCATCCGGATGGTGCGATCTGGTTCACCGATCCGGGCTACGGCCTGCACTGGCACTACGAGGGGGACAAGGGCGAGCTGGAACTGCCCACCCGCACCTACCGCATCGACCCCCGCGCCGGCGTGGCCTCGGTGGTGGACGAGTCCCTGGAAAAGCCCAATGGCCTCGCCTTCTCGCCGGACTACCGGCGCCTCTATGTCGCCGACACCGGCGCGTCCCACAAGCGCGGGCATCCCAGGCAGATCCACGTCTTCGACGTCGAGGGCGGCGAGACCCTGTCGGGCGGCCGGGTCTTCCACGACTTCGGCGCGGCGAGCCCGGACGGCTTTCGCGTGGACGTGGATGGCAACGTGTGGGCCGCCGTCGCCTGGGGCGGACCCGACCTCGACGGCGTGCACGTCATCGCCCCGGATGGCGAGAAGATCGGAGCCATCCACCTGCCGGAGGGGGCAGCCAACCTCTGCTTCGGCGGGGTCAAGCGCAATCGCCTGTTCATCACCGGCTCGCAGTCGCTGTATGCCCTCTATGTGGACGCCCAGGGGATGGCCTATGCGTGAGGCTGTTCGCGCGATGGCCGCGGCGGCCTGTGTGGCGAGCCTGGCCGCCTGCCAGAAACCCGCTTCGGCCCCGCCGCCACCGCCGCCCTTCAACACGACCATCCCCCTGCACGACCTGATGACGCGTGTGATCGACCCGCAGACCGACATCGTGTGGGCGGCCTCGGGAGTGGTGGTCGACCTGCAGGGCGAGCACGATCTCTCACCCAAGACCGACGCGGCCTGGGCCAAAGTGCATGACGCGGCCATGGTCGTCGCCGAGAGCGGAAACCTGCTGCTGCTGCCTGACCGCCTTCGCCCCGGCAAGACCTGGATCCGACAGGCCCAGAAGCTCTCTACCCTGGGCTTGGCGGCCATGAAGGCCGCTGACGAAAAGGACAAGGGCGCGATGCTGCGCATCGGCGGCGACATCCACGACGCCTGCGAGGAGTGCCATCGAGTCTATGTGCTCGGCGAGGCGCCCAAGCCATGAGCGCCAGGCCGGCCGGAAGCCTCGATGTGGCGGTCGAGTGGCTCGCCGCCCAGCCCGGCAGCATAGCCCTGCACGAGTCGCTCTACGCCTACACCTGGATCGAGACGGCCCATGTGCTGGGTATCACCCTCTTCGTCGGCACGATCGCCATGGTCGACCTGCGCCTGCTCGGACTGGCGTTCAGGCGCGCGCCTGTGTCGGCGATGAACGCCAGGATCCTTCCGTGGACGGTCGCGGGCTTCATCCTGATGACCGCCACCGGCGCATTGCTGTTCTACGCCATCCCCGTGCGCAGCTTTCACAGCCTATGGTTCCGCGCCAAGGTTCTGCTGATGGCGGCGGCGTCGATCAACATCTTCGTCTTCCACGCGCGGGTCGAGCGCGATCGCGCGCGCTGGGACCGCGACCCCAGCCCGCCGACGGGCGCCCGCGTCTCCGCCGCGATCTCGCTGGCGGCGTGGGCCGGCGTGATCGTCACGGGACGGATGATCGCCTACAACTGGTTCGACTGCGACAAGCCACAGCCGCCCTTCGTCCACCTCCTCACCGGCTGCCCGGCGGAACTCACCGAGCCATGAGCCTCTACCACCAGTTCGAGGCGCTGGAGGCGACGCCGATCGGCGATGGCATCAAGAATTCCATCTGGCTGTTTCCGGCGATCGAGGCTGTGCACCTGCTGGCCCTGTCGCTGCTGGGCGGCGCGGTCCTCATGCTCGACCTTCGCCTGCTCGGCGTCGGCCTGACAAGCCAGCTCCCTTCCTCCGTGGAGCGGGAAACCCGGCCGTGGCTGGTCGGCGCCCTGGCGGTCATGGTCGTCACCGGCAGCCTCCTCGGCCTCTCCGAGGCGGTCAAGCTCTACGACAAGCAGGCCTTCTGGGTGAAGATGATCGCTCTCGCCACGGCGCTGTTGTTCACGTTCGGCGTGAAGGCTCCCCTCACCCACCGCGGTCCGGCATGGATGGCCCGGCCCCTGGCGGTGGCGTCGCTCGCCCTGTGGCTGACAGTGGCCATCGCCGGTCGCTGGATCGGGTTTTCGTAGGCCCAACCAGCCAGGTCAGCCCGGTTCCGCGGCGGAGTCGGCGACGGACTGCACGCCGATGCTCTCACACCGACGGCGCACTGAGGGTCGAAGTCGCCGTCCGGCACCTGTGATCCGGACCCTGTTCGAGCGAACGCGCCACTGGCTCACGTTCTCCTTGACGTGCGCGAGGCAGTGGTTGGAACCGCACGGTTCAAGCAACGTTGCGATTGCGCTGAGGTGTTACTGCGGCGCAACCGCGTGAGGGAGGGTGACATCGAGACCGCTCGACCCGACGACCTGCCATTCCGGTTCCTGGCCCAGTCCCTGCCGACGCCGTGCTGGATTTCCGACGCGGAGGGCGACATCATTTGGGTCAACGACGCCTGGGTGAACTTCACCGGGTTGACGGTCGCGGACATCGACAGGGTCGGGCTGACCGGCCTCCATGACCCGTCCCTCCTGCCCGAAGTCCGCCGCGTCTGGGCCGAGACAAAGGCGCGAGGCGCCCCCGGCGAGATGATATTCCCGCTCAAGGGCAGGGACGACTGTTTCCGGACGTTCCACACCCGGGTCGTGCCGATCTTCGACGCCGAGGGCCGGGTTCGGCGGTGGTTCGGGACCAACACCGATATCACCGAGCACTCCGAGACGACGGCGAGGCTTCGCTCAAGCGAGGAGCAGTTCAGGGAGATCTTCGAAGGCGCCGGCGACGGCGTGTTCGTTTCGGACGCCGCGGGTCGCTTCGTCGACGTCAATCGCGCTGCCGGCGAACTGCTGGGCTACACGACGCGTGAACTGCTGGCGATGTCCGTCGCCGATCTCGTGGCGCCGGAAGACCTGCCCCGGTCAAACTCGGTCGGGTCGCGCGCTCGCGACGCCGCCATCAAGAGCGACTGGCGCCTGCTCCGAAAGGACCGCTCGTGGGTGGACGTCGAAATCAGCGCCCGGGCGCTGAGCGATGGGCGCCGGCTTGCCATCGTGCGAGACATCTCCGAGCGGAAGCGCGCCCACGAACAGCTATCGGCCAGCGAGGCCCGTTTCCGCGAGTTGGCCAACATCGCGCCCGTGATGATCTGGGAGACGAATCCGGAAGGCGCCGCGAGCTTTCTCAACGAAAGGCTGCGCGACTTTCACGGCCTGGCGGCGGACCAGCCGCTCCCCGTGCTCGAAGACATCGCCCATCCCGACGACGATCCGATGATCAGGATGACCTACGCGCAGGCGACCTCGCGCGGCGAGCCGTTCAGCTACGAGGCGCGCCTCAGGCGGAAGGACGGGGAGTACCGCTGGATAAGAACTGAAGCGGCTCCGAGGTGGAACGATCAGGGGCGCCTGGCGGGCTATGTCGGCTGCATGGTCGATGTCACCGACGCCCGGCTGGCCGAGAAGATCCTCAAGGCGGAGCAGGCGCGCCTTCAGCAGCAGGTCGGCGAGGAAACGAACCGGGCGCAAGCGGCAGAGCGGCAGCTGCAACGGTTCTGGGACGCCTCCAGGGACCTGTTCGTCATCGTCGACCTCGCCGACGGACTCCCCCGGGCCATCAACGCTCCGGCGTGGAAGCGAACCCTCGGCTATGGCGCCGAGGAGATGATGGCGCGCCCTCTCATGCAGTTGGTCCACCCCGACGACCAGAGGCCGACCCTGAACCTGGACGCGGGCGGGACCCTCTCCGCGGGGGAGGCGGTGTTCGGCTTCGAGAACCGCTACCGGCACGCCGACGGCCGATGGATCTGGCTGTCATGGAACGTCGTGCGCGAGGGCGGCGCCAGCTTCTGCATCGCGCGCGACATCACCGAGGACAAGGCCCGCGCCGAGCACGCCGCCCGGGCGCAGCGCCTGGAGGCGCTGGGCCAGCTCACCGGCGGCGTGGCCCATGACTTCAACAACCTGCTGACCACCATCCTCGGGTCGCTCGACCTCATGCAGCGCAGGCCGGACGACAAGGCCCTGCGCGAGCGCCTCACCATGGCGGCGCTGGGCGCGGTCAGGCGTGGCGAGCGCCTGAACAGCCGGCTCCTCAGTTTCGCTCGCGGCGCCCCAGGGGCCGCCTCCACCGCCGAACTGCACCAGTTCCTGCTGGACATGAAGCCGCTGCTGGAGAGCGCCCTGGGCGACTCCGTCGTCCTGAACCTGGACCTCGTCGAAGACGTGGGAGGCTGTGCGGTGGAGGCGTCCGATCTGGAGGCGGCGGTCCTCAACCTCGTCGTGAACGCTCGCGACGCCATGCCGGTGGGGGGGACAGTGACAATCCGGACGCGCCGGGCCGCGGAGGGGGAACTGGCGCTCCACGGCCTCGACGCCGGCGCCTATTCGGTCCTGGAGGTGGCCGACACCGGAGAGGGCATGGCGCCGGAGGTGCAGGCGCATGCCTTCGAACCGTTCTTCACCACCAAGGGGGTCGGCAAGGGCGTCGGTCTCGGGCTTGCCCAGGTGTATGGCGTCGCGCGCCGCGCCGGCGGCACGGCGACGCTGGACAGCGACCTCGGCGCTGGGACCATCGTCCGCCTCTATCTGCGTCGCGCCGCACTGAGCCTCCACCAGGACGAGCCCCGGCCGGAACCCCAGGCGGCCGCCGGCCAGCGGGTGCTCCTGGTAGAGGACGATCCGCTCGTCGCCGTCGTCACGGAGACCATGCTGGCCGACCTCGGCTATCGGGTGATGCGCCGCGGGGGCGCGGCGGAAGCCCTGGAGACCTTGCGAAGCACGCGGTTCGACATCCTCCTTAGCGACGTCAGAATGCCCGGTGGCATGAACGGCTTCGATCTGGCCAAGGTCGCCATGCGCGAACAGCCGGGCCTGAAGATCCTGCTCTGCTCCGGCTGGGCCGGCGCGGGGATGGAAGACGAATTGGCCGGTGCGGCGTGGCGCTTCCTCCCCAAGCCCTTCGACGGCCCGCAGTTGCGCAAGGCGTTGTCCGAATTGATCTCCACTCCCCGCTAGACCCAGGGGACCAGGCGGCGGACAGCAGCGAGGTCGTGGTCGGGCGCGAGGCCGCGCTCCATGAGCCAGAGCTGTTCGGCGATCGACGCCCGCTGCTCGGCGCCATACGCGTCCCAATGGGAACCCTCGGACAGCCGCCAGCGGTAGGTCCAGTGACGGGTACAGGTGAGATAGCGGAAAGCCGTGAGCCAGCCGCTGGCGAAGTCCAGCACATGCTGCAGTTCGTGCTGCAGGACCGCCATGCCGCGTTCCCGCCCGGGCGCCGAAAGATCTTCCGGGGCCCCCGGCCACCAGATCACTTCGCCCCGGGTCAGGATCGGCGTCCCGCCGCGCCAGAGCGCGGCGATGCGGGCCGCGGGATGGGCGCGCGGCTCGATTGCTGGGGTTGCTCCCGCATCACCAAGCGCCCGCGCCAGGCCGGGGCTGAGCGCTGCCCACTCGCCCAGCGTCAAGGAGCGGCAGGCGCCCCTAGTGCGGGGTTTCGCTGGGATCGGCGCCATCGCGCGGGGCGCCGGTGCCACTGGAGCCCATGAACAGCTTCTGGCCGTTGGCGAGGGTCACATCGCGGCCGTTGGCCTTGCAGGCGGGGGTGCAGAGCTTGTCCTTGCTCTGATAGCCGTGGACGACGATGTCGGTTCCGGGCTTCAGGGTGTCGCGGTTGATGCCCACCCGCAGGAGGGTGTTGGGGGTGCCGCCCTCCACCATCCATTCCTTGGGCGGAGCGCCAGCCGCGTCCACGGTCATATGTATCCAGGTGTGGGGGTTGATCCACTCGACCTTGGTCACCTTGCCGCGCAGCAGCACCGGGGCGTGGCCATCGAATTCGGCCGCGAAGGCGTGGTGGGCGAGCGCGGGCGGCGCGCCGACCGCCAGCAGCCCGGCGGCCAGGACCGCGGCCGCCGAGTGTCTACCGATCATTTGTTTCCTTTCGCACCGGCGAGCGCCGCCGTCTTTTCCTGCTGCCGCGCCCCGGCCAGGATGTCGGCCAGGGCGTAGTTGCCCTCATGGCAGGCGTATTCGTACATCGGCCCCTTAGTGGCGTGCATCGGGATCTCGCCGCGCCAGGTCTGGGTGTAGGCGTGCGGCTCCTCGACCTTGAATTCGTAGAGGATGTCGTGGTCCGAGAGGCGCGTGAAGCGTTCGGTGACCTTGGACTCGGGCGCCAGGTAGATCCGGTGGCGGATGTCGGCGGTGAAGGCCTGGCCGGGATTGAGGTTGGTGGTCTCCACCACCAGCGTGTCGCCCTCCCAGTGGCCGACCGAATCCCCCATCCAGGGCCGGATGCCGGCCGGCGGATGGGTCCCGCCCAGGCGGATGATCCGGGCGTCATGGTTCATCTCGACGACGATCACCACGTAGCCCGGCGATTGAACGATCTGGTAGTTGTTGTTGTAGAGCACGTTCAGCATCGGCGGGCCG
>Ga0070730_10001683_pt1 | contig 20965 bp, 17 predicted proteins | sample Coa_R1_3_FD_66447 | JGI IMG/M metagenome (GOLD analysis project Ga0070730, IMG submission 66447) | Surface soil microbial communities from Centralia Pennsylvania, which are recovering from an underground coalmine fire - Coalmine... | ecosystem: Environmental > Terrestrial > Soil > Unclassified ... | reverse complement strand
GGGTGACCGGCGTAGCCCGGATCGGGGTGACCGGCGTAGCCCGGATCGGGGTGACCGGCGTAGCCCGGCTCCCGGTTCCCGCCATAGCCGCCGGCCGGGGAACTCAGCGGATCGGGGCCGGCCGGGTACTGCCCGCCCTGGTCGCCCTGCCAGCGGCCCACGGGCAGCGGACCGGTGGGTGGGCGGCCTTCCTGGTCACCGGAGGCGTGCGCGGCGTAGCCGGCCGGAGCCGGTTCCTCATCGTGTGACGGCGGCCCCAGGTGGCGGGGCATCTGCCGGTGGCGTGGCGCGTCCTGATAGCCGCCCGGCGGCCCGGGACCGTCGGCGGGGGCGAAGTCGCCATAGCCGCCTCGCGGCGCCTCACCATAGCCCGCACGGGCGTCCGGGTAACCCCGGGGGACGTCGCCGTAGGAACCACCAGGCGCGGGGCGGTCGTAGCCCGCCGCTGGGATGTCCTGGTAACCATCGTCCTGCCCGGGATCCTCGTAATCCTGGTCAGGGGCGTCGTAACGGTAGCCAGGTGCGTCGCGGTAGCTGCCGGACGTGATCGGGATCTCCGGTTCGGGCGGGAAGTCCTCGTAGCCATCGTCGTAGCCGCCGTGCGGAGGTCCGGCCGGATAGCCGGCGTCCCGCTCCGGGCCCTGGTGACCGGAATAGCCGGGGTCACGCAGCGGGCCGGGCGACGGGTAGCCGGGCGGGTAGTCGCCACCGGGCGGGTAGTCGCCACCGGACGGGTAATCGCCGCCGGGCCGCAGGGCGGCCGTGGCCGCAGCCGGGGCATCCGGGGCCAGTTCGGGGGCCATGTCGATGGCGGCGGTCGGCGGCCCGGGATCGGGCCCGGCATGCGTCGGCTCCGCCGGCTGCCAGGCCCGGCCGGGAGCGCCGGGCGTCTGCGATCCACGGCCGGCTGCGCCAGGCGGGCCCTTCCGGAGGGCTTCGATCATCCGGGGCAGCTCAGGAATGGGCAGCCTGAAGGTTCCGGTGCAGGTACCCCCCTGCCAGATGCTGAACACCGCGATCCCGGTGTCGGCATACCAGCTGACCCGCATGGACCGGGCTTCTCCGCGAACGTCGAAGAAAACCTCGCCAAGACGGGGCAAAGGGGCTGCGTCTGACGCAGACATGGTGCCCATGGTGACCCTGAACCCCGGAACTTGTCTACCTGATCGCCGGACATGCGACCCTACATAACAGACCGGAGCAGGCTGATCACGCCGGGAATCACTGTGGTCCGTGGCGGCGAAGCCATCACAATCGGGGGATCCGGGGGCCGTCCCACCGCAAGTGGCAAAACCAACCCCAGCCCCGGTCGTGGGGATCCGGGGGGCCGTCCCCCCGCAAGTGGCAAAACCAACCCCAGCCCCGGTCGTGGGGGTCCGGGGGGCCGTCCCCCCGCAAGTGGCAAAACCAACCCCAGCCCCGGTCGTGGGGGTCCGGGGGGTCGTCCCCCCGCAAGTGGCAAAACCAACCCCAGCCCCGGTCGTGGGGGTCCGGGGGGTCGTCCCCCCGGGATAGCACAACGGGCTACGGCGAAGCTGATCGAAGATCGGCGAGCATGGTTGACCGCCGCGACACGCCCGCGTGGCCAATTTGGCGGCGTGGCTGCGCGGAGACCATGGCTGATGGCATGATTATGCGCCGGAGCAAGGCATGGTTCACACCCTGCACTAGGCGGCGGTCCCGCGTATCCCGCAGCCACGGGCGTAGTGCATGGTACCTGCCCAGAGAACCTGGTTCGTCCGCGTGGGAACACCACGGCTGTATGACGCGTTGCACTTCTGTGACGGGGCTGACGCCGTAACGCGAAGGTTCGTGTGGGCTACGAGCCGAACGCTCCGAGGAGCGATGAAAGACCCATTTAACTGGTTGAGGTGATCGAGTCATGTCTGAGGCACGTCGGCACGCAGCTGTGCTCCCCCGCCCCAATTGGGGGTGGCAGGATGCTGCCGCATGCCGAGGCGAGGATCTCCTGCTTTTCTTCGGGCCCGACGGTGAGCGCCAGCCAGAGCGCGAGTTGCGCGAGCGGAAGGCCAAGGCGGTCTGCGCGAGCTGCCCGGTACGCAGCGAATGCCTCAACTACGCGGTCGGCCGCCCAGAGAAGTACGGCACCTGGGGTGGCCTGAACGAGGACGAGCGCTCATCCGAACGCCGCCGCCGTATGCGGCGGGCGAACGCGGCCTAGCCTGCTCAGCAGGCATTTGGGGTGCGGCCGAGCAGTTCGAGGACGTCGGAGTCGGTCAGCTGGCGGAATGAGGTGTACCACTCGCCTACGGCCTTGAACGTGGCCGGAGTTGCCAGCGCTATCAGGTCATCCGCATCGCCGGACAGGGCGGCCATGGACGCCGGGGCCGCCACCGGCACGGCGAGCACCGTGCGGCCCGCCGATCTGGCCCGCAGCGAGCCCAGCGCGGCCCTGGCGGTCACGCCGGTCGCCAGCCCGTCGTCCACCAGGATCACCGGCCGCCCGGCCACGTCCGGTGGCGGCCTGTCGCCGCGGTATACGCGCACCCGCCGGTGGAGTTCGGCGCGTTCGCGCTCGGCCACCGGGAGCAGAGCCGCCCGGGTCAGCCCGAGCTTGGACAGCAAGAGCTCGTCGTAGACGGGCTCGCCGCCCTCAGCGATGGCGCCGACGCCGAGTTCCGGCTGAAACGGGTGGCCGATCTTCCTGGTCACCAGCACGTCCACCGGCATGGCCAAGGCGTCGGCCACCTCACGGGCCACCGCCACACCGCCGCGCGGCAGGGCGAGCACCAGCGGGCCGCCGGCGGCGTCGCCCAGCGCGTGATCCGCGCGGGCCAGGACCTCGCGGAGGCGCTGGGCCAGCTGGCGTCCGGCCATCCGCCGGTCGGCGAACAGCGGGCCCGCGGTCTGTAGCTCGTTCGCGGCCACCTGGATAATCCGCTCAGCTCGCGCATGATTCTCTCATCCGCACCTACCCAGGCCTGGCCCTCCACACTCGCCACCGGCGCCGGCGAAAGCGGCCGGCAGAACACGCGCCGGCCGGGCAGAATGCGGTCATGATCTGCGTTTCGTGCCGGGAGCAGCGCCATGAGGACTGTCCCGGTGGCAGCTGGTGCGACTGCCAGCATCAGCCGCCGCAGGGGCAGCCGCCGCCGGAACCGCGGCTCGGCTGGATCCGCCAGGGCTGACCCACGCGGAATACCGCGCAGGCCGTCCGTGGTTGACCCGGTCATGGCGTCAGATCCAGTCCGCACCCGGTGGCCGCACCGGGCTGGCTCACCTGCCAGAAAAGTTCTGGACTTTAACTATGTCGCCATGTGATCCTGCAGATATGGCTATCGCGGACCCGCTTCTCGTCGCGCGCAGGCACGTAGACCTGCTGCGTGTCCGCAGCGCCATCTGTCGTCGCGGCCGCTGATCACCGCCCGTCACGTATGCCGGGCGCGTGCGGCGAGCCCGCCCCCCGGCTGAAAGCCCAAGTCAGCGGAGCCTGAACCAGGGCCATCGATCCTGAGCCGGATATGCGGCGCGTTGCCGCGCCTGTCCCCTGCCCCGGAAGACGCCACGTCCCGGAAGGACGCGCCGCATGCCAGCAAGCACTCAGGACGCGCCGGCCTGGCCGGCCCAGACGCGGGCTGCCCAGACGAGGGCTGCACAGACGCGGGCTGCCCAGACGGGGGCTGCACAGACGCGGGCTGCACAGGCACGAGATCCACTGGACCGGCCGCAATGGGCGGCGCCGTCGCGCAAGCGCGGCGAGGGCCAGTGGGCACTCGGCTACCGTGAGCCGCTGAACAAGAACGAAGAGAACAAGAAGAACGACGACGGGCTGAACGTCCGCCAGCGCATCATCGACATCTACTCCAGGTACGGGTTCGACTCCATCGACCCCGCCGACCTGCGCGGCCGGTTCCGCTGGTATGGGCTCTACACCCAGCGCAAGCCGGGGATCGACGGCGGCAAGACGGCCGTGCTGGAGCCCGAGGAACTCGACGACCGCTACTTCATGCTGCGGATCCGGATCGACGGCGGCCAGCTCAGCCAGAGCCAGCTCCGGGTGATCGGCGACGTCTCCACCCGCTACGCCCGCGGCACCGCCGACATCACCGACCGGCAGAACATTCAGCTGCACTGGGTGCGGATCGAGGACGTCCCGGCCATCTGGGAGGCGCTGGAGAGCGTCGGGCTGTCCACCACGGAGGCCTGCGGCGACACGCCGCGGGTGATGCTCGGCTGCCCGGTGGCCGGGATCGACGCCGGGGAGATCATCGACGCGACCCCGGAGATCGCCCAGACGCTCGATCAGTATCTGGGCGATCCCGCCTTCTCCAACCTGCCGCGCAAATTCAAGACTGCAATGAGCGGGTGCGCTGCACAGTGCACCGTGCACGAGATCAACGACGTCGCGTTCGTCGGGGTGAGGGGGGCGGACGGTAAGCCGGGCTACGACCTGTGGGCCGGCGGCGGGCTGTCCACCAACCCCAAGATCGGGGTGCGGCTCGGTGCCTTCGTCCAGCCCGGCCAGGTCGCCGAGGTCTGGGCGGCGGTCACATCGGTCTTCAGGGACTACGGATACCGGCGGCTGCGGCACAGGGCCCGGCTGAAATTCCTGGTCGCCGACTGGGGCGCCGAGCGGTTCCGCGAGGTGCTGGAGAAGGAGTACCTGGGCTACGCCCTGCCTGACGGCCCACCGCCGGATGAGCCCCGCGGCGGCACGCGCGACCACGTCGGTGTGCACCGCCAGCGGGACGGCCGCTACTACGTGGGGTTCGCCCCGCGGGTCGGCCGGCTGTCCGGCGAAGCGCTCGGCGTGATCGCCGGCCTGGCCGCCGAATACGGCAGCGGCCGGGTACGCACCACCACCGAACAGAAGATGATCATTCTGGACGTTCCCGGCGACCGTACCGACGCGCTGGCCCTCGCGCTCGAAGCAGCCGACCTGCAGGTCAGGCCCAGCGTGTTCCGGCGGCAGACGATGGCCTGCACCGGCATCGAGTTCTGCAAGCTTGCCATCGTCGAGACCAAACAACGGGCGTCCAGCCTGATCGACGAGCTGGAGCGCCGCCTGCCGGACTTCGACGTGCCGGTCACCATCAACGTCAACGGCTGCCCGAACTCCTGCGCCCGCATCCAGACCGCCGACATCGGCCTGAAGGGATCCCTGGTCACCGGGGCCGACGGGCGTCAGGTCGAGGGGTTCCAGATCCACCTGGGCGGCGCGCTGAACGGCGGCGACGCCTCCGGATCCGGCTTCGGCCGTAAGGTCCGCGGGCTGAAGACGACGGCCGGGGATCTGCCGGACTATGTGGAGCGGGTGCTGCGCAGGTTCGCCGCGGCCAGGCAGCCCGATGAGACGTTCGCCGCCTGGACGGCCAGAGCGAGCGAAGAGGAGCTTTCATGACAGAGCGTGCAGTCCCCTTCTACTGTCCGTATTGCGGCGAAGAGGATCTACAGCCAGAATCACAGGAAACTCAGTGGCAATGTCGTAGTTGCACAAGGTCGTTCCGGCTACGCTTTGCGGGAATCGGAGTTGCGCCCATGACATCGACGACGAGCTGGAGGGAAAACGCCGCATGGAGCAGCTAGCCGCACAGGCAGCCGAAGCTCTCGCCGATGCCACCGCCGGGGAAATCGTGCAGTGGGCGGCCGACACCTTCGATGACCGGCTGTGTGTCACGTCGTCGATGACCGATGCGGTGATCATTCACCTGGCTTCACTGGCTCAGCCGGGCATTGACCTGATCTTCCTTGACACCGGCTACCACTTCGCCGAGACCATCGGCATGCGGGACGCGGTCGCGGTCGTTTACCCGGTCAACGTGGTGAACATCACACCCGCGCTGACCGTGGCCGAGCAGGACGCCGAATTCGGGCCGAAGCTGTACTCGCGCAACCCGGACCTGTGCTGCCAGATGCGCAAGGTCCAGCCGCTGGAGCGTGCCCTGCTCCCCTACGACGCATGGATCACCGGCGTGCGCAGGGACGAGACGCCGTCGCGGCGGAACGCCAAGCCGGTGGAGTGGGACGCCAGGCGCCGGCTGGTCAAGGTGAACCCGATCGTCAACTGGACCCAGGACCAGGTGGATGCCTACATCGCCGAGCACGGCATCCTGGTCAACCCGCTGGTCGAGGACGGCTACCTGTCCATCGGCTGCGCCACCTGCACCCGCCGGGTCGAGCCCGGTGCGAACCCGCGCAGCGGCCGCTGGGCCGGCACCGGCAAAACCGAATGCGGCCTGCACGAATAGATGAGGGCCTGCCACCACTCGTAGCCGTAGCACATGGGAGCCGCGATCCTCGGTCGGCGGCGACGGTTGAGGCGCTCCTGGAACTCGTGCGCAAGCGGGCCGGGCGTGGCGGGCTGAGCGGGCTGCGGGTCAGCGCCGCGTTCCTCGGGCATTGCGCGCCATCGCCCCGGCAGGTGCTCGACGCGCTGCCCGGCGGGCCGGTGGTGGTGCTCCCGCTGCTGCTGACCGCCGCCTACCACAGCGAGACCGACCTTCCGGCCGCGCTGCACGCCGCCAGCGCCCGGCGCGGCGGTCTGGAGATTCGCTACGGGCGGCCGCTCGGGCCGCATCCACTGCTGATCAGCGCGCTCGAACGACGGCTGGGTGAGACCGGCGCCGCACTGCACCCCGCCGAGACCTCGGTGGTGCTCGCCGCGGCCGGAACCAGTGATCCGGCGGCCACCGCGGCGATCGCCGCCCTGGCCGCCCGCTGGCGCGCACAGCGCGGCTGGCGGGATGTCGTCCCCGCCTATGCCAGTTCCTCCGCACCCGCACCCGCCGCGGCCGTGGCCGCACTCAAAGCCAGCGGCGCCCAGCGAGTGCTGGTGGCCAGCTATCTGCTCGCCCCCGGCAGGTTCGCCGGCCAGGTCCGCGACCAGTCCCTGACCACCGGCGCGACCGCGGTCAGCGGCGTGCTCGGCGCCGCACCGGAACTGGCCGCCATCGTCCTGCACCGGTATCGCGAGGCAGCCTTCGCCTTGCCCGGCACCGAGCAGGCCCGGATAGCCTGACCCTCATGAGCCAAGGGCATACCACGCACGCGGTGCTCAACCAGCCCCCGGTGCTCGCCGGGCACGACGTGGCGCAGGACCCGGCGCTGCTCGAAGGCCTGGACCGGGAGGGAGCGGCCGGGGTCACCGCCGAGCTGCACGAGCTCGGCCTGCTGGCCGCCGCGCCGCAGACCCAGGAGCAGGCCAGGCTGGCCAACGAATGCCCGCCGAGGCTGCACACCCACGACCGGTTCGGCAACCGGATCGACGAGGTCGAATACCATCCGGCCTGGCATGCGCTGATGACCACCGCCGTGGCGCATGGCCTGCACGCGGCGCCCTGGGTGGCCACCGAGCCGGGGGCGCACATCGCCCGCGCGGCGAAGTTCTACGTCTGGGGCCAGGCCGAGGCCGGCCACGGCTGCCCCATCTCGATGACCTACGCGATCGTGCCCGCGCTGCGGCACGCACCGGCCCTGGCCAGCAAGTTCGAGCCGCTGCTCGCCTCCCGCAGCTACGACCCGGGCCTGCGGGTCCCGGAGGCCAAGGCCGGGCTGCTGGCCGGGATGGCCATGACCGAGAAGCAGGGCGGCTCCGACGTGCGGGCCGGCACCACCAGGGCCGAGCCGGCACCGGCCCTCGGCGAGGGGGCGCACCTGCTCACCGGCCACAAGTGGTTCAACTCCGCACCCATGTGCGACCTGTTCCTGGTCCTGGCCCAGGGGCCCGGCGGGCTCACCTGCTTCCTGCTCCCCCGGGTGCTGCCCGACGGCAGCAGGAACGCGATGCGGATCCAGCGGCTGAAGGACAAGCTGGGCAACAGGTCCAACGCGTCCGCCGAGGTCGAGTACGACCAGGCCGTCGCCTGGCAGGTCGGTGAGCCGGGCCGGGGGGTGCGCACGATCATCGAGATGGTGACGGCGACACGGCTTGACTGCGTGCTCGGCAGTGCGGCGGCCATGCGCCGCGGCACGGTCGCAAGCCTGCACCACTGCGTCTGGCGAAGCTCGTTCGGGAGTTCTCTCATCCAGCATCCCCTGATGGCCTCGGTGGTAGCGGACCTCGCCATCGAGTCGGAGGCGGCCACCACCCTCGCCATCCGGCTGGCCGGGGCGGCGCAGCGGGCCACCGGGGGGGACGCGGCCGAGCGGGCACTGCTGCGCGTCGCCCTGCCGGCGGCCAAGTACTGGGTCTGCAAGCGGGCCGTGGGACACGCCGCCGAGGCGCTCGAATGCCACGGCGGCAACGGGTACGTCGAGGAGTCCGGCCTCCCCCGGCTGCTGCGGGAAGCCCCGCTGAACTCGATCTGGGAAGGCTCGGGCAACGTCACCGCGCTCGACGTGCTGCGCGCGCTGCGCCGCTCACCGGATTCGGCCGGCGCACTGCTCGCCGAACTCGACCTGGCCTCCGGCGGGGACAAGCGGCTCGACGAGGCAACCGCGGAGCTGCGCCGGATGCTGGTGAGCATATTTGACGATGGCCGGGACGCCGGTGCGCAATACCAGGCGCGGCGGCTGGCCGGTTTGATCGCCTCTTTGCTCCAGGCGGCACTGCTGGTCAGGCACGCGCCACCGCAGGTTGCCGATGCGTTCTGCGCCTCGCGGCTCGGCTCGGCGAGCGCGGGCGGGCCGGGCTATGCGTTCGGCACGCTGCCGGACGGCCTGGACCTGCCGCCCATCCTCGACCGCGCGCGTGCGGCTGTGCCAGCGGGTGGTCACGGTTAAACTGACCCACCTGAGGGGAGCGGGAAATCCTGGGGTGAGGGAGGCAGATGCGCGTCTGGCCCGGGAGCCCGTATCCGCTTGGCGCGACCTGGGACGGGGAGGGGACCAACTTCGCGCTGTTCTCCCGGGTCGCCGAACGGGTGGAACTCTGCCTTTTCGCCGGTGACGGCCCGGCGCATTCGGCGCAGGAGACCAGGGTCGAGCTGACCGAGGTGGACGGGTACGTCTGGCACGGTTACCTGCCCGGCGTCGGCCCTGGCCACCGGTACGGCTACCGGGTCCACGGCCCCTACGAGCCCGCCAGCGGGCACCGCTGCAACCCGGCCAAGCTGCTGCTCGACCCCTACGCCAAGGCGGTGGAGGGTGACCTGCGCTGGGCCCGGCAGGTGTTCGGCCACCAGATAGCCGACCCGTCGGCCCGCAGCATGGCCGACAGCGCCCTCTACGTGCCACGCAGCATCGTGGTCAGCCCGGACTTCGACTGGGGGGATGACCGCCCGCCGGCGACGCCGCCGCAGGACACCGTCATCTACGAGGCGCACGTGCGCGGCCTGACCGCGCGGCATCCTGACGTCCCCGCCGAGCTGCGCGGCAGCTATGCCGCGCTCGGGCATCCGGCGATCATCGAGCACCTGCTGCGGCTCGGGGTCACGGCGGTGGAGCTGCTGCCGGCCCATCAGAGCGTGCCGGAGTCCCCGCTGGATGGCCGGGGGCTGACCAACTACTGGGGCTACAACACCATCGGCTTCTTCGCCCCGCACAACAGGTACTCATCCTCCGGCCAGCGGGGTGAGCAGGTCCGTGAGTTCAAGGCGATGGTCGCCGCGCTGCACTCGGCCGGCATCGAGGTGATTCTCGACGTCGTGTACAACCACACGGCGGAGGCCGGGCAGTGGGGGCCGACGCTGTGTTTCCGCGGCATCGACAACGCCGCCTACTACCGGCTGCGGCCCGGCGACCCGCGTGACTATGTGGACGACACCGGCTGCGGGAACAGCCTGAACGTCCGGCATCCGCGGGCGCTTCAGCTCATCATGGACTCGCTGCGGTACTGGGTGCAGGACATGCACGTGGACGGCTTCCGGTTCGACCTGGCCCCGGCGCTGGCCCGGGAGCGGGGTGAGGTGGACCGGTGTGCGGCGTTCTTCCGGATGGTCCACCAGGATCCCGTGGTGTCGCAGATGAAGCTGATCGCCGAGCCGTGGGACGCCGGCCCGGGTGGCTACCAGCTCGGTAACTTTCCCGCCCCCTGGTCGGAGTGGAACGGGAAGTTCCGCGACGACATCAGGGACTTCTGGCGTGGCCGGCCGGGAATGCTGCCGGGACTCGCATCCCGGCTGGCCGGATCCAGTGAGATCTTCGAGCCGGGCGGGCGCCGCCCGGCCGCGTCGGTCAACTTCGTCACCTGCCACGACGGGTTCACCCTGCAGGACCTGGTCAGCTACGACGGCAAGCACAACGAAGCCAACGGCGAGGACAACCGGGACGGCAGCGACGACAACAGGTCGTGGAACTGCGGGGCCGAGGGCCGGTCCAGCGACCCGGAGATCATCGCGCTGCGGGACCGGCAGAAGCGGAACTTCCTGCTGACCCTGTTCTGCTCCCAGGGGATCCCGATGCTGCTGGCCGGAGATGAGCTCGGCCGGACGCAGGGCGGCAACAACAACGCCTACTGCCAGGACAACGAGATCTCGTGGCTGGACTGGGAGCTGTCATCGCGCGGGCAGGAGTTGCTCGAGTTCACCCGGGCGCTGGCCGCGCTGCGCCGCAAGCATCCCATTTTCCGGCGCCGGGAGTTCTTCACCGGGCGCCCGCCCATCGGGCAGCCCGGCTCCCCCGGTGATTCTGGCGTGTCCGGGCTGCTGCGCCATATCGGCGACATCGTGTGGCTCACCCCGGCCGGGCAGGAGATCGACTGGCAGGCCCCCGGCGAGGGCGCGATGGCGGTCTTCCTGAACGGCGACGCGGTGGAGGATGCCTGCGAGCGCGGCACCAGCCTGCACGACGACAGTTTCCTGCTGCTGTTCAACGCGCGTGCCGAGCCGGTGACGTTCACCCTGCCCGGTGCGGGTTCCGGGGTGAGCTGGGAGGTCGTGGTGGATACTGCCGGGGTGGCGGCTGGCGTGCTGGATGCGGGGACCGAGGCCAAGGTCACCGGCCGCTGCGTGTGGCTGCTCCGGCTGCGTGAGCCCCGAGCATTATGCAAAGCCGCACCGTGAGTGCGGGCCTGCGCGAGCGATCGGGCTAGATCAGCGGCCCAGCCACCTGGCACTGATTTGGCCGGCGGCCGTCTGACCCCGCCCCGGGACAGCCAGGAAATGAGCAGGCAGACGCCCACGACGGCAGTAGCGAACCAGAGGATCAGGGCGGCGGCGCGCACGTGGTTCCCCTCGCGATGTACATACACTATGCATACTGCATATAGCAGGACAGCCAGGAGTTGCGGAGTCAGCCCGTCCCGCGGAGCCGGTTCCCCGCCTTGATCTCGCCGGGCGCACGTGGCCGCGCGGAGTCCAAACCCCCCCGGATCTCTCTTTTGTGCGCTGATCTGTTACGCGTCACCCTGCCCCGGTCTGGTTGACTGCTGCACGTGCGCTTGATCTTCCCGCCCAAGGACAGCCCGCCCGGGACCGACGCCTCACAGGGCCTCACCCGGCAGGACCTCGCCGAGATTTACGCCTATCCCAGCACGGACCGGCCCTGGGTCCGCGCGAACATGGTGACCAGCGCGGACGGCGCGGCCACGATCCATGGTCGCAGCAGTGGCCTGTCCAGCGACGCGGACCGGAGCCTGTTCGCACTGCTCCGCACCCTGTCCGATGTGATCCTCGTTGGCGCGGGCACGGCGCGGGCCGAACGCTATACGGCCGTCCGCCCGCACGAGCTGTGGGAGGATCTGCGCGCCAATGGCGCTCCGGTGCCGGCGATCGCCGTGGTCACCAGGAGGGTAAGCCTCGATCTGAACACTCCCCTGATCACCGCCGCGCTGCCCGGTGCCAAGACCATCATCATCACCACCGAGCAGGCACCTTCCGAGCTGCGTGCCGCCGCGCTGAAGAACGCCGACGTGATCGTCGCGGGCGAGGACACCGCGGATCTCGGGATGGCGCTGGCCGCGCTGGGCGACCGGGGCTACCGGCGTATCCTCGCCGAGGGGGGGCCGCAGCTCCTCGGCCAGCTCGCCGCGGCCGAGCTGCTCGATGAGCTCTGCCTCACGATCAGCCCACTGGTCACCAGTGGCGTCGCCGGGCGCATCGCGGTGGGCACCGATGCCGCGCAAATGGGCAAGCTCGTGCTCCAGCATGTGCTGGAAGACCAGGGGTTCCTGTTCTGCCGCTACACCCGGCGGCGCCCGGCCATAGCCTGACGGCCCGCCGGCGGGCCGTCGCCGCCGGCCGGGATGAAGCAGACATGACAGCAAGGGAGACCGCGATGGCGCTGCACGGCAAGGTGAGTGAGGACGAGCGGGAGGCCGAGCTCGACATCAACCCGGTCTACGTGCGTGAGGCCGGACTGCAGATACCGCGTTACAAGCTGCCCGACCGCGAAATGCTGCCGGACACCGCGCTGCAGGTGGTCCGGGACGAGCTGATCCTGGACGGGAACGCCAGGCTGAACCTGGCCACGTTCGTCACCACCTGGATGGAGCCCCAGGCCGCTCAGTTGATGGCCGAGTGCTTCGACAAGAACATGATCGACAAGGATGAGTACCCGCAGACCGCCGAGCTGGAGCGGCGCTGCGTCAACATCCTTGGCGAGCTGTGGCACGCCCCGCCGGGCAGCGCGGCCCCGGGCTGCTCCACGACCGGTTCGAGCGAGGCGTGCATGCTGGGTGGCATGGCGCTGCTGTGGCGCTGGCGGGCCCGCGCCGGCGCGGCCGGCGGCAGGCCCAATCTGGTCATGGGCGCCAACGTTCAGGTCTGCTGGGAGAAGTTCTGCCGTTACTGGCAGGTCGAGCCGCGCATGGTTCCGATGGAGCCGGGCCGCCTGCACCTCACCGGCCCCGAGGCGGCCGCCCGGTGCGACGAGAACACGATCGGCGTGGTCGCGGTCATGGGCTCCACCCAGGACGGCAGCTACGAGCCGGTGCAGCAGATCAGCGAGTCACTGGACCGGCTGCAGGCCGAACGCGGGCTCGATGTGCCGGTCCACGTGGACGGCGCGTCCGGCGGCTTTGTGGCCCCGTTCCTGCACCAGCATCTGTCCTGGGACTTCCGGGTGCCGCGGGTGCAGTCGATCAACGCCTCGGGACACAAGTACGGTCTGGTCTACCCGGGTGTCGGCTGGATCGTCTGGCGGGACGCCGAAGCGCTTCCCGAGGATCTGGTGTTCCGGGTGAACTACCTCGGCGGTGACATGCCGACGTTCGCGCTGAACTTCTCCCGCCCGGGCGGTCATGTGGCGGCGCAGTACTACAACTTCCTGCGGCTGGGCTTCGAGGGCTACCGCCGGGTTCAGCAGAACTGCCAGGACATCGCCAGGTACCTGTCCGGTGAAATCGCCAAGATCGGTCCGTTCGAGTTGCTCACCGACGGCAGCGACCTGCCCGTTTTCGTGGTGAAGCTGCGTGACGAGGTTGCCGGATATACGGTCTTTGATATTTCCGAACGGCTGCGCCAGCGGGGCTGGCTGGTCCCGGCGTACACGTTCCCGGAAAACCTGACGCACGTCAGCGTGCTGCGGTTCGTCATCCGCAACGGCTTCAGCATGGACCTGGCCAGCCTCCTGGTGGCCGACATCAAGACCCAGGTCGGCTGCCTGGAGGCCCACGCCCACCCGGCCGCCGGGCACGCCCCCCTGGTCCCGGCGCATCTCCGCCAGCCGTTCAGCCACTGAGCACTGGCGATACGCCCGCGATGCGCGCGCGCTGCGGCGTGCGCCGAACATGGAATCGGTTCAGGATGCGGCGACGAGACAGAGCCCCGATGGAGCGATTCGACGTGCATGGTCCGGGCAATGGCCACCGCAATGGCAGGCTTGACGATGACCGTAACCGCCCGGTAACCGCCGCATCCGGCAGGCCGTCAGCCTGGGCTGAGGATGCGAGCGGCGTTTTCGTACAGGAGTTTGTGCTGAACGTCTGGTGGAAGACCGAGTTCGCCGAGTTCGCTGAGACAGCGTTCGGGGGTGATGAAGGGGAAGTCGCTGCCCCAGACGAACTGATCGCACAGGCGGCCGCGCAGCTCGCGGATCACCTCGGCCGGGATCCGGCGCGGTGACCAGCCGGAGATGTCGATGTACACGTTGGTCTTGTGCAGGGCGACCGCGATCAGGTCCAGGTGCCATGGCCAGCCGAAGTGCGCGGCGACGACGGTCAGGTTCGGGTGGGCGGCCGCGACCGGGTCCAGCTTGAGCGGGTGGGCGTAGTCGATCCTGATGCCCTGCCCGCCGGGCTGACGGGCGCCGATCCCGCTGGTCCCGGTGTGGAAGAGTGCGAGCAGGCCATGCCGCTCGCAGGCGGCGAAGACCGGCCAGCAGGCAGGATCGTCCGGGGCGAACGCCTGCAGCGACGGGTGGAACTTCACCCCGCGCAGCCCCAGGTCTGCGATGCGGGCCACCTCCGCGACGGCCGCCTCGCCCTTGTGCGGGTCGACCGAGCCGAGGCCGGTGAAAACATCGGGATGATCACGGCAGGCAGCCGCCACGGTCTCGTTCGGCACCCGGGGCCGCCCGGTCGCGGTTTCGGCATCCCAGGCCAGCAGGACCGCCTTCACCTCCAGCCGGCGGTACCGCTCCGCCAGCTCATCGAGCGACTGGCGTTCCACCGTCGATCTGAAGTAAGCCTCGGCCACCTCGACATACCCGGCCATGCTGCCATCCAGCCAGTCCGGTGTCGGCAGATGCACATGAAAATCAACGGCTCGCACGGCTTGCCTTTCAGGTCGCGGGCACCGGCTCATCGTAGTGGGAGCGGTCAGCCGCCGAAGGCGCAGGCCACCCAGGACAGATGCTTGGCGATGTCGGCCGCCGGCCCGGCCGCGGCCTCCGCCAGCCAGGTGAGGGTGAGCGTACGGGCCAGCCATTCGAGCTGAGCCTGGAAGTTGTCGCCCAGCGGCAGGTCGTAGACGGCGGCAACCCGGTCGGTAAACCGGTAGCCGCCCAGGCCGATGAGCCCCACGAAGTCGTAGACCACGTCGCCAACCATCGCATCGGTGAAGTCGATCAGCCCGGTCAGCCGCCCGGTCCGGGGATCGGTGAGGAGATGGTCGGGGCAGATGTCGTTGTGGATGAACCGCCGTGGGGCGTCCTGCGGCGGCTCCGGGACACGCCCGGCGAGGTACGGCTCGGCCTCGGCCAGCAGACCGGGCTCAAGCAGCGGCCGGGCCGCCACCGCGATCGCGGTGAGATCGTCCCGTAGCGTGCTCCACGGTTCTTTCTCCCAGCCCGCGGGCGTCGGCGGAATGCGGCCGGGGTCAATACGATGCAACCTGGACAGCAGGAGGCCGACATCCTCAGCCAGCCCCGCTTCGTCCAGCGCGGCGTTGCGGTCCGCGCCGATGCCGGGGAGCAGCCGGTAGCCCACGAACGGATAGGGGAAGCTCCGGGAGGGCTGCCCGGTCAGCTCGAACCGGGGAACGACAGCCCCCAGTTCCTGCGCCACCACGGCCATGATCTCGACCTCCCTGACGAGCCAGGGCACCTGCCCGGCCCGTTTCGGAAAGCGCAGGATCCACTCACCGCCCACGGTGAACAGATCGTTGTCATCCCCGGCCCCCAGCCGCCGTACGGCACTCCCGGCCAGCTCAGGGAACTGATCCGCGACCAGCTCTGCCACCAGCCCGGCGTCGAGATCGATGTCAGCATGCCGCAACCCCACCAGGGGAGCGTAGCGTCAAAGGCCGCTGGCCCTGGCCGCGCTGGCTGCCATGGCCTCCGCCTCGGCCGCCTCCGCCGACGCGCCCGCGATGGTCGCACACCGCTCCCACAGCCTTGCTATTTCGGTCACGGTCTGCAGCGACGACTTGTCGCCCGCCTCCAGGTAACTCCGGCACAGTTGCCGCGTCATGCTCGCCACCGTCGCCCGCCGCCGGGGATCGCTGTCATACCGCCCCCGCACCAGCAGCACCGACACCAGCAATACCGTGAACTCCTGGCGGAAGCCTGCTGGCGCACGCTGGTAGCCGAGGCTGGCGAGCCGATGGGCCTGCTCGAGATCGATCGGGTCACCCCGGCTGCCGCGCCTCTGGAACCGCGCGAACAGAGCGGCCCCGGTCTTGAGCGCCTGGCTCCACTCCCCCTCGGCCAGCCCCTCGGCCGGCCAGGCTGCCAGCACCTCTTCGGCATGCGCCCGCAGACTGTCCCCAGCGTCCGTCATCTACCCGACCCCCGTCGTCCCGGCAGGACAACGATACTCCGGACAGTGACCATATGCCGGCAGCCAGGGCGAAATCGCCTAATCTACCGCCAAAGTAAGCCGTAAACGGCTGACGGTCGGCGCGACGGCAGCTCCCGCCGTACTGCCTTGCTTTCAGGCTCCCTGGCGGAGCCGGTTCAGCGCCTCTTCGAGGATTGCCGCTCCGTCTGCGTCGCTGCGCCGCTCCTTCACATAAGCCAAGTGGGTCTTGTACGGCTCGACCCGCGGCGGCGCCGGTGGGTTCTGCTCGTCCTGCCCGGCCGGGAATCCGCAGCGCGGGCATTCCCAGGTTTCCGGCACCGCGGCATCGGTGGCGAAGCTCGGCCGGGTCTCGTGCTTGTTCGAGCACCAGAACGATACCCATATCCGCGGCGCGGATTCGCCTCGCTCGGCCTCGCCCATCGGGCCCGCGCCGACCCTGCTGCCGCGGATGGCGTTGCCACTGCTCACGGAAGTACCCCTTGTCTCGTGGGTTTCTTGCACCCCGTGCCGATTTCCCGCCTCAGGCCTGTACGGGGGTGGTGCGTTGCTTGTGGAGTTACCTGCCCGGTGCTACCTGTGCAGGACGCCCAGGGCGACGATGCTGATGAACCAGATGATGCCCGTGATGATCGTGAGCCTGTCCAGGTTCCGCTCGACCACCGACGACGAGCCGAGTGAGGAGGTCACGCCGCCGCCGAACAGGTCGGAGAGGCCGCCGCCCTTGCCCCTGTGCAACAGTACAAGCACGACCATCAGCAGACTCGTAATGATCAAGACGATAGAGATTCCGATGGTCACTGGTGTCCTCTAGCCTTCTCTGCCCCGCACGCACTCACGTGTGCACACTCTTCTCACGATACCGGCAGATCCGCACGAATTCATTGGCATCCAGGCTCGCGCCGCCGACAAGTGCGCCGTCGATGTCCGGCTGCTCCATGATCGCAGCTATGTTATCGGCCTTGACCGATCCGCCGTACAGGATACGCACGGTGGCGGCGGTGTCGCCGGGGTGAAGCCCGGAAATCCTGGCCCGGATGGCGCCGCACACCTCCTGGGCGTCCTCGGGCGTGGCGACCTCGCCGGTGCCGATCGCCCAGACCGGCTCGTAGGCGATCACCATGGCGGCGACCCGCTCGGCCGGCACTCCGGCCAGGCCGCCGTCGAGCTGGGCCAGAACGTGCGGGACGCACTCACCCGCCTGGCGGATCTCCAGGCTCTCGCCCACGCACAGAATCGGCACCAGGTCCGCGCCGATCAGGGCCTTCACCTTGGCGTTGACCAGGGCGTCGTCCTCGTTGTGGTACTGCCGGCGCTCGGAGTGGCCGGCCAGCACGTAGCTGCAGCCGAGCTTGGCCAGCATCGGTGCGGAGATGTCGCCGGTGTAGGCGCCGTTGGCGTGCGGCGAGACGTCCTGGGCGCCATAGGTGATCCGCAGCTTGTCCCCGCTCACCAGCGTCTGCACGCTGCGCAGCGAGGTGAACGGCGGCAGCACGGCCACCTCGGTGGCGGCGAAATCCTTGTCGTTCAGCGTGAACGCCAGCTTCTGCACCAGCGCGATGGCCTCGAAGTGATTGCCGTTCATCTTCCAGTTCCCGGCGATCAGCGGCGTCCGGCCCAGCCCGGCCACCGGCTGGCCGGAGGCACCGCGCCGGGGACTCACCGGCCGTCCTGGAGCGCGGTCAGCCCGGGCAGCGTGACGCCTTCCAGGTACTCCAGGCTCGCGCCGCCGCCGGTCGAGATGTGGCCGAACGCGTCTTCGCGCAGGCCGAGCTGGCGGACGGCCGCCGCGGAGTCGCCGCCGCCGACCACGGTCAGCCCGGGCACCTCGCTGATCGCCCGGGCGACCGCGAGCGTCCCGGCCGCGAAGGCGGGGAACTCGAAGACGCCCATCGGGCCGTTCCAGAACACGGTCTTCGCGTCGGCCAGCTTCTCCGCGAACAGCGCCCGGGTCCGCGGGCCCATGTCCAGGCCCTCGCGGTCGGCCGGGATGGCGGTGGCGGGCACCACCTCGTGCTCGGCATCGGCGGCGAAGTGCGTGGCCGCGACGATGTCGACGGGCAGCACGATCTCCACGCCGCGGCTGGCCGCCTCGTCCATGAGCTTGCGGACGTGCGGGATCTGGGCGGCCTCAAGGAGTGAGTTGCCGACCTCGTGGCCGCGGGCGGCCAGGAACGTGTAGGACATGCCGCCGCCGATGAGCAGCCGGTCCACCTGGCCGAGCAGGTTGCCGATCACGCCGAGCTTGTCGGACGGCTTGGCGCCGCCGAGCACCAGCACGTAGGGCCGGGCCGGGTTCTCGGTCAGCTTGCGCAGCACGTCGACCTCGGCGCGGATCAGATATCCCGCCGCGTGCGGCAGTAGCAGCGGCAGGTCGTACACGCTGGCGTGCTTGCGGTGCACGGCGCCGAACCCGTCGCCCACGTACAGCGGCTCGCCCGTGCCTGCCCGGGCTGCGAGCGCGGCAAGGCGCCGGGCCAGCTCGCCGCGCTCCTGGTCGTCCTTGCTGGTCTCGGCAGGCTCGAAGCGCACGTTCTCCAGCAGTGCGACGTCGCCGTCGGCCAGGCTGGCGACCACCTCGGTGGCGGACGGGCCCGCCACGTCGGTGGCGAAGGCGACCGGCCGGCCGAGCAGCGTGGCCAGGTGGGCGGCCACCGGCTGCAGGGATGGCCCGCCCTGGGCCCGTTCGGCGAAACCGTCGCCCTTGGGCCTGCCGAGGTGGGCGGCCACGATGACGCGCGCGCCGCGCTCGGCCAGCTTGGTGATCGTCGGCAGGCTGGCCCTGACCCGGCCGTCGTCGGTGATCCGCGTGCCGTCCAGCGGCACGTTGAGATCAGCACGCACAAACACCGCGCGCCCGCCGGCCACCAAGGATTCGAAGTCCCTCATCGTCATCGCTTCTGGTGTCAGGCGAGCCTGGAACCGACCAGCCGGACCGCGTCGACCAGCCGGGACGAGTAGCCCCACTCGTTGTCGTACCAGCCGATGACCTTGACCTGGTCGCCCTCGGCCATGGTGAGGGAGGAATCGAAGGTGCACGAGGCCGGTGAGCCGACGATGTCGGAGGACACAATCGGGTCGCTGGTGTAGTACAGGTACCCCTTGAGCGAGCCTTCGGCGGCAGCCTTGAAAGCGGCGTTCACCTCGTCCTTGCTGACCTCGCGGCCAAGCTGTGCCACCAGGTCGGTGACCGAGCCGTCGGGGACCGGGACACGCAGCGACAGGCCGTCCATCTTGCCCTTGAGCTCGGGCAGCACCAGCGCCGTGGCCTTGGCCGCGCCGGTCGTGGTCGGGATGATGTTGATCGCCGCGGCCCTGGCCCGCCGCAGGTCCCGGTGCGGGAAGTCCTGCAGCACCTGGTCGCTGGTGTAGGCGTGCACCGTGGTCATCAGGCCGCGGACGATGCCGAAGTTGTCCAGCAGCACCTTGGCCATGGGCGCCACGCAGTTGGTGGTGCAGGAGGCGTTGGAGATGATCTGGTGGCTGGCGGGGTCATAGGCGTCGTCGTTGACCCCCATGACGATCGTGATGTCCTCACCCTTGGCCGGCGCGGAGATGAGCACCTTCCTGGCGCCCGCGGCGATGTGCTTGCGGGCGTCATCGGCGTTGGTGAACCGGCCGGTCGACTCGACGACGACGTCCACGCCGAGTTCGCCCCAAGGCAGGTCGGCCGGGTCGCGCTGGGCGAGGATCTTGATCGTCTGGCCGCCGGTGTGGATCTCGTCGCCGGACGCCGTCACCTCGCCGGCCAGGTTGCCGAGCACGCTGTCGTACTTGAGCAGATGCGCCATGGTGGCGACGTCGCCGAGGTCGTTGGCCGCGACGATCTGGATTTCATCGGTGGACTGGCCGCGGCTGCCTTGGTCGTTGACGGCTCGCCAGAAGTTCCGCCCGATCCGGCCGAATCCGTTGATGCCAACACGAATGGTCACAGCAGAGTTCTCCTAAAGCTTGCGTGCTGTTCTGGTTCCTGCTCGCCGCGCCGCGAGGCCGCGCAGTCCTCCCGGGCGGAACCCTACCTTGAGGGCCAGCCAGCACCTGCGTCAGCTAACTAACGCTACATGAGCATGTCCGGGGTGAGGCCGGCCTCGGTGCTGGGCACGCCGAGTTCCTCGGCGCGTTTGTCGGCCATGGCGAGCAGCCGGCGGATCCGCCCGGCGATCGCGTCCTTGGTCATCGGCGGGTCGGCGATCTGGCCGAGTTCCTCCAGGCTGGCCTGGCGGTTGGCGATGCGCAGCCGGCCGGCGTCGGTCAGGTGCGACGGCGCGTCGTCGCCGAGGATCTCCAGGGCACGTTCGACCCGGGCGCCGGCCGCCACCGCCGCCCGGGCGCTGCGGCGCAGGTTCGCGTCGTCGAAGTTGGCCAGCCGGTTCGCGGTGGCCCGCACCTCCCGGCGCACCCGCCGCTCCTCCCAGGCCAGCACGCTCTCGTGGGCGCCGAGCCGGGTGAGCAGCGCGCTGATCGCGTCGCCGTCCTTCACCACCACCCGGTCCACGCTGCGGACGTCCCGCGCCTTGGCGTGGATCTTCAGCCGCCGGGCCGCACCTACCAGGGCGAGCGCGGCCTCCGGGCCGGGGCAGGTGATCTCGAGCGACATCGAGCGGCCGGGCTCGGTGAGCGAGCCGTGCGCGAGGAACGCCGCGCGCCAGGCCGCCTCGCAGTCGCAACTGCCGCCCGAGACCACCTGCCTGGGCAGGCCGCGGACCGGACGGCCGTAGCTGTCCACCAGCCCGGTCTGCCTGGCCAGGCTGTCGCCGTCCCTGGGCACCCGGACCACGTACCTGTTGCCCTTGCGCAGCCCGCTCGGGGCGAGCACGATCAGCTCGGCCCGGTGCCCGAAGATCTCCGCGATGTCCTTGCGCAGCCTGCGGGCGGCCGCACCGGTGTCGAGTTCCGCCTCGATCACGATGTGCCCCCCGGCCAGGTGCAGCCCGCCGGCGAATCTGAGCA
>Ga0070730_10001682_pt1 | contig 20966 bp, 19 predicted proteins | sample Coa_R1_3_FD_66447 | JGI IMG/M metagenome (GOLD analysis project Ga0070730, IMG submission 66447) | Surface soil microbial communities from Centralia Pennsylvania, which are recovering from an underground coalmine fire - Coalmine... | ecosystem: Environmental > Terrestrial > Soil > Unclassified ... | reverse complement strand
CGCCGCTTCCTTGGGCTCGTCGTATCGACTGTAGAAAAATCCCTTGTTGTCCTTCGTCCACGAGGCACCCGAAAATTTCACCCACTTGACCAGGTCAGGAAGGTCCTTTCCCGTGTCGATATCGCGTACATGCCACTCCATCCAGTCCGAACCAGATGCCGAAGTTCCATACGCCATTAATTTGCCGTCATCGGTAATCGCCCGGCCCGCAAGGGCGACTGTTCCGTCGGCCGACAGAGTGTTTGGATCGAGGAGCACGCGCGGTTCCGCACTCAGCGACTCGGCCACCAGCAGCACGTTCTGATTCTGCAATCCATTGTTGTGCTCGTAGAAATAGCGCCCTCCCTGTTGCTGCGGGACGGTCAAGCGTTCATAATTCCACAGCTTCAGGAGCCGTTCCCGGATGGCTCCGCGATAAGGAATCTGATCGAGATAGCTGAACGTGAGTTTGTTCTCCGCTTCCACCCAGTCGTGCGTCTCCGCCGAGTCGGTATCTTCCAGCCAGCGGTAAGGGTCGGCCACCTTCACCCCGTGATAGTCGTCGACCTGATCGACAGCCTTCGCCTTCGGATAAACAAGCGGGGTTCCGTCGCTCTGGGCCAACAACCGCAGGGTAGAGAATGACAATAAGAAAGAGCCGTAAACGATCCAATTGCGCAATCTCATCAGATATTCCTCAATCAACGATTCAACAAAATGGCCAACCCGTGCTTTTACTCGCGGCCGCCCCGAGCGTCAAGAAAAATCCTAGCCTGTGACGTACAACAAATGTTGGTTGTGACAACGCAGCTCGTGGAAGGACAGGAACCCAGGAGAGAAGGATTTCCTTCGTGCCCTTGGTGGTAGCAGGGTTTTGAGTCTGACTCCCGACTCCTGACCCCCGACCGCTGCCTTCAGAAGATGAAGTGTGTATCGTGCTCGCACGATTCGCTCAACTCCGGATTGCAGCGAGCGTGGAAGACGTGCGTACCGATCCCGATTCCGAGCGCCGACCCCAGCCACATATCCGAGGCCCAGTGATCCCGCGCCAGAAAGCGGCTTGACGTGACGGCGAATGCCGCCGTGTAGGCCAGTACCTGCACCCAGGGCTGTGAATATTCGTGCGCGACCACCGTCGCCATCGCCCACGTGAACATCGCGTGCCCGCCGGGGAAAGACGTATTGATCATGTGGTGTTTGAGAAAATCTCCGTGTCCATTGCCTTCTCCCGGACGCTGCCGCCCGGCGATCAATTGCATCGGAGTGTAGATCAGGAACGTGTCCGCCAACGTTTCCAGTGTCAGAATTCCTGTCTCGCGCGCGTGCCGATGCTCGGGCTTGATGCCATAAAGAAAGACTCCACCCAGGGTTGCCGACAGCGCCCCGATCGCGATGTTCGACGTATCTTGGTAGAACTGATAATGACCGCCGGGGAGATTGTTTTCAATGTTTCGGTCCTCGATCAACAAGACAGCCGTTCCCCCCAGTACTAGAGCGTCCCACTTGAGGTTCGATACCTTGAACGGCGCTCGGTAGAGTTGTTTCTGATCCTCCAATCCGCGCCTCACCGATCGCCCAATCAATCCGTGGTGTTCTCGTTCCGCGGTTATCTCCCCGGAGTTGTTCGCCTCGGCATCCAGATCGAAACTTCCGGCGGGGAAGGCAGAAACGTCAAAGCGGGCGGTTGCGATAGAAGGAACTTCCTGCTGCGGAACGGGCAAAGACGGCAAACTGTTGAACGAGTTGTCCTGGCAGACCGAGCCGGCTGAAAGCAGAAACCCAGACAACGCCGATAGCAAGATTGAGCGGACAATGCTAGTAGACTGGCCCAAGTTGGTCCCTCCTGCGCCGTGGCTTGGATGCAAAAGGACCCGAAAAGTTGATTCCAGCAGCGCTATTTTTGAAGGAAAAATAGGGTTTCCCGCAACATCGAGTGAGAAAGAAGCCTCGGGCCTCATGTTTCTATGGGAAATCCTGTAGGGCGAAGACCATGCCAACCCGTAAAAAATCGCGCTGCATCTCACTTCTCACGATATGTATCTCTGGTGGCGTTCCTGCTTTGCCTCGCGCTGGAGTCGTAGCTTCTACCAACTCAGCTCCGCGCATAACCTCTATCTTCGAAATTACTTCCGCCGGTACACTCTGCGAAGATCATTCCGGATGAAAGTGTTTTCCTCAAAACGCTGATGTGGAAGTGGTCGGCTGGAGACTGCCTGGATGCTTTGGCCGCCGACGGTGGAAGAGCGGCCCTTTAGGGCCGCGTCAAGCCATGCGAAGAACCGGGCTTTAGCCCCAGTGGCACATCCGCCGCGCGCAACAGCATTCGATACTCGCTGCTGTGCGCGTCGTGACAACTCACGCACGATCCTTTCGCGCCGGGCACATGCTGCCGCACTGCCGCCGACTCTTCGTGACAGGCGGAACAAATCTTTTCCTTTGGCATCGACAAACTCACCACAGTCATGTCGCCCCGCGTCATCGTTACGTGGCACACATCGCAACTCGCACTCATGACCGAATGAACCGACATCCCAGTCATCTTGCTGGCATGACACGACGCGCATTCCGCATCCCTCGGCAACACACCCGGATGCTCCACTGCCGCCAGCGGAATCGCCGCCAAGAAGGCGCAACTGACTAGAGCGCGCAACACATCCCATGCACCCCAAGCACACGGCGAGAAACGTTTCGGGCAACGCATCATAGAAGATGCGTCATTCTAGGCAGCCGCCAAGCGAGAATCATTAACACGAATCAACTAGCAGTCCCGAAAAAGTATCAACGGAAGCCGGACGAGTGTTGTCTTTGCCGAGGTTAAGGTCTTGCGCGAGAATGCGAAGGCAGGACCATGTGATTTCGGTCACGCATGCGTGAGACGCTGCTCACAATCCGCTGAATTTTCAAAAAGCCGGAGATTTGTTTTGCCGCTTTCTCCCCAGGAGCCCCGCTACAGGCCTTTCTGATTCCCAATACACAAGTCGATGGATAGCGCAGGGTTCTTCGTCTGACTATAGATGGATTTATCGTCTAGGCTCGCAGGAGGTCCATGATTATGTCTTCATCTCGGAAAAAAGCAACAAACTGGGTCCGCTTTGCCATGAAACTTGGCCTGCTGGCGACCGACGCCACCGTTTGGCTTGCGTTAAACCGTGCGCTCAGCGAAAAGGAAGACTCCCGCGAGTCGCTGCGAACCAAGACCGCCTCTGCGATAGGCGCGCCTCGCAGGAAGTCGCACTTCGCAACTCTGCTGGCGGGCGTTGGAATCGGAGTCGGTTTGGGAATGCTCTTGGCCCCCGTGACCGGCGAAGAGGCCCGCACCGCAATCCGCGAAAAAGCCGAAGACGTCAAAGACAAATGGAACGACGTCGCCGCCTGGGCAGGCCTCGGCGCCCCAGTGGGCCGCCGCACCGGCACCTACGCAGACTGAAGGCATCCCTAGATCGGATGGTGAGCGCCGCCTTCTTCCTCTGGCACGCCGCGCAAACGCGCAATTTCATCTTCGAGGATATTTCTGTGAAAACTCCCTTTTTGATCGGAAGACTTCTCTTCGGCGGATATTTTCTCTACCATGGCATCAACCACCTTGCTCAACGCAGGAAGATGGCTGACTACACGGCCAGCAAGGGTGTTCCCGTACCGGATGTCGCGGTCACTGCCACGGCTGTCCCTCTGATTGCCGGCGGCACCAGCCTTCTACTCGGTATCAAGCCCAAGTGGGGAGCCATGGCCGTCATCGGATTCCTCGCCGGAATTTCCCCGATCATGCACGACTTCTGGCGCAACCAGGACCCCAATGAACGCGAGACCAACATGCGTGCCTTCATGACGAACATGGCTATGGCTGGCGGAGCGCTCGCCCTGATGGGCGTTGACGAGCCCTGGGAAGCCAGCGTTCCAGTCGGCAGGCCATCGATCGCAGACCGCGTGCGCAACATCGGCCGACGCTTGGCCGCGTAGTCGAACATCCGGGTGCCCCACTTCTGGCGGTTGTTGTCAAAAGTGGGGTTTTCTTTTCCCAGGTTTTCTTGAGGCTCTCCCTGTCTCTGGGATGAAAACCGCCTCTCCAAAGCCCGCATCCTAGCGATGCATGCCTTTGCCCCTGAAGATCACCTACTCCCCAATGGAAGCTCTCCCCGCCACCGAGCTCCCAGTTGGCCCAGAGTGGCAATACGAGCCCAAGTGGGATGGCTTCCGCTGCCTCGCCTTTCGTGATCACGCGCGCGTCGAGTTGATGTCGAAAGCGGCCAAGCCTCTTACTCGATATTTTCCCGAACTCGCCGCCAAACTCGCGGCGCTAAAAGCCAAGCAGTTCGTGCTCGACGGAGAAATCGTCATCCCGCAAGACGGCCAACTCTCCTTTGACGCGCTGCTGATGCGCATCCATCCCGCCGCCAGCCGCGTCAAGAAATTGAGCGAGGACACACCTTCGACGTTTATCGTCTTCGATCTTCTCGTCGACGAGCACGGCAAATCTCTCGTCGAACTTTCCCTCCAAGCCCGTCGCCGTAAGCTCGCCGCCTTTGCCAAAAGATATTTTCGGGATGAATCGATCCGTCTCTCGCCCGCGACAGAAGATCTCGCGAAAGCCCGCAAGTGGTTCCGCATGGGAGTCGCGCTTGACGGAGTCGTTGCCAAGCGCCGCGATCTGCCCTACCAATCCGGAGCGCGAAACGGCATGCAGAAGATCAAAAAAGAACGCACGGCCGACTGCGTGGTAGGAGGGTTCCGCTATCTGGAGAAAAAGCCGCTGGTCGGATCGCTGCTGCTCGGTCTCTACGACGACGAAAGCAAGCTCGACCATGTCGGCTTCACTTCGTCGATTCACGACGAAGACCGCGCCGCGTTGACGAAAAAGCTGAAGCCGCTGATCAAGCCTCCCGGCTTCACCGGCAAAGCTCCCGGAGGACCCAGCCGCTGGAGCACCAAACGCTCGGCCGAATGGGAGCCGCTAGCCCCCAAGCTGGTCGTCGAAGTGCAATTCGATCACTTCACCGGAGGCCGCTTCCGCCACGGCACCCGCCTCCTGCGCTGGCGTCCCGAAAAAGATCCGAAGCAGTGCACGATGGAACAAGTGAAACGCGAAAACCAATCCGCCCTGAGCCTGCTCTAGCGCCGCGGAAATCGTAACGACAAAGTAGCGCCGGCGTCCTCGCCGGCTGTGGCGGCGCGGCGTCCCGCCCGCCGCTGGCAGCGCCAACGTTGGCGAAGCCTCCGTCCGCCGCAGCCCATCTCCAGGGAGCTCGATCCTGATCACACGAACTACAGGTATGCTGTCGTGGGCTTCGCATCTTTTTCACGCTCAACTGGAGGAGTCGTGTTGCATCGAAAGACTGTGATGAAACTGTTCATGAGTGATCAGAACCTGAGAGCATACGAGGAGTCCAAATGGAATCCGTGATTAGGATAGGGCAACGTTTCAAGTTCGCATTGTCCGACAATCCTTCGCAAGAGCGGCAGGCGGTAGTAACTCGCGTACTTTCTAATAAAGAGGAAGGACTCGGGCCGGAGGTGGACTTCTATCTTGCCTATTGGGTGGAGGCTTACGAACTTCCAGAAACCGAGGCTCCGACGACATTGGTGTTCGAACGTGGAATTGACGGAAACGTATACCTCGACGGACGTGTGGTTTCCATCACTTTGCTGAAGTGATCTTCTGCCGGGATCTTCTGCCTCGAATGGCCGTGGAAGAGGGCCGCGTCAGCGCACCCACAAGGGAACTCGGGCTTCAGCCCTTGAGTCGTGGAGTCCCGGAAACTCGTTCAAAAAAGGATTTTCGAGGGCCGCTCGACGCTAGCACTTTTCAATTACCGTTTGGATCTTGGCCTCGGGAAACGCCTATGGCACCACAGTCACGTCCAAGGTCCCCACCTCCCCAGAGTCCAGGGTTGCGGTAATGGTCGTCGTCCCCGTGGCCAGGAGCGTAGCCTCCCCAGGGCCGTGCGTGTAGTCGTAAGGGTCGTAAAACTTCACGACTCCGGGCATGCTTGAGGTCCAGATTGCATAAATGGTGAGATCTAGCACGTTGCCATCGGCATAACTTGCTGAAGCTTGAAATTGCTGGTCTGGATTCGCGGATAGGCTAAACCCGCCCGTGCCCTTCGCAGTGATGTCCAGAGTAGCCGTCTGCCCGACCACTATCAGGGCCTCGCCCGTTTTTCCGTCAAGGGAAGCGCTAATCGTGGCCGAACCGATCCCTGTGCCGGTGACCAGCCCCTTACTCACCGTCGCAACAGAGTCGTTGGAAGAGCTCCAGGTCGCAGAACTGGTCACATCGTTGTACCGGATCTCCGTGGCGGAGACTTGATACGCTGCATTCGCATTCACCTGAACCGTCCCGGCCAGCGCGATGGAGGGCGACGAACCAGGCTGCAGGCTGACCGTTGACAGAAACGGATATTTTGCGCCTTTGCCGGTGGTACCGTTGTAGGCACTGTTACACGCGACGAGAGTCAAAAGGGGCAGCAGATGGGCCAGAAGAGCTGCCACCGCCTTGCGAATGGATGGCGAAGTCATGTGAGACTCCTTGATGTTCTGCGATTTAGTCCACTAGCCTGATAGGGCTTCGAAACAAGCGCCTAGGAAGGGAAAAGAGAAATTGCCTAGGAAGGTCCCCACAACACTGCGCGCCAAAGGACTCATTGTCAAGGGCAAATCGTCTCCTCAACGGAGGCTTACGAACTTCCAAACCGGCCCCGACAACATTGGTGTTTGAACGTGGTATTGACGGAAACGTATACCTTGACGGACGTGTGGTTCCCATCACTTTGCTGAAGTGATCTTCTGCCGGCTGCCCGAAGCCTCCTCGAGGGAGGTCGAAGGGCCTTTCGAAGTGTGTGAACCTGATCTGTTCGACTGATTTCGCTGCGAGCGCGGAGATCAGATCCGCATCAACGCGATCCTTGTCGCTTACTTGAATCAGCGCAAGTCAAAGTCTCAAATGGAAAGAATCGGGCACCCAGCAGTCCGATATTTCCCAGAAGTGCCTGAAGCAAGGAGTGTCACGACGCCTCATCAAGAGTGCTGGCAGTGGCCCACGCAAGCCCGATGTTGGCTTGAGTGGGGGAAAAGCCGCCCATTTCTGGCAGAAACGTTACTACGACTTCAATGTCCACAATCACGAGCAGTTGGTGGAGAAGCTGCACTACATTCATCAGAACCCAGTCACGGCTGGATTGTGCGACCGCCCCGAGGATTGGCCCTGGAGCAGTTTCCGCCACTACGCGTCCGGCTTCGAGGGACGAGTCGAGATTGAATCCGGATGGAGTGCGCGAAAACGCGAGCGAGCCGAGGGAAATTGTGTGCCGCTGTCAAACTGCCCCACTCAAGCCAAAGGCAGGCTTGAGTGGGCCACCGGCCGAAGTGAGCAACAGACCACTCACTTCCCCATCCTCTCCCTTAACCGCTTCTCCTGTTCCTCCGTCCAATACCCGCAATCCAGCCGCAGAAATACCGACGTGTAGGGAATCATCATGCGCGTCTTCAGCACGAGGATGTGGAAGGTTTTGCCCGCTTCGTCCAGCTTGGAGATGATCTGCTCGTGCGGCAGAGACTGCCGTTCGAGGCTGCCCGCCTGGAACTCCTGGAGAAAATGAGTCAGCGAGTCGCGATAGTAGGTCACGCCCGGCGCGTCGTCCTCAGGGACAGCTTTCAATTCGGCGTCGGTGAATACCACCGGACGCACGTGCTTGGTCTCGGCCACCTCTCGAACCACGCGGCGCACGACCTCGAGTTGATCGCCGTCGGTCTCGATGGTCTCGATCCCGGCGCTCGTCTGCAACGGGTAGGCGGAGTCGACCACCGCGATCCAGTTGCGATGCCCCATCAAGGGAAGTTCTTCGCGTAGCCGCGTTCGCCATTCAGGAGATGGATGCCTTGCCTGGGCTGAGAGGGTGGGAGCGAATGCAATCTGCAGAATAAGAACAAGGGTTGCGAAGAGAGTCTTCACGGCGCCTCCCGAATCGATGTTCCTCTGTGTATCCCCCGTGTCTCCCCGTGGTGAGTTCCTATGACATTCACCACAGAGGTCACAGAGGTTCACAGGGGGTGCGAATATTGCCGGCTCCAAATATATCCGCATTGGACCCCTTGCGGAGCGTCTGTCCCAAGCGGGCGAAGCTGCAGACGGTCGATTTGTCTGAAGGATGTAATTGATCTGTCTGCAGGATTTAACAAAGCAGTGCGGTCATTCCAAGCGCACTAATCCATCACTGTGTTACGAAAAGACTTTCCGGGCATGTAAAGAAATGGTCACTTTCCGCGCCAGACCTCTGCCTGAGCTCCACATGGGAATCTAAGTAACGGAACGAAGGAACAGGAGGTTCGATATGTTCAGAAACATCATCAGAGCGAGTCTCGCAACTGCCGTAATGGTCGCGCTCTCAACCTTGGCAGTTGCGCAATACCCGGGCGGAGGCGGAGGCGGGGGTGGCATGCCGGGAAGCCCGAGCTACACGCCTCACGGCAGCTATGGCAATACCGGCGCAATCATTGGCGGTGTTGCCGGTGGCGCTGCGCTTGCCGGCGGCCTGCTTTATTGGCACCACCACCATCACGCGAAGCTGCAAGGCTGCGTCACCGGGAATGGAGACAAGCTGGTCAACGAAAAAGACAATCAGACCTACAGCCTCAACAATCAGCAGAACGAGACGCTGAAACCTGGAGAGCGAGTGCAGCTTCAGGGCAAAAAGGTCAAGAGCGACTTGGGCGAACCAATGTTCGAGGTCCGCAAGATGAGCAAGGACCTTGGCCAATGCACGGCAACGACGGCGCAACAGCGGCAATGAACTAGCGCTGCGGGAGGGCGGAGTGATCCGCCCTTCTCATGCAACGATACGTGAGGGCTGAAGAAGTACTGAGTACTGAGTACCGAGTACTAAACGCCGAGTTGCCAGAAGAGAAATGCATATACGTCCGTGAACTCTTCGATCTGCTTGGTGACGGGCTTGCCTGCTCCGTGACCTGCCTTTGTTTCGATGCGCAACAAAATCGGGCGCGTTTTGCTCGTGCCATTCTTCGCTTCCGCCTGCATCTCTGCCGCCATCTTTTTCGCGTGCATGGGATCCACGCGCGTGTCCGTGTCTGCCGTCATAAATAGGATGGCGGGATATTCCACGCCCGCCTTCACGTGATGATAGGGCGAGTAGGCGTAGAGCCAATTAAACTGCTCGGGATTTTCCGCGCTGCCGTATTCCGGGATCCAGAGCTTGGCGATCTGGAAATCCTGGTAGTGCAGCATGTCGAGCAGCGGGACCTGGCAGACAACGGCGCGGAACAGGTCGGGACGCTGCGTGATCATCGCGCCCATCAGCAGACCGCCATTCGATCCGCCCTGGATGGCGAGATGGTTCTTGTCGGTATATTTTTCGCTGATGAGGTGTTCGGCGGCGGCGATCATGTCGTCGAAGACGTTCTGCTTCTTCCCGAGCATGCCCGCGCGGTGCCATTCCTCGCCGAACTCGGCGCCGCCGCGCAGGTTAGCCACGGCATAGATGCCTCCGTGCTCCATCCATAGATATGCAGTGCGGCTGAAGGTGGGCGTGAGGCTGACGTCGAATCCGCCATAGCCGGTAAGCAGCGCGGGATTGTGTCCGGTCTTCTGCAGACCTTTCTTGTGCACCACGAACATGGGGACGCGCGTACCGTCTTTCGAATGGAACCACTGCTGTGCGACTTCGTAGGCCGCGGGATCGATCGAAGGTGCGTCGACTTTGGTCCAGAGGGCAGGTGCAACGTTGGATGGATCGGCAGAAATGGAAAGGGTACGGCTTTGAGCCGTAGCGCCAGAGTCAGCCGGCTTGAGATCGATTCGATAAATGCTCGGCGGCACCGTGAACGATTGAAATCCAAGAAACACTTCGTCACGATTCCACTTCCCACCCGTTCCGAAAACCGTTCCAATCGCGGGAAGTTCAATGTCGGAAATTTTCTTCCCGGCGAGATCAAATAGCTTCAACTGTGAAGAAGCATTCTGCTCATACTGGGCAAACAGCTTGCGTCCGAAGACTGCTGCACTCTGCAGCACGGCCTCAGACTGCGGAATGATCTCCTTCCAAGCCTCGTGATCGAAGTTACCGGCGTCGGTCACGAACACGCGATAGCGTGGCGCATCTTCGTTCGTCGTGATGTACACCTTGCCGTCGTAAACGTCTCCCCGATAAACAAAATCTTTTCCCGTCGTCAGACGAATGGGGGGCTTGTCCGAGTTCAAATCCTTGAGAAAAAGTTCAGTCTTGGTCCAGCCCTGCTCGACGGTGATCAACAGCCAGCGATCGTCATTCGAAATCGAGACGTTGGGCCAGTCTTCGGGATCGCGGCCCTCGCCGAAGATGGGATCGTCTGTCTCCACCGGACTGCCCATCAGATGAAAGTAAACGTGCCGGTTGTACATCTCCTGCCCCGGAGGCACCTCGCCTTTGTTCGGATAGCGCGTGTAATAGAAGCCGGAGTTGTCGCGAAGCCATGCGATCGATGCGGCACGCGTGCGCTCGATCGTGTCCGGAAGGATCGCGCCAGTCTTGGTTTCGACGACGTGCAGCGTCGACATCTCCGAACCGCTGGGAGAAGTTCCGTATGCGACATATTTGCCAGTCTCGCTGGGCTCAAACCAGTCGAGCGCAATCGTTCCGTCGGCGGCAAGCTGATTGGCGTCAACCAGCACGCGATCCGCACCGTTCAACGAATCGCGTACATAAAGGACAGGCTGGTTCTGCATCCCCTCGCGCCGCGTGTAAAAGTAAAACCTGCCGCCAAGCATGGGAGGAGTGACGTTGCCGATCGAAAGCAGTTCGGTCAAGCGTTTGTGAATGGACGCGCGCCCCGGCAGCGGATCGAGAATCGAGCGGGTGTAAGCCATCTCCTGCTCCACCCATTTCTGCGTCTCAGGACGGTTCGCATCCTCAAGCCAGCGATAATTATCCAGAACCTTAGTCCCATGAAAGATGTCGATGAGCGGCTTCTGCTCAGCGCGCGGAGGCTCAGCAGAGGCATTCGCAGCCTGCGAAGACTTCGAGTCCGCATAAACCGCGGCCGCAATCAAAGAAGAAAGAGAAAACAAAATCCAGCCCAAACGCACCCCTCCCCACATAAGCACCTCAAAAGCCCAGCGTACCAGAAACGAAGATGCATCTCCGAAAGAGATTCGCCGCCCACACGCCCGCAGAAGTTTGCGGAACAATCGCGAAATGCTAAAATGAATCGAAAGCGGATTCCATCCGCTCCACACTCCTCAGTAGCTCAATGGCAGAGCATCCGGCTGTTAACCGGAGGGTTGTAGGTTCGAGTCCTACCTGAGGAGCCATTCTTTTCTTGGACATCCAAAAAATCCGCAAAAAGAATCTGGGTCAGATAAGGGTCACTGAAGGTTACTGCATGGTGGCCGGGGCTTGCTGCCAGGCGATTCCGCGGTGTTCGCCTTTGGCCTGCGCTTGCCGCTTGACGAACTCCACGAGCCGTTGCTGAATTCGGCGCTTGGCTTGCATACCCATGTCGCCGTACACGTTCGAAGTGGTCGCGATGTCCTCGTGACGGAGGAGCGTCTTCACGTCCTCCAGCTCGAGCCCCGCTTCCTTGCTCCAAGCACTGACGGTGTGGCGGAAGCTGTGCCAGCCGATACTCGGCAGACCAGCGGATAGTGCGACTGGTTTGATGTGAGTTTTCAGCAGTTGGCCTGGCCAGAACGGACGTTGGCCTTTTGTATAGGGCGAGGCAAAGACCCAATCGACCGCTTGGCCGTACGGCGTTATCGAGCGCCACTGCAGCAACAGTCGTAGCAACTCCTGCGGCAGTGGAAGGTTTGTGCGTGAAGCCTCGGTCTTCAATGGTGTGATCCTTCCCTGAACGAAGCCACGTCGAAACGAGACGGTACCTTCCTTCAAGTCTAGCTCCTGCCACTTCAGACCAAACGCCTCGCTCACGCGTGGCCCCAACCAACCGGCAAACGCGACGGTGAGCTTTTCGCGCAGACCAAGACGTGCCAGAAGCAAAAAGAACTGCGCAGGTGTCAGCTGCACCGGTTCCTTGATCCGCTTGGTAGAGCCGCGCGGCAGCTCGACGCGCTTCTCCGCCATCGGGTTTTCGCCGAGAAAGCCCCACTTGACGGCAAACTTGAACGTGAGCTTCATCACGGTGAAGATGGAGCGCACGGTCTTTGGCGCCAGCCCTTGTGGATTCTTCTGCGAGCGCCACAAAGACTGCAACCAGTCCTCGATGGCGGCGCGCATAATTGGGTTGTTGAAGTCCCTCACCCGATAGCTCTCCCATCGTGGGCGAACCCACTTGTTCAGCACCGAGCAGTAGGACTTTGCGCAGTGAAAAGAAATCCGAGCTGCACTGTCTTGAATTCCGCCGACGGGAACGTCGAAGCAAGGCTTGAGCACTTGCTCCGTGTAGCGATCGATCAACGCCCCCATCGTTGGAGATTGCAGGCTTGGCAGCTCGACATTGGCAGCAATTCGCAGGTGCTCGCATGCTCGCTCGGCCAGAGCGCGGGTTGGATATTGCTCCAGCGTTCCCACCAGGGCTTTGCGACGCCGCTTCCGACCGTCGACTCGTTCGAAATAGCGATACGTCCATACGCTTGGACCTCGCCTGCGAGCTTCGAGACAAAGGGTTCCGTACTGATAGTTGGTACGCCGCTTCATTTGGTTCAAAGTGAAACCTCCTGAATGCGGCACAGATGACGAGTCGACTCTACCTTAATGGCAAGGTAACGCTCAAGATCTTCCTGCAGCACAAACCAGCTTTTTCCAAACTTGAACGCGGGCAACTCGCCAGACCGCGCCATGCGCTTGATCTTTTCGCGGCTGCAATGAAACAGCTGCGCGATATCGTCGATATCCAGAACGCTCTTGGGGCTGGCACCCGCCCGGCTCCCTTCTCTAGTCTCACCGGGCGATTGCGAGAGCCCTCCAAATCCGCGGTTGGGCTGGTGCTCGGTTGAACCTTGCGCGCACGGTTGATCGACTTTTTCACGTGAGGGACGGCCGAATGGACTGGTGCCGGGAACCATTTTTCTGCTATTCATCGTCGTCCGTTTCCTCTAGTTGCCCGTCCAAAAGTTTCTCGACCATTTCACGAAGATCCTCGGCAGTTTCGTCGCCCCTCAGTTGTTTCCGCAGCTCGAGCACTACAAAGTTTTCCAAGTTTCGACGCCAGCTCCAATCGCAGATGGCTTCATAGTCAAGCTCTCCATGGTTGTAAAGATCGCTTAAGTAGGCACCCACGTGTTGTTTTGCCGAGCACGCTAGTCCTTCAATGCGCTGCAGACAGCGTTCCTCGTCGATGCGCCTTGAAATCGCTGCATGGATTGGCGCCAACTCTTCCACGAGCCGGTCGCGAATCTGCATTTCATTTTGTTGGCCATTCATCTGGTCAAAGACCCGGCTAATTGTGGCTCTGGCCTCACGCTGCTCCTTTTCATTTGCTTTGAAGGGCAACTGTTGCAGCGCCCAGGCCTGCAGGCTCTCGCGTCCTCGACGACGGTCAACGCCTGCAATGATCGGCGTAACAGCCTCCAAAGCTGCGTCGAAGAATGTTTGGCAGTTTCCCTGCTCACTCGTATATTGGGTTGCTGTATGAGCAAGCTGCCGCGCACGGAGCCTTTCGTTTTCCGTCGCATCGGATGGGATTTTGGCGAGTACTCTATTAACGGCCACATCGCGAGCTTGATTTATTTCGTGTTGGTGTTCTAAGGGCAGCAAGACCGAACGCACGATTTCTCTGCAAACCGACCACATCTGAGGTTCGTCCGCAAGGGTGCGTTCCTTAATCTCATTCGCGATCTGACGCGACACCTCGGCTCGCTGCAGCTGGGTTAGCCAATCGGGAAGCATCAGGAAAGCCTGGTCGATCCACCTTCGGAAATGGACTGGATCTTCCCGTCGGTTCCGCTGTTCTGCTACGGCGCCGGGGCGGACCCCCGCATTTCCTGACGTTGGGATGTCGAAATATGCTTGGTTCTGGGGCGAGCCTGGGGTACTCCAAGAGTGGTTTTCAGTCTCTTCCAGTAGCAAGCATTGCGCCGGCGCGGCGGCTGCTTCGATTGTGTTAGCTGTACCCGTCTTTTGCGGCCACCCATTTTGCTTGATTGCTTCGATGGTTTCCGCCGTGAATCGCGGTTGGCCGCCGGGCGTTCTAATAGCAGGTATCAGGTCATTTCGGTACTGGCGACGGAGCAGGTCGGTAGATACCCCAAGTTCCCGAGCCGCGGCTGGAAGGCTGAAATATTTCTTGTCGGCCATGGTTCCCCCACTTCTACGAAAACGTACGTTTTCGTATGAAATCCTTGATCTGTGCAGGAGTATCCGGGAACGTGCGATTGCTGTCACGGAAGTACTTTCTCGATGATTTGCAGGCTAAATCATCGGCTTAGTACTTCTGGCTTTTCGGTCGAGATATTTCTGAATAATCGACTTGATGTGGAGGGTCGTAGTATGGCCAAAGACGTGAGGATGCTCCGTCAGCAGAATATCAAGCATGTCCTGAAACAGTGCTGTCGGAAACCGAGCCGATCTAGCTTGCCCACGGGAGTCGAGTTTTTCAGAATAATGGCGCTTTCCTTTGTAGTAGGGAATGAGGTATTCGTACAACTGAGGGATTACAAAATGAGTGAAGATTGGCCAACCCTGGGGCTTTCGCGCCGATGTTAGGCCCTCGCCGCCTGCGCCCTTCCAGAGCAGATCCCATATCCCAAGATCCTGAAATGCTCGTCTGTAGCCACGTCCACACCGGGAGGTGTCGTGAAGCGCTTTACCTGAAATAGTCGCCTTTCGAGTCTCTTTAGTCTCTCCATTGAAGGCGGTGATAAGGAGGGCAGGAAAGCGGTACACTTTTCCGCTCGGTCCCTCCCCAGTTGCGACATGAGTGAATGCGAGGGTCCAGGGATCGACCTCGGGACCATTAGCCTCGATGATCGTCTGCAACGCTAGGAATTCCGCCCAGCCGATCCACTTCTCAAGTTCAGCTCTCTGATTTGACAACAGAAGAAAGTCTTTCGCGAGGAATGCCCTCCACTGGTCGATTTTGCGGAGCACCTGCTCGATTGTGTGGTGCTCGAATTGGCGTGAAAAGAACAGCCGCCATTGCGGCAGGTCGAATGCGACAATTTTCTTAATTGTCCCGTAGTCCCGATGGGAGATACCGCGGGCAGCGAGGCGTCTGTAGACGTCTTGCGACTGTTCTTCTTCCTTTGTGCGTTTTCCGCCCATGGTTCAGGACGATAACCGGAGTCTGACTTCGATACAACTTCTCGTTTTCCGTCTGACGGCCGATCAGGCTTCATGGATCAGATCAAGTGATGAGGGCTTGATTATCCGGCGAGGTAGGCATGGGTGTGCGCTCTTCGTGTCTTGATGCACGAATGCCAGGCCGGCCGTGACTCGGCGATCATTCGTCCTGGTCCGTATCCACCACGATTTTCAATTAACTGAAACAGTTGGGACTGCCCTAGCCATCGCCGCCAATATTGCGGGAATCGCAAACACTCTGTACGCGGTCTTCCGGCATGAGAACTAGCGGGGCCGAATCTATTGCCGGTCGAGTAGTCCATACGTCGGCGGATTCACCGTTCCCATGAATGCTTGAGTTGGTGACCATAGATAGAGGTCGCTCTGCAGTTTTCCTGCGGGGGTAGCCAATTGCAGCACGGCGAGTCCATCCGCGTCGGTGGTAGCTGAGAACTGGGGATTGGCAATGACGGTACTTGTCGCCATCCCTATCGCTCCAGTATCAGCAAGACCTTGAATGCTCCCCGCCCCACTAAAGTCTAACCAGATAAGCGACTCGGTCTGCATGGTCATATCAAACACGGTCATACTATAGGTGCCGATTAAGCTTGCCGAGCTATAGGGCGCGCTTGTTTGGACGTCAGCCTCACCAACCGGTGCAGTCAAACTGCTTGCAACGGGCAGGCCGCAGCATTGCAAAATAAACAGCCGGGTAGGAGACACGACATAAAATACGTAGAGTCGGGTGTCAGTTGCGGTTTGTCCTGGCATCGTACCCTGAGTGCTGAGCACGCCTCGACCGTTCACGCTACCGTTGCTCAGGGTATAACCTCCAGTGATACTCTCACCATCCCGCACCCCACCCATATTTCCGGCGCCGTCGAGATCGAATCTGCCAATCTGTTCAAAATCGAAGTAATTCAGAGTTTCGGTGTTCACTTGAGCTGGTTGATCCACCTGGAAGGCGTAATACCCGGAGAGTGACGATACGTCGTAAGCGCCCGCGGCTTGTAAATCCGCCAAACCAAGGATTGCGTTCGCAGGCGCTGCATCCGTCTCTATGAAGTACAGCTTCGTAGAATCGATGACGTAGATTGCGTAGTTGGAGGTGACTGAGCCACTGCTCAATTGAAGTGTGCCCCTGCCATTCGCACCGACGGTGTAGCTGGATTTGGTTAGAGGAGCCTCTAGGGAGACTGTGCCAAAGTCATTGACGTCCTCGACGCCACCGGTTACCGAGCCTGCGCCGTTCGCTGCGAATACTCCTACCATACCCAAGGGCTGCGGCGAGTTCGTGGAGTTGTTACCTGAGTCGACTCCAGTCGCGCGGAAGACGTAGTTGCCGTTCAGCGCAGCAGTGTTGAAGGCAGCCGTGTTCTGCAGTTCCAGATTTCCCTTAGCGGTTCCTAGCCCATCGAACTCGATAAGGCTGCCATTGTTTCCGCTGGAAGTCAGAACAAAACGCAGCGTGATTCCTGATGGATGGCAAGAATTGGGGTTGAATATCAGAAGGCCGCGTCCGTCGGGGTAAATTACAGAAGTGCCGCTTATTGCTACATTCTGCTGCAGGCCCGCGAGATCGTTTGAATCTTCTACCCCGGAGATGTTTCCTTGCGCATCCGCAGAGATGCTGCCGGCAAAGAAGGCCACACCTTGATTGTCGCGCGAAGTCAAAGTGAAGGCATAGGGACCAGTGAAGTCGCCGTAAGCAACACTGTTGACCATATTCAGCGCGGTCGAACCGGTAACTCCCGACGAACTCGCGTTGATAGTCACTAAGCCGACGGATACGGCCGTGACCAGTCCTCCAGCTGCAACCGACGCCCGGCTAGCATCCGACGTAGTCCACTTCGCAACGTTGGTCAAGTCCTGGGTGCTGCCATCGTTATAATTGCCGAATGCATGGAATTGCTCCCGCTCGCCCACAAGGAGGGCGGGGCCAATCGGGGTCACCACGATGGATTGGAGAACTGGAACCACCGAAAGCTGAATACTGGCAGAAAGCGAGTCGAGGCTCACCGCAACCGTGACAGTTCCACTTTTAAGTCCGGAGACAAGGCCGGCATTATTCACAGTAGCCAAACTGGCCGGTGACGAACTCCAGGCAACTCCGCTGACTGGTCGTGGCGGTCTCGCGTCCTGATATCTGCCCATCGCCGTCAGCTGCAGTGATCCTCCGACATTGACCGCATTGGCACTGGTACCAATCGAGAGCGACACGAGATTGTCGGTAACGCTTACATTGGCAGAACCAATCATGCCACTGTAAGCAGCCTGAACATCAACGCTTCCAGCTTCAATTGGGGTCAGCAATCCGCTGCCGCTCACACTTGCAATGCTCGTCGCGCTGGAGGTCCATAGCGAACTGCTGCTGACGTTGCTCGAAGTTCCGTCGTTGTAATGCGCGAATGCATTGAGTTGCAGCGCCGAATCAACACTTGTGCTGTAAACGTTCCCTGACGGTATGACCGAAACGGATACTAAGGTGTGGGTTATGCTGAAGGTCATCGAACCGCTAATGACGCCGAGCGTCGCGGCAATCTGGACTTGCCCTGCTGCGATTCCGGTCACCAGTCCGGACTTTCCGACGGTAGCGATACCAGCAGACGAAGAACTCCAACTCACGCTCGAGGTGACATTCTTTATGCTGCCGTCACCGTATTTTGCGGTAGCCGTCAGTTGCTCGCTCTGACCGGCGGTGATGGACGCGTTCGCGGAAGTGACTGCAATCGAAATTAACGACGGCTTCGAGTTCGACGTGGTCGGAGAAAACGCAACGCTTCCACAGCCCGCAAGCAAGAACAGCCAAGTCAGCGAAAGAGATAGCGAGAGACGCGTGCGCATAGTAAAACGGCTCCTGATTCGATTGTCGGGGAGGTATTTTTCGTGACTCCCGTCGGAGTCTTTCTGTTCGCAATTCAATGATTGAGGCTTCGAAACTGTACGTCCCAACTACAGCTAGAGTCAGCTATCTCCGCAGCCGTTGTCGCATGTGAATGACGAGGTTAAGCCCCAATCGAAGATTATTTTGGGGTAGTTCTGTGCCGCTGGGGTCGTAAAACAACGTACGTAAGTAATCTGCGTTTAATCGGATGGCGAGACGCTCCGAGAGGGACTGCTCCCATCCTCCACCGAATGCGACTGAGGGACGGACTAACCAACCATGATATATACCGCCTGTGGCTGGGACCGCTCCGTCGATTAAGGCCGAGCCGGCGAGCGTCCGGACGAAAAAGCGTGTCGTCCTACGCTCGAGAAGGTAAAACTGCGGGCCGCATTGAGCATTCACCATATAGGCTTGGTGCGCGGTACCGGGAACGTGGGACGTGCGCAGATAATTCGTGTCGAGCATTAGACCCCAGCGCGGATTCCAGGCGATCGAGCCGCTAGCACCGACGCCATTCAAGTGCACCTGCCCAGCGCCGGGAATTGGCATTACAAGATAGGTGTATCCCATACTGAAATCGTAGGCTGGACCAGTCATTGCAGGTGACGGTGTCGTAAACACACTCTGCCCTAAGGCAGGCCCGATCAGGAGAATCACTACCAACCACGCTCTAGTTGTGATTACTAACGTATTCGTCATTTCGTCCTTTCTGATCAACAGCACATTTTGCAGAGGCGCACACCTGAACAAAGCATGTGCCAAGGAGTGCACCATCAATTCACAGGAGTCTCTGCAATTAGTTTGCGATCAGCCTGTCTATAACTTAGAAAGGGAAAAAATGGAGTGACCTCGAACGGCATTTTCTCCATCTCCGACAATGGAGCAACGCGGTTCGCATTCATCATCGTGATTTGATTGCTCCACGGATCCAACTTGATTCTGCTGCCGATTGGAAGAGCAGCTATTTGATCGAGTCGATGCTCTTCTAGAGCTGGTGCGGAGTTTAGAAGACCGTCCATTCGGTTGTTCTTTCCGTTCGCCATCCTGTTGCCTAGCTCTGGTCTGATCAGATTAGTGAGAACAAGCGAACGCTCGCGTAAAGCTGTGAGAAACAGACCCGCACTCGACAGCTTGTCCTTGTATATCGAGCTCATCAACAATTCGGTGCCTTTATTGTCGGCAGCTTGCTCGTCCGCCGCGTTTCGCTCGAAATCCAATCGTCGAAAAGTATCGGTATCGGGAAAGAAGAAGCGGTCGTTGAATGCGAAACTGGTGTTCACGCGATGACCTAATGCTATGTGGCCTAGTTCGTGCGCGATAATGGTCGCCAGAGATGCCTCGTCCGGAAGGACGTCCAGGAGCCCGTGACTGATTACAATCGTATGCCCGATGGTGAAGGATTCCAGAGGCAGTGTCAGCAGCACGCGACAACGTACTTCCGGGTGGATCTCCAGTCTGTTAGAGATAATGATATTGTTCGCTACGTTCTGCAGGATTCTGTCTACGTCGCCGGGGGGCGCAATTAGGCCGATCTTCTGCAGATGATCGACCGCATTGTCTTCCGCCATCCGCTCCCACATGCGCTGGGCTTGCAGCGGGCCGCTATCTTGATCAGTGGAACGATCGTCCACCGAGCTCTCGAGTTTGATCTGCGTAAACTCGTCTTCATGGCTACGCTGTTTTGGGTCGTAGGACCACAAACGGGTTTGGGCTTGGAAGTACACATCATGCGATAGCGGACTTCCCGATTGCGAGCCTGACTCTTCGACGTATATGTAGGAGGGGAGCCACACGCCCGCATGTAAATTGAAGCGCCAGCTATCAAAGTGCAAATAATGTTTGTATCTCGAACTTCCTGAGTAGATGCCATTGAACCGGACAAGATCGAAGTCGCGATCTTCGACCCAGATTCTGCCGGTGAACAGTCCTCTGCGCGTGTTGTCAGCGGGTTGGACATCGATGACAATGCAACGCACTTCTCCCAAAAACTCGCGCCGCACGAAGCTGAACCGATAATTGCTTTTCTGAAAGTCTGAATCGACAAACATCATCTGTGCGAAGCCCAGGGGCAGGAATCTTTCCGAAAAGACCGATGAGAGTGGATTACCAAATCCGCCGTGCTGCTTTTTGAATTGTGGCTCACGGAGAGCGTCATTCAAGGTTACGCGTCCCAGGAAGTAATGGTCACTGACCGGCTTGGTTTCATGAATCGAGCTTTGGCGAAGGTTCTGAATGTAGGTTTCGGCCAGAGGATGCATGTCCTTCATCGTCGCGACAAACTTACGCTCTCGCTCCACTACTCGATCGACGGTTTGGTCAAATGTGAGTCCCGCGGTTTCGACCGCCCCAGCAGTGGACGCCGACACTAAGAACAGGACGATGATTGGCTTCAGTTTGTGCATTAGGGCTCCCTACACAAGGATTTCGCAATCGAGTTTCCACGGTCGATTGGCAAATCCTTTCCCCAAGGCCGACTCGCGGCATTTGCAGTCCACAGCCTCTAATGCGTGCTAGCCAAAGTACTTAGCTTATTTTTCGCTCAGTTCCGTCGGGGAAAGTCTCACGAAGATGCTCTGGCACATTAGTAACCTCGTTGAGTAACGCAACTGAGAGGATGACTGAAAGGTTTGTTCACATGAGGTGAATGTATTTTCCTCCGTAAAAGACGCCCTAATCTCAGTGACGGACCGGAGGTTAGATTTGTGCGGAGTTTTCTAACGTCAGACTATTCAAGCAACAGCCAGCCCTGAAGCGTGATCGTGAAGTGCCCCCGTTTGCTGTACCACTTTCGATGTTAGTTCTCGGTTGATTTTTGGTTTCAGCGGGGATGAGGCGCGGAGCAGGGGCGGCGTTTGAGCCCCTGCTTCGCTTCCAGCTCT
>Ga0070730_10001681_pt1 | contig 20973 bp, 17 predicted proteins | sample Coa_R1_3_FD_66447 | JGI IMG/M metagenome (GOLD analysis project Ga0070730, IMG submission 66447) | Surface soil microbial communities from Centralia Pennsylvania, which are recovering from an underground coalmine fire - Coalmine... | ecosystem: Environmental > Terrestrial > Soil > Unclassified ... | reverse complement strand
CCTGATTGGTGTAAAGGATGGTGACACCCGCCTTGACCAGCTTTTCGACTGACGACTGGAGGGTGAATTCGTCATCGCCCGAGGTGATCGCAACGCCGGCGTCGCCGATGCCAAGTTTGGTGCAGTAGGCCCGTGCGGTGGCGGGTGAGCTCAGGTCAGTCGAGGCATCCGACGCAGCGATAAATCCAATGACCGGATGTGGGTAACGATCGGGATGAGCGGCGACGTAGTGGCACAATGAGCCAACCTGATCCAGGTAGAGGGGATTGGTCGAGAAGATCCAGCCGGGAGTTTTCCCGTCAGAACCATACAGTGCCCGCACCGTACCCACGCGGAATCCGAGTGCCGGGATCTGGGCGCTGGCCAGCCCATCTCTGAATTGCTCTCCATCACCACTGGAATAAAGTACGATCAGTACCGGCTTGGGTGTGAGACTGGCCAGGTGAGTGTAAACGGCCTGAGCGTCATAGTTTTGGGTCGGGTCCGGAAAAACGTGTCCGACGGTGGCACCGCAGATACCGCCGTGCGTATTGAGATAGGCAGCAGCATCGGTGTAACCAGCCCGCGCCGGGTCCACTACTGTGTTCTGCTCGCTGCCCAGGTCCAGCATGTGATACAGATTGATAGTCTGACCCGTCAAATTCACCCCGGCCGCACAGGCGGTGTGTGGGTAGGGCAGCGTGTCAGTTGGCGCTGGCACTTCGGTCGGGGCGGTGGTCGCGGCGGTAGTTGCAGTAGCCGCCGGCATGGCCGTTGGGCTGGGTGCCAGGGTGGGCACGTTGGTCATGGTCGGCGCGACGAGCGCCGGCGTCGCCCCACTACAGCCAGCTACGAAAATGGCGATTGTGGCGAGGCAGGTCAATAACTTCCGATTGATCATAGCGCTCCTCCTGCAGGATATGAACTTCGAGTCTGTCGGTTTTGGTCAGCACAGATAGCAACAGTCATGATTTCTGCCAGCCTATTGAGCCGCGGGCAGTACAAGTTTGCTGATTGGGTGCACCTGATTTCCGTTGGCCACGGACGCTGTCCGTAAGCTGCCGGTGTCGGCACCGTTGAGCGTAAAGTCAGCCCCAACCACCAGCTTGCCGCCCAGCAAGTTGGTAAGGCTGCGCTCGAAGGCGGCGTTTGGTGATTTCGACAGGGTGCCCACCGGGAAATAGCCCGGCACAATGAGACCGCGCAACAGGCTGGCGATGGCCTGCGGGTCAGCCAGCAGCGTGTCCAGCTTGTCTTTGGGCAGGGCCGCAAAGGCTGCGTCCGTGGGGGCGAAGAACAGGTACGGGCCGCCTGTGTTGAGCGTGTCTGTCAGCCCGGCGGTCTTGATGGCAGCCAGCAGAGTGTCGAACGAGACCCGCTCTTGCATCGTGAGCTGTTTGCCGCTGAAGCTTTGCAAGAAATTGATCGTGCTCAGATCGCTGCTCGCCGCGGCCGTGACTGAGTCCTCATCATCCGGCCCGGGACCCATAAAGCCAACCAGGGTGCTGCTGCCAGGCTCATTCCAATAGGTGTCGTCGTTGGGCAACACGAAATTGTCTTCCCCTGGATAACCCTGCATAGCGAGCTGATAGTGAACGTTCCCGGCCGGATAGACCACCGCGGCAAATTGGCCATAGGGCACGAGCATCCCATGGGAATAGCCGCTGGCGGGTACATCCATCCCCGCTCCGCCATCCAGGTTTGCCACCCAGATGCGCACGCTGTCGGTGGGCACCGCGCCCGCCTTCAGCTCCGTCGCCGTTTCGTCAATCGTCAGGATCTTTTCGCCTAACCCGCTAAATTGGCCCATCAGCGCCAGCGTGTAGCGGTGGCCGGGGACTACGCTCACGTCCACCGAGTCTACCAGTGGTTTGTCCAGCCCCTGCCCGGCCGGTGTCACGGCTACATGGTAGGTGCCGGGTGGCAGGTAGAGATAGCCTGTCACGTAGCCGGGCGGCAGGTTGGCCTGCGGCATGCGGCCGTTGGTCGCCAGCGAGCCGTTGAGATAGAGATCCACATTCGGACCATGCTCCACCAGGTGAGCCAGGCGTAGGCGCGCTTGCTTGGCGTCATTGATCTGGCCGGCCGGCACCAGGTCGTCGGCGACGGTGGTAGGCACCGCCAAGGCGGTAGCGGTGGCCCTGGACGCGTACGTGGCCGAAGGTGCCGGCGTCATCGTCGCGGCGGGCAACGCCGTGGCACTGGGCGCCAGGGTGGGCACGTTGGTCATGGTCGGCGCGACGAGCGCCGGCGTGGGGTTGGCGCAGCCGGCCAGCAGCAGCACCGAGACCAGACAGACTGGGAGCAGCCGTTTATTAATCATGCGATTCTCCTTGTAAACGCTCAACGTATTGCAAGCGTGCGATTGACGAAGATCAGCGTGCCGCCTCGCTGTGTACATAGGGTGACGGCCATTGCCTGGCGCACCAGCAGGAATGCTCTTTCACTCGTATAGGTTTGGCAGGCGCCCAGCGCGCCCCGCACAATGTCTGAGCTAACGCCGGCCTGCCGGGCGTACCAACCCAAGATTCGCACCGCACCCTCGGCGGAGCGATAGACACTCGACTGGCTGACTGTGAGCGTTCCGCGCAGGTCGAGCCTGTAGTTCGTCGGCGCTAGCCGCTCGGAAAGCGGATAGCGTGCGATGCCGTCGCTGCGGCTGGCTGACATTCCGAATGCGGCGAACGAGACGAAGATGGCCAGCCCGGCCGATAAGAGCGGAATCATGACGATTGATCGAACAAGGATCAATTTCACGGCTACTCCCTTGACCAGGATGCCAGCCACCGGGCTACGGCGGTCTCTTTGGCTGTTACCTTAGCCGGTAGGCGTTCTTTAGCGTATCCCGCCGTATCGGACCGTTTTTCTCGGGTAATGGGGCTATAATTGGCTCGCTGCAGAGTGGTGAGCGTGCGTTGGGGGGATCGTGCTCGAAATTCGGCTGCTCGGCCAATTCGATCTGCGCCTTGCTGGCGCTCCGCTGGACCTGCCCTCGCGCCCGGCGCAGTCCCTGCTGGCCTATCTCGTCCTGAACCCCGGCCTCGTCCACCGGCGCGAAAAGCTGGCCGGCCTGCTCTGGCCAGAGGCCACGGACGCTAACGCCCGCGGCTACCTACGCAAGGCGCTGTGGCAGATCCGCAAGACCCTGCCGCCCGGCGAAACACCCGGCAGCGATTATTGGCTGGTGGATGAGATCGCCATCGGCTTCAATGCCCAATCTGACTACTGGCTGGACACCGCTGAGCTCGAGCGCGAGCCCGACGGCGCCGGAAGGCTGGAAGCCGATCGGCAGGCAGTGGCCGCATACCGCGGCGAGCTCCTGCCCGGCTTCTATGATGAGTGGGCGGTGCTGGAGCGCGAGCGGCTGGCGGCGCGCTTCGAGCAGCGCGTGGGGCGGCTGCTGGAGGAACAGCTGGCGGCCCAGGCCTGGCCGGCGGTGCTGGAATGGGCGGAACGCTGGATCGCGCTGGGCGGAACCCCAGAGCCGGCCTTCCGCGCCCTGATGTTGGCCCACGGCCGCATGGGGGACATGAGTGCTGTCGCGGCCGATTATCAGCGCTGCGTGGACGCGTTGGCCCGCGAATTGGGCGTTGAGCCCTCCGAACAGACGCTCGCGCTATATGCCCAACTGCGGGGAAACGCAGATCGCGGGCGGCTGGCGCCAGCCGCAGCTCCATCCGAGGCGCCCCGCCCAACAGCAGCGGCCGAAGATGAAACGCCGGCACCCGGTGACCCGCCCTTCAAGGGCCTGCAGTGCTTCGAGCCTGCTGACAGCGGCCGGTTCTTTGGGCGCGAGCAGCTCACGGAGACTTTTGTAGAGCGCCTGAGCCAGCACCCGTTCCTGGCCATCGTGGGCGCGTCAGGCAGCGGCAAGTCGTCGCTGGTGCGCGCCGGGCTCGTGCCGGAGCTGGCCGGGGGCCTTGCCGCCGAAACTGGCGTGTATCTGCTCACCCCTGGCGCGCATCCGTTGGAGGCGATGGCGGCCTGCCTGGCGCGTGAAGCGGGCGCCGTGGCCGACCTGGCGCGCGACCTGGAGCAAGACCCCAGCACGCTGCTGCGCCAGCTGCGGGGCCGCGCCACTCGTGGCGGAGACAACGGCGCCGCGCTGCCAGTATTCGTCGCCGACCAATTTGAAGAGCTGTTCACGCTGTGCCACGCGGACGCCGAGCGCCAGGCGTTTGTGGATAACCTGCTCTTGGCCGCCCTCGCGCCGGACGCCCCAGCCCGGGTGGTGCTCGCCTTGCGCGCCGACTTCTACGCCCACTGCGCCCAGTACCCCGAGCTGCGGGCCGCCCTGGCCGAGCACCAGGCCTACATCGGTCCCATGAGCGCCGCCGAGCTGCGCCGCGCCATTGAAGCGCCGGCCAGGCTGGGCGGCTGGAGCTTCGAGCCAGGGCTGGTCGATTGGATTCTGCGCGAGGCGGGGGACGAGCCGGGCGGGCTGCCGCTGGTTTCGCATGCGCTGCTGGAGACCTGGCAGCGGCGGCGCGGGCACACACTCACCTTCCAGGGCTACGCCGCCAGCGGCGGGGTGCAAGGCGCTATCGCCAAGACCGCCGAAACCGTCTACCACCACGGCCTGACGGCGCAGCAGCAGCCCATCGCGCGCAGTATCTTCCTGCGGCTCACTGAGCTGGGCGAAGGCACCCAGGACACGCGCCGGCAGGCCACATTGGCCGAGCTGGTGCCGCGGCCAGAGCTGGCCGGCGAGGTGGTGACCGTGGTCGGCATCCTGGCCGATGCGCGCCTGATCACCACGGCCGAAGGCACTATCGAGGTGGCGCACGAGGCGCTCATCCGCGAGTGGCCGGCCCTGCGTCAGTGGCTGGCTGAAGATCGCGACGGCTTGCGGTTGGGCCGGCGGCTGGGCGAGGCAGCGCAGGAGTGGGACGCGCTGGACCGCGACCCAGGCGCGCTCTATCGCGGCGCGCGGCTGGCCCAGGCCCTGGAATGGGCCGAAGCACACGCGGATGACGTGAACCTGCTGGAACATGACTTCCTGGACGCGTCTCGTGACCAGGCGGAAGACGAAGCGGCCCAGGAAGCCGCCCGGCAACAGCGGGAGTTGAAAGCTTCGCACAAGCTGGCGGCAGCGGAAAAGCAGCGCGCCGACGAGAGCGCCCGCGCGGCGGCGCAGCTGCGCCGGCGGGCAGTGTACCTGACCGGCGTGGTGGTCGTGGCGCTCGTCCTGGCGGCGGCCGCGGCCTGGCTGGGCGGGCAGGCGCGCCAGGCGGCGGCCGTGGCCCAGTCCAACGAGCGGGTGGCCTTCGCGCGCGAGCTGGCCGCGGCGGCGGTGAACAATCTCGATGTGGACCCCGAGCGCAGTCTGCTGCTGGCCCTGCAGGCGGTGGATGCCACCTATTCCGTTGACCATACCGTTTCGACTGAAGCTGAAGAAGCCCTGCACAGCGCCATGCTGGCCTCCCGCGTGGAGCAGACGGTGGCTGTCGGTCCGCACCGGGCGCTCGGCGTGGCCTTCAGCCCCGATGGGAAGTGGCTTGCGACTCTAGGTGATGACGGTTCGGCAATTTTGTGGAACCGGGCCGATGGCCGCGCGGCCATCACTCTGGCGACCAAGGCTGGCCCAAATGCCCGGGCGCTGGCATTCAGCCCGGACGGCGGGCGGCTGGTGACCAGCGGCCCGGCCAACACTGCCGTCGTGTGGGATGCCAGCAGTGGCCAGCCGCTCCTGTCACTGACTGGTCACACCGATAGCGTGCTGGCGAGCGTGTTCAGCGCCAACGGCGCGCGCCTGGCCACCGCCAGCGCCGATGGGACAGTGATACTCTGGGATGGGGGCACGGGGCAAATGCAAGCGAACCTGCTGGCGCGCGCCGGGCCGTTAGTGGCGCTGGCTTTCAGCTCGGATGGAACCCGTCTGGCCGCCGCGAGCAGCGATGGGACGCTCAACGTCTGGCAAGTGGCCGCCAGCCGTCCGCTGCACCTCTACAATGCATCCGGCGCGACAACGTTGGCCTTCAGCCCAGACGGCAACCGCTTGGCCGGGGTGGCCGGTGCGACACTGACGATTTGGGACGGCTGGACGGGGCAGACGTTGCAGACCCTGGCTCTGACCGGCCACACTGGCCAGATCACGAGCGTGGCCTTCAGCCCTGACGGAGCGCGGCTGGTCACCGGCAGCGCGGACCGCCGCGCCATCGTCTGGGACATCGCCACTGGGCAGCCGCTCATCGCGCTGGCCGGCCATCTAGGCTCGATACTGAGTGTGGCATTCAGCCCCGACGGCGGCCGGGTGGCCACGGCCAGCGATGACGGCACGGCGAGAGTGTGGAACGTTGGGCTCAGCCAGGAGCTTTTTACGCAGCCAGTCTCGGCTGTGCCCAACGGGCCGCTGGTGCAGAGTCCCGATGGCAAGCTGCTGGCGCTGGGCTACGGTCTGGATGGAGCCGCGGCGATCTTCGACGCGGCGACAGGGCACGTCCGACAGGTGCTGACCAGCACGCACCCGGTGCGGGCGTTAGCCTTCGATCCCGCTGGTAGACGCCTGGCCGGTGCCGGTCAGGATCAGATACAGCTTTGGGACACTGTAGCGGGTGGAACGCTGCTGGAGCTGCCCGCGCTGGCCGGCCAGATCAACAGCCTCGCGTTCAGCCGTGACGGAAGCTGGCTGGCGGCGGTGGGCGAATCCGGAACCGCGCAGGCTTGGCGCCTGGCAGATGGGCAGGCGTTATTTGCCGTGCGCGACGCCGGGCCACTGTGGGCGCTGGCGTTCAGCCCGGATGGTAGGCGCATGGCCATCGCGGCCAGCGACGGAACCACGCAAATTGTGGATGCCGTCGCAGGTGCTGTTGCCATGACCCTGACCAGCCCAAGCGGCGTGCGTGCGGTCGCCTTCAGCCCGAGCGGCCAGCAGCTGGCCACCGCCACCGATGGTGGGCTGACGCAGCTTTGGTCACTCGGACAGACGGCCGGGCAGGTGCATGTTACCCTTTCCGGCCACACCAGCCAGGTGATGGCCGTGGCCTTTAGCCCCGATGGCCAGCAAGTGGCCACGGCCAGCCGCGACGGGACGGCCAAATTATGGGACGCTGCGACGGGTCAATTGCTGCTGACACTGGCCGGCAGCGGTCGTGGGCTAAACGGGGTGGTGTTCGGCCCGAATGGCACAAGGCTAGTCACCAGCGGGGATGATGGCGTGCGCGCCTACCTGCTGCGGATCGAGGATCTCACTGCGTTGGCGAACACACGTGTTACCCGCTCGCTGACCCAGGCGGAGTGCCGGCAGTATCTGCATGTCACTTCCTGCCCGGCGTCGCAATAGCGTTGCTCTGTCTTCTCGGACCGCAGGCGCGAGGCTAAATCATGCAGATTCAGCCTTAGCGCAAATCTGCAGGTCCTTGGTTCGAGAACCGTTGGCGTTTGAATGAGCTCTTGACAACCTGCCCCACGCAGATACTTGGGCCGAAGGTCAAAAGCTAAACAAGGAAAGCCAAGCAAGCTTCAAAATGCAATCCTTGAATTGCCACATAAAACCTTTGACCCCACGGCTAGCTGCATGAATCGGCATTTTGGTTGCACATAGACACAAGACGACGAAGGAGCCAAGCTGCTCGCATCCCTGAGCAACCCCAGGCCATTCGCATATTGTCTCACTCTTGTTGGGTCGGCTGAGCGCGATATGTTTGCCATTGGCTGTGCCCTGGTCTTGCATTTGTTGTAACATTTCGATGTCGGGCCATGGGCAGCCATAGTACCACCCAAGGGCATCCTAGCCGAGACTGGGCAATGAGCGTCGGCTGGCAACGGAAATGGCTGTGGCCGATAAGAGCGAACTTGGCGTATAGGGCCGGAGGCCGCGATGACCCAAATAGTGCCCAGGCAAATCTACATCGACAAGCGTCAACGGGCGCAACTCATGCGGGCTACCAAGGCCTGCAGCATGAGTGAGGCGGAGTTAATCCGCCAGGCCATTGATCACCAGCTGGCCGGCAGTGGGACCAGTCTGCCCCACGATCTCGCTGCCTGGGAACGGGCCGTGGCGTTGATGCGCTCGCTACTAGCCAAAGGACCTCTACCCAATCGGCGCCGGAGTTGGACGCGGGACGAGCTCTACGAGGAGCGCGAGAGCCGATATGGCCGTCGTTCTGGTTGACACCAACGTCCTGGTCTATGCCTATGATCGCGGCGAGGCCGCCAAACAAGAGCAGGCAATTCGGCTTCTACACGCGCTGGAAGACACCGGCAATGGCCGCCTGACCGCCTAGGCGCTGGGCGAATTCTTCCGCGCCACCACCAAACCGCCGGCTCTGATGCTGACGTCAGAGCAGGCTCAGCAGCAAATTGATAACTTCATCGCGAGCTGGACCATATTGGACACAACAGCCATGGTGGTGCAGGAAGCGGTGCGCGGCATGCGGACGCACCACCTGTCGTACTACGGCGCTCAGGTGTGGGCGGCCGCGCGGCTCAATCTGGTGGGGGTCGTCTTCAGCGAGGACTTTACCGAGGGTAGCACGCTCGAAGGGGTGCGCTTTGTCAATCCTTTCGCGGCTGTATTTGTTCTCGAAGCCTGGACCAGGGCTTGATAAAGGCAGCGGTCATTGAGATGCTCGGAATGTTTTAAGGTCGGGCCGATTCGGTGTACCTTACGTACTCGGTAAAGTAGGAAAAGTGAGCATAGTAGGCTATTGAGGCCCGCAAAATCGACGTGTTTTCGCACACTCGACACAGTAGGCGGATTTCGGGATGGACTTAAAATCCCCCCGAAAGCATCAAAAAACCACTGTTTTTCAGCGGTTTTTCGCTTAAATACAGACTATTGACAGTCTATTGACAGCTTGAGGATGAGCTGATTCCCTGCGGTCATTCTGTGGTCCAGTAGCTTCAATTGGCTACTTGTGGTGGGATCGTGGGGATCGGGAAATCACCCAGCCAGTGCACTTGATATTTCGCACCTGCCAGCGTGCGGGCCAACTTCTCGTCCGCGGTCACGAATGGCACCGACAATTGGAGCGCTAACGCGACATAGCAGGCAACGTAGGCTGTGATGCCCTCTTGCGAAGCAACGTCGAGCGCCTGGACTGCCAAGTCGGCATTAGAAAAGCGCTTCAAGGCTAGCTGGCCGAGATCCCTCAAAGCCTTGCGGGCTTTCTCCGTCGGGTAGCCCGAGCGCCGTGTGTGCTTCCACAAGATATTGGCGCACTCGATGTAGAACAGGTCAGGCACTGACAGTTGCCCGGGCGGATCGGCCGCCAGGTGCGCAAACAGGGCATCGGCGCGATCTGACAACTCCTCCGCCAGGAAGAGTTTGATGCCGACGCTGGCATCGACCACGCACGCGTTCGCGGCCGTCATCGATGGCGGTCTTCGCGCAAAAGCTCAACGCTGTCGGGGGCGCCGGCAGGGAGGGCGAAGCGCCGCCGGCGGATATCGGCGAGCAGCTTGCCCTGGCGTTTGCGGTTTTCTTCTTCCTCGAGCGCCTGATACAAGAGCGTGATGACTTCGGCGCTGAGCGACCGGCTCCGGCTCTGCGCCAGGCGCTGAATGCGTTCATAGAGGTCTTCGGGAACACTGCGGACATGCAACGTGGCCATCGGTGGGATTTCCTTCAAGGCGAAGCATAGCACACGTGGTTGCACTGTGCAACCAGCGCGCATTTGTGTCAATGCGTGCTTTGCCGCATGCGGAAGATATACTTTCTTTGCCGCGGGTTCGGTCACCCATCCGCCACTTTTGCTGCGCATAGTCACCGAGCGGCGACCGAACTAAGTTTCGGACTGCGTTGACCGGCCTCGGACTATAGGCATTTTCTCTCTGCTCGCCGCGTCAGCGGGGAGGCCGCAAGATCGCCATAGTATTGTGGCCTGGCTGTAGGGGCTGCTAAGTTTATCCGCCGGCGTCAGTGCTAGATTGCCCGGATATTCTATTGTGGTCAGGGCGAGCAGCCCGACAGGTTTTGGCCAAGTTAACCACGGATGTTCCATGTTGCCAGCACAGGCGAGTAAAGCAAAATGCTGATGCACTAGGCGACCGACCCGATCCCGGCAGGTTGGCTCCGCACGTCTCTTTGCCCGTATCAGGCACGGCCGTGAGGCCAAACAGGCTGGACGGCGAGCTTAGCTTGCCGTCCAGCCTGTGCTGGTTAATTTGCCACCTCAAAAAACTTGGTCGGCAATGGAAGCTTGACAAGCCGGTTCTGAGGTCGGCCAGATTGGGCTGCGGGTCGCGGCAAAAGCGGCGCTACTGCACGCGAGGCTGCTCGCGTCGGCCGAGTGCTCCAGCCTAGGGGCGCCGGGAGAGGATGTAACAGCCGACGCGCGGCTGGGCCTCGCGCGGATGAAAGTTGCAGCCCGCACAGGCTAAGGACGAGTCAGGCGATCAGCCCCTGGCGCACGGCCAGGGACGCGGCCTCGGTTCGACTGGCAACGCCCAATTTGGAGAGAAGACTGCTCACGTGGGATTTGACTGTGGAGGGGCTCACGTGCAGCTTGGCGGCGATCTCGACGTTATTCAGGCCTTCGACTAAAAGAGCCAAGACGGCGCGCTCCCGCTCCGTCAGATCGTGGCCCGGGGCTGGCCGCTGCGTGGCCGCGTGGATCAGGGCTTGGGCGGCCTCGGGCGCCAAGGTGCTGCGGCCAATGCGCGCTTCCCGGATAGCCCGGGCCAGATCCTCCGCCGACACGTCCTTAAGTAAGTAACCGACGGCGCCAGCCTGCAGAGCATTTCGGACCAGCTCTTCCTCCTTGAAACTGGTCAGCACAATAACTTGCACCTGAGGAAACTGCTGGCGGATCCTGTGCGTCGCGGCCGCTCCGTCCATATCCGGCAGGACCATGTCCATTAGCACCACTTCGGGCAGGACCTGGGCGCAGAGCTCGATGGCAGCCTGCCCGCTGGCGGCTTCGCCAGCCAGCTCCAGGTCGTCGTAGGCTTTCAAGAACGTCGCCAACCCCCGACGAACCATCGTGTGATCGTCGACGACCAGCACCCGAATGGGCTGGACAGCGGTCGTGGTCATGTTAAGTCCCGTTCCTCGGCGGCCCACTCGGCAAGGATCTCGGTGCCGACACCCGGCTGGCTGATGATGTTCAAGGACGCGCCGATGGCTTCGGCGCGCTCGTGCATGATGCTAAGTCCAGTATGACCAGTGGATATGTGCACCGGATCGAAGCCGCGACCATCGTCGCGGACGTGCAGTTCTACTAGGCCGGGCGCATATTGCAACCGGATGTCCACGTGCTCGGCCGCAGCATGTTTGGCAATATTACTGAGGGCTTCCTGGCACAAGCGATAGAGCGCCACCTGCACCTTGGCCGGCAAGCTGGCATGCCCGATGATCGTAACGGACACGGGGATATCGGTCCGGCCTGTTAAGGCATTGCCAAGTTGGTGCAGCAAGTCGCCCAGGTCGGTGTCGGTCAACACCGAAGGACGCAGCTCGGCCAGCGCGCCGCGTATCATGCGGCGCAGATCCTCCAGCGACCGGCGCCCTTGGTCGGGGTCGCGGTCCCACAAACGCGGCAGGACTTCAGCGATCAACCCGGCCGAAAACAGCGATTGGTTGACGGCGTCGTGCAGGTTCCGCGCCAGTCGTTGGCGTTCCTGCAGGGCCGCGAGCGCTTGAGCCTGTTGATACAGTTGCGCGTTCACGAGAGTGATCGCGGCCTGGTTGGCCACCGCGAGGGCTAAGTCAGCGTGGTGGGCGGTAAAGAAATCTGGTTCGGGCCGGGCCACGCTGATTCCGCCAATGACGCGGCCACTGACCGCGAGCGGCAACCACATCCACGCGCGTACTCCCTGCAATAGTACGGCGGTATGCTCACTGAAAAGAGAGCGGACAAACTGTGCCTGTGGCGTAGCGCCCCACACATCGGCGATGCGCATCGGTCTATGGCCGTTCAACAGAGCCGTCACAGTCTCTGGACCCGTCACCCAAATGCGAAGAGGCATGGCCTGTTCCAGCCCGGTTGGCGCCTGGACAGCCAGCGCCCTTAGATTAGAGTCTTCGAGCACAAAGACCATTGCCTGGGTGTAGTCGATCAGGACTCGCAGTTGCTCCAGGATCAGGGCTGGCTTGAGCTCCAGGGCTGAGGCCAATGTCTGGGAAATCTCCAACAGGGCAGTTTGCTCGCGCCCGCTGGTCTCCACCTGTTGCTGCAGATTGCGGTCGGCCTGGACCTGTTGGCTCACATCGCGCAGACTGCTGAGCAGGCAAGGCCGGTGCCGATAGCGCAAGGCGGTAACCCGCAATTCGACGTCGAAGGCCGAGCCGTCGCGACGCAGATGCACGGCGCGGCCCTCAAAAACACCGCCGGTCTGCAAGGCGCGAAGGTAGTCGACAAAGCCCGCAGCGCTGTCGGGAGGCAGGAGGCTGATCTGGGTCAGACCCAGGAAGGCGTCAGGCGCGTAGCCGTGCATCACGCTGGCCACGCGGTTAGCCGCGATGACCCGACCGGTGTCTAATTCGGTCACGATGAGCCCATCGCGGCTGGCTTCAAAGACGGCGCGGTAGTCCTCGTCAATATCCGCGCCCGCCGAAGGGAGGTCTGGCGCCGGCGCTCGCATTGAACAATTATACTTCGTCAGGTTGGAACGAACAGGTACCTGGTCCATCAGCCGGGGCGGGCCGGTTGACCAAGGCACGCCGTGACGGGGCTGCCTCGGGACTGACCTCCACCACCTGGGGGATGGCCATCTCCCCCAGGTGGCGGATGTAACCCCGACGCATTGGCCTTAACCTGGATTAATGCCACGTGTATTTGTCACTATCGCTAATCGCGAAGAACGCTCGGCTCTTCGCCTGCTGCTGCTGGATCTCGATCTGCTCATCGTCGGCGAAGCCACAGACTGGCCAACAACGCTGACCGAGGCCCCAGCCGTCCGCCCTGACATGCTGCTGGTGGATTCGAACCTGCTCGCCGTCCGCTCGGGCCCGGCCCTGGATGAGTTGCGCCAGGCCTGCGAGGGCGCCTTAATCGTTGTCCTCATCAGCCATTTGGACGCTCGGCAGCAGGCCGCGGTTGCGGCCGGCGCGGACGTTGTCATCTACCGGGAGGAGGCGCCTGATCGGATAGCCGAACGGTTACGAGCCGCGATTACGGGCACCTATTCGTAACGACCTCGCCAGGTTTTCCGGCGCTGTGCATTCTCTTTGGGAAAATAGGTTGGGGAAGTGATGCGGAACTCTGAGTGTCAATTTCCGGCACTAGTCGAGCCTACTCTTTTACCAACTGCTCCGCAGTCCAACGGTCGGTGATCAGGATGTTGATCAACCGGCCGCGTAAGGCTCCTCGTATGGCATCGAATTTCCGGCGGCCGCCGGCCACGCCAATAGCACGATCAACCTTACGGAGCTGCTCCAGGCTCATTGATACAACCCGGTGATCCAAAAAGGTCTTGACCGGCTTGCCGTTAGCGTCGAAGAAGCGCAACAGGACGTCCCCAACCGCCTTGTAACTCGCCAGCAGGTGCTGTTCTTCGTCGGAGAATATGTTGCCGCTGGCGGCCAACAGACTCGACGGCTGCACGGCGCCGATGCCCACCAGGGCCAGGGTGACCTGGTCGAACAACTCGAAAACCTGGCGTACATAAACGTCGTTTAGCAACACTTGTCGGGCTGCTTCCGACCCGACAATACCAGGCGCTGGCAGGAACACCGCCCTTCCGCCGACCAGATCGGCAAACCGGCCAGTCAGGCGGTTGGCGTGTGCTTCGGCAGATGGGTTGCCAACGCCACCCAGTATCTGGAGCACGCGTAAGTCTGGCTTACGTGGCACGGGGTGCATGGCGTCTACCAACGCCAGAAGGGTCGAACTCCACGACGAGAGGCCGATGACGTCATTCGGCCTGATGATCGATTCGACATAGTAGCCCGCCGCAGCGCCCAATTCCCGGATGATGACCTTTTCGTCGTCTTCACGAACGCTGTCGACGATGATCGCGTCGCGCAAGTGATAGAGCTCAATCAGCTTTTCCTCAAGCTCGGAATAGACGCCCTCGGGAACACTGACGCTGATGCGAATGATCCCCTCGTCCCGCGCTCGTTTCAAGAGCCGAGAAACTGAAGCTTGCGACAAACCAAACTGGTCGGCAATCTCGGACTGGCTGGTATTCCGTTCGTAATACATCCGGCCGATCCGAACCATCAAGCGTGTTTCATCAATTTGTGCCATATGTCACCCAATGAAATTCGGTAGCCCGCGGGTTCGGACCAGCGGGGCAGGCGGTGAATGGCCATCTCATTTTGAATTGTTATTCAATTTCGCTTGACTATTCAACCCCACCAGTCTATCATATCCCGAGTTGAATGTAATTTCAATATTGAATATCTATTCAATGTGGCTGTGTCCGCCATCTGGGGGAAGGGCGTGTCCCCCGGGTGGCGGATGTGACCAGAGCCGGTTGGCTGTAATCTGGATAAATATGGGTTTATTTACTGTCCACTCATGGTCGGTCAGCCCAGCCACCACAGTGCACTGGCCCTGCGCGCGAGCGCGGAGTGCGCCTCGCCGGGCTTACCGGCCATCTTTCTCTGGTCCGTTCTGGTTAGGCCTATAGCCGGAAATGGATGCGGCTGGTGTAGGCGCCAACTTATTCCCTTAGTAATCCGGGTTTGTTGTGGTACGCCAAAGGAGGACTCCTAGCAGCCAATGCCTCTGCGGACGTCAGCTATCTGCGACCCCTTAATAGCTGGCGGCGGCGCCGAGGGTTGTGGATCGAGGGGGCGGAAATGGACTTTCTCAACAAGGAGGCATCGATGATGGCAAAGTTTCTGAGATTGGCCCGGGTCCTGGTTTTCGGAATTGTGGCGGTGAGCCTTGTTGCGGCTTGCGCGGCCACGCCCACAGCCACCACCTCGAGTCCTACGGCGGGCGCAAATGTGCCCACGGTGGCGGCGCCAACGGCTGGCGCGGCCGGTACCGCCGCTGGCGGCGCGCTGACCGAAGTCGGTACACCGCGCAGCGAAACGCTTATTGTCCAAACGTTCGACGGCAAGACCGATAACCCCGACAATATGAATCCTCTGTCGGGCGGCTATGCCATCTGGCGTGGCTTCCGCGAGCTGGCCTGGGGCTATCTGTGGGAAATGGACACCGCCACCGGTAAGTCGTATCCCGAGCTAGCGACCGACCTGCCCAAGGTGCTCGACGCTCAGCATACCCAGTTCCAGGTTTCGCTCAAACAGGGCATCTATTGGAGCGACGGGGTTCAATTCACGGCGGACGACGTCATCTACACCCTCGACACCTACTTCGCGGGCAAGGGCAAGCTGACCTACTTTGGCGTGCCGGTCATCACCAGCTACGTCAAATCCTATAAGAAGATCGACGACTTCACCGTCGAGATCGACACGGTGCACCCGGCTTACGACTTCGTCACCACGCTGGGCGTCTACACCTGGGGCTCCGCGTTCAACATCGTGCCCAAGCACATCTTCGAAAAGCAGACGGACCTGGCGGGCTTCAAGAATACCAATCCCGTCACCCTGGGCGCCTACACGATCAAGTCGTTTGACCCCAATGGCCAGTGGCACCTGTGGCAGCGCCGCGACGATTGGCAGCGCTCGTCTACCGGTTTCATGGGCCAACCCGCGCCAAAGTACGTCTTCTACAAGAATTTCGGCGACGAGCAGACCCGCACCCTGGCGTTCATCAAGAACCAGTACGACGTCGACACCTTCATGAGCCCGGACAGCATCGCCGCCGCCCAGAAGCAGAATCCGAGCATCGCCACCTTCAACAAGGTGCTGCCGTATCACGACATGGGCGACGCCTGCTCGTACGGCATCATCATGAATGAGCAGAAGGCCCCGCTGGATAATCCCAACGTGCGCTGGGCGCTGGCCCTCTCGCTCGACCTGCAAAGCGTTGGGGTCAACGCCATGAGCGGCGAGTTCCGCGCCTCGGCCATGCCAATGCCCGATACCCAGATCACCCGGCCAGCTTTCTTCACGCCGCTGCAGCAGTGGCTGGCGAATCTGAAGCTGTCGGATGGCTATCAGCCCTACAACGCGAACTTCGGCGCCGACATGGTGAAGAAGCTGACCGATATGGGGATGGACGCCTCGTCGCTGCCGCAAGGCGACAACGTCACCAAGAGCTTTGGCATGGGCTGGTGGAAGAATGATCCCGCCGAAGCCGAGAAGCTGATGGCCACCGCCGGCTACAAGAAGGGCTCCGATGGCTTCTATGCTGGGCCGGATGGCCAGACCTGGCAGGTGGAGCTGGTCATCCCCAGCGACTGGAACAAGGTCATGCAGCGCGTGGGCTTCTCGATTGCCGATGCCTGGACCAAGGCGGGCTTCAAGGTGAATGCCCGGCAGGTGGACAATGGCGAATTTACAAAGGTGCAGAACACCAATTCATTGCTCACCACCATGGTGAACTGGTCCACCGCCTGCGTGTTTAACACCAACTATCTCAACAGCTGGCGCTCGTTCACGAAGGATTACCTGCTCGACGTGGCCTCCACCGATCAGATTACCGGCAACACCGACCGGATCACTGACCCGACGGTCTGGGACCTGATTACCAAAGCCTCCTCGATGGATCAGTCGCAGCCCGAGTTCCTGACCACCGGCCAGCAGGTCATCCAGGCGATGATCCAGAACATGGAATACATCAACATGATGAATATTCCGACCACGATCCCGACCAACAGCACGTACTGGACGAACTTCCCCAAAGCGGACAACGCCTATGCCGTCCCGTACACCTGGTGGAGCTCGTTCAAGAAGATCCTGGTCACCATCAAGCCGACCGGGCAGTAGTTAGTACTCCAGATCCGTTCGCCGGGGGGCCGCGGTATGCCGTGGCCCCCCGGCCGCCGACGAGGTGCGGTATGAAACTGGCTCAATACGTCCTGCAGCGCTTTGCGAGCTACCTGGCGGTCCTGTTCATCGGGATCACCATCACCTTCTTCCTCCCGCGCCTCATGCCGGGCGACCCGATCAATAACTATATCTCCCAGGTGCAGGCCCGCGCCGGGCAGACCATGAGCCCCGAGGCCACTCAGCAGTTGCGCGCCTCGCTGGAGGAGCTCTACGGGCTCAAAGGCAGCCTCTTCAGCCAATACTTTGGCTTCCTGAACCGCGTGTTCCTGCATTTCGACTTTGGGCCGTCGTTCACGTCCTATCCCGAGCCGGTCTCGCACATCCTCCTGGCCGCCCTGCCATGGACGGCCGGATTGTTACTGTCAACGACGGTGATCGCCTGGCTGCTCGGCAACCTGATCGGCCTGGTGGCGGGCTATTTCAACAAGCACCCCGCCGCCACCGCGCTGGAGATCTTTGGGATCATTTTGTATCCCATCCCTTATTACATCCTGGCGCTGACGGTCATCATCGTGCTGGCCTTTGTCTTCCCAATCTTTCCGCTCTCGCCAACGTTTCTGCCGGGGGCGCTGACCCTGCAGCAGATCGGCCTGATCCTGTACAACTCCTTCCTGCCGGCGCTGACCCTGGTGCTGGCGGGGTTTGGCTGGAACATCCTGAGCATGAAGGCACTGGCGGTGGCTACCAAAGAGGAGCCGTATGTCCAGTTCGCCCGGCTGAAAGGGACGCCGGACTGGGACCGGATGACCGGCTACGTCTTCCGGAATGCGCTGCTGCCACAGGTGACGGCCCTCGTGCTCTCGATTGGCACCATCTTCAATGGAGCCCTGTTGACCGAGATATTGTTCTCGTATCCGGGCGTAGGTCTGATCATGCGCACCGCCGCTGGGGCCGGCGACTACAACTTGCTTTACGGCGCGCTCACCCTGGCGATCATTTCCGTCGCCACGGCGGCCTTCGTCCTGGATCTGACTTATCCGCTGTTTGACCCGCGCATTCGCCTGGGGAGGTAAGCAAGATGACCAGCAACGTCAGCAGCGGTGTCTTGGTGAAGTCGCCGGCGGCCAAGCCGGTCCGGCGGCGGCTGCCCAAACTTAATGGGCGGCTGTATGTGGGGCTGAGCATTGTTTCGCTCTTCATCCTGGGTAGCCTGGTGCTGCCGCTATTTAGCAAAGTTGACCCGGCGGCGCAAGGCACCTATTTGAAGAACCTGCCGCTGAGCGCCAAACATGTGCTGGGCACCAACGCGCTCGGCCAGGACATCTTCTGGTTCCTGGTGGCGGCCATCCGCAACTCGCTCCTGCTGGGGGTGGGGGTGAGCATCGGCATCACGGCGATTTCCACATTCCTGGGACTCAGTGCTGGGTTCATTGGGGGCTGGTACGAGCGCATCGTCGTGATCTTCATCGATACGTTTATTACCATCCCGGTGCTGCCGATCCTGATCGTCTTGGGCGCGCTGGTGCGCGGCAATACCTCGTTCGCGATCGTCGGCGTCATCCTGGTCTGTTTTGGCTGGGCCTGGAACGCGCGCACGATCCGCTCCATGGTTCTGTCGCTGCGCGAGCGCGAATTTGTGAACATGGCGCGCTTCTCCGGCGCCAGCACCTTCGACATCATCTATCGCGAGATCTTCCCCTACGTGTACGCCTACATCGTCGTGGGCTTTATCAACACCATCCTGTTCGCGATCAACACCGAGGCGGCGCTGGCGGTCATTGGGCTCTCCAAGGTGCAGGTGCCCACGCTGGGCTCGATCATCTTTTGGGCGCTCAATTACAACGCGCTGATGATCGGCCAGATGGCCTGGATTGTGGCGCCGATCGTGGCGACGGTGCTGCTCTTCCTGGGGCTGTTCCTGACCTCGACCGGGTACAACGAGCTGTTTGCGGAAAGGCGCGGTGTGGCATGATCAAGCTCGACAACGTTGTGGCGACGTACACCATGCAGCGCGGGCAGGTCAATGCCGTCGACGGCATCAACCTGGAGATCCCGACCGGGCTGATCCTCGGGATCGCCGGCGAGTCCGGCTGCGGCAAAAGCACGCTGATGAAGGTGATCTATGGCGACACCGGCTTCCCGCTGGGGCTGTCGGCGGGCTCTGTGGATTATGGTTTTGAGAACGACCGTCGGGAGCCGGTGACCAGCCAGAACATTCAGAAGGAATGGTTCAAGCGCATCTCCTACATTCCCCAGAGCTCGATGAGCTCGCTCAACCCGGTGGTGCGCATTCGGCACCAGTTCACCGATTTCCCCGCCACGTCTAGGAACAAGGCCCAAACGCTCGAGCGGGTGCGGGTCTTTGTTCAGAAGCTGGGCCTGCCGCCCGAGTCGATTGATGCTTATCCGCACGAGCTGTCGGGTGGGATGCGCCAGCGCATCATGGTTGCGATGGCCACGTTCCTGCAGCCCGAGATCATCCTGGCCGACGAGCCGACTACCGCGCTGGATGTGGTGGTGCAAAAGGAAATCTTGATCCTGTTGATGGAGCTGCAGAAGGAAATGAAGAACACCATCATCTTCGTTTCCCATGACATGGGCGTTCACTATCAGCTGACCGACAAGATGCTGATCATGTACGCGGCCAAGGCAGCCGAATATGCCAACACCGCCGACATCTTCCGCGAGCCGCTGCATCCGTACACCTTGATGCTGACTGGCTCGCTGCCGACAATCGGCGATGATCGGGCGCGGCAAGGCCTGCCGGGCCGCCCACCCAGCTTGTGGGAGCTGCCCCAGGGCTGCCGCTTCGCGCCGCGCTGCCCGCTGGCCACGGAGCTGTGCCGGACCGTGGAGCCGGCGCTGGCCGAGCATCGGCCGGGGCGTTTTTCGGCCTGTCACTATGCCGACAGCGTGCCACAGCTGCAGGCGAGCATGCGGAACGCGCCCAAGTTGAGCGACGTGGCCAAAGACACACCTAAGCGGGCCCCCCAGGCGGCGAGTGCGCTGCAGTTGGACGAAGCCGGGACGTCAGCCGGCCAACGCGAAGAGGTGGCCCGATGAAGACCATCCTGAAGACCGTGGGCTTGAACAAAGAGTACCAGTTGGGCAGTTTCCCGCGCAACGTGACGATCAAAGCTCTCAATAACGTCAACCTCACCGTGGAAAGCGATCAGCCGGTGATCATCAGCGTCGTCGGCGAGTCCGGTAGTGGCAAAACGACGCTGGCCAAGGTGATCCTACGGCTGGTGAAGCCCAACTCGGGCGAGGTCACCATTGACGGTCACCGGATCGTTGGCAAGGGCGCCAACCCGGATAACAATGAGTTTCTGCGCACGGTGCAGCCGATTTTCCAGAACCCCTTCGAGGCCTTCAGCCGCTACCGCACCATCGACACGTATCTGGTGGAGGTGGCCACCCGCGTGGCGGGACTGGGCAAGGCGGAAGCGGTGGCCGCGGTCGAGGCCGCGCTGGCGGTCGTCGGGCTGGAGTACAAGGACGTCCGTGGCAAGTATCCGAATCAATTCTCGGGGGGCGAGCTGCAGCGCGCTTCCGTGGCGCGGGCGCTGATCCCGCATCCCAGCCTCATCATCGCCGACGAGCCGGTGAGTATGATCGATGCGTCGCGGCGCATGATCATCATCAACCTGTTCCTGGCGCTTAAACAAGAGACCAAAACCAGCTTCCTGTATATCACGCACGATCTGGCCACCGCGTACTACATCAGCGACTACATCGCTGTGATGACGCGCGGCACGGTAGTCGAGTTCGGCGAAGCCAAACAGGTGCTGCAACACCCCCAGCACGATTACAGCCGGCTGCTGCTGAGCGCCATTCCGTCGCTCGACCACAAATGGTCCGACGAGATCGCCGCCGGGAAAAAGCTCGCTGCGGTCACTGAGGCGGCAGGCTGATTGGCCCGCAGCCAGGCCTGAGGGCCATCGCGTAAGTCTGGCTGAAAAGCCAGATCAATAAACCGTAACACGGCGATTTGCTCAGCCGGCCGGGCAACCGGCCGCTAGCGGCAATTCCGCGTCTTAGTCGCGTCCGCAGCCTGGCTTGTCTCAGAACCAGAGTGGGCGTTCATCAGCTTGTGATCGGTGGGAGCTGTGCCAATGACTGTAACTGACAGCCCGACGGAGGTTGAGCAATGGGGCCAATTCGAGCTGGCGTTATCCGGCGACTCGGACGGCAATCCATACCAGGAAGTCGAGTTGACGGCTCAGTTCACCCAGGCGGAGCGCTCCATTGAGGTCACCGGG
>Ga0070730_10001680_pt1 | contig 20996 bp, 21 predicted proteins | sample Coa_R1_3_FD_66447 | JGI IMG/M metagenome (GOLD analysis project Ga0070730, IMG submission 66447) | Surface soil microbial communities from Centralia Pennsylvania, which are recovering from an underground coalmine fire - Coalmine... | ecosystem: Environmental > Terrestrial > Soil > Unclassified ... | reverse complement strand
CACCTGCTTCATCACACCCAGCATCTCGGCGTGGATCGAGGCGACCTCTGCCAGGCCGATCGCGTGGATCTGGTCGGGCGTGAGATCGAGCGTGGTGAACTCGCGGATCTTGGAGCGGTAATAGGCCGCACCACCAGGCAGCTTCTCGGCCGCCAGCTCAGGGTTGGCGTGGGGCACGTAGTCGCTGCGCCAATAGCTGAGCAATTTGGCGTAGGCCGGCACGACGTTGGCCATGATCGCCTGCCGGGCCTCGGCGCGCAGCGCCTCCTGCCGATCGGCGGGAACAGTGTTGGGCATCGCCTTGAACGGCGCCCAGAAGCCGGTGTCCTCGGCCCGCTTGGCCTCGGCGATGGTGGCGATCGAGATGTCGCGGCCCTCCAGCGTCACCTTGGGCGGGGCGAAGCCGCGCGCCTCGCCGGCCTTCATATTCTCGACCTGCTGGTCGAAATAGCGCGGCACCTCGGCGAGGCGCGCGAGATAGTTGCGATACTCCTGCTCGGAGCGGAGCGGCTTGTCGTCGAGGTTGGCGAGATCGCCCCAGAAGCTCGAATCCGAATTGGCGGGCTTCTGCCATTCCTTGAAGCGCTGCTGGTCGAGCAGCGCGTCGATCTGGCCCTTGTAGACCGCGAAATTGACGCGGTTCTCCGCCGTGAGCCTGTCCTGCGGGATGGTGGCGAGCTCGGCCTCCACCTTCTCCCAGGTCGCCGTGCGCTGGTCCTGCACGGCCGGCGAGACGTCCGGCAGATGCGGGCTCATGATGCGGTTGAGGCCGGTGCCCTCGGGCTCGGCGAAGCTCTTCTGCCGCCAGGCATATTCGGTGGAGCTGATCTCCCGGAAGCGGGCATCCCAGTCGCGCGGCGCAGCGCTGACGAGAAAAGGCAGCACAAGCAGGGCAACGGCACGACGCATGGGATGGGCTCCGGGCGGATCGACGGGACGTGCACCCTGCCGGGCGAAGCGGGCGCCCGCAACTGTCGCCGTCACCCGCAATTGCCCGGTCCGTCGGCGCCCGCTATCCATCGTCGCCAATGACCGAACCCACTCGTCCTCCATCCGGCTTCGATCCGGTCGCCGCCGCCCGCTTCATCGTGTCGTTCGGCCATAATGGGGCGCTCGGCGCGCGCTTCATCGATCATGGGCCGGACTGGGCCGAACTCGCGCTCGACTATCGCGAGGATCTGGTGGGCAGCGAGGCCTCGGGCGTGCTCGCCTCCGGCCCGATCATCGCGCTGATGGACATGGCGACCAGCATCGCGGTGTGGATCCGGCGCGGCGAGTTCAAGCCGCAGGCGACGCTCGACATGCGCGTCGACTATCTGCGCGCCGCCGAGCCCGGCCGCACCGTGTTCGGGCGCGGCGAATGCTATCGGCTCACCCGCCGCGTCGCCTTCGTGCGCGGCATGGCGCATGACGGCGATCCCGACGATCCGATCGCGCATGTCGCCGGCACCTTCATGATGACGGACGAGGGCTGACGCGATGGGGCTCACCGACACTGGGCTGCCGCCCTACGGGCATTTCCTCGGCATCACCATCGAGCAGAACGAGCCCGGCGGCCCCCGCTTCCACATGCCGTTCGGCGACCGGGTGGTGGGGCGGCCGGGTTTTCTCCATGGCGGCGCCATCTCTGGGCTGCTGGAGATCGCGGCGGTCGGCACCGTGCTCGCGGCGCTCGCCGGCGAGAAGGGGGTGAGCGTCAAGCCGATCAACGTCACGGTCGATTTCATGCGCGGCGGCCGCCAGCGCGAAACCTATGCGACCGCGATCATCGCGCGGCTCGGCAACCGCATCGCCAATGTCGAAGCCTTCGCCTGGCAGGACGACCGCGAGCGTCCGATCGCCAGCGCGCGCATGAACCTGATGCTGAAGCGCGCGCATGAACCTGATGCTCAAGCGCGCACCTTAAGGAGACTGTGATGGCCACTTGGGTGCTCCGCTCCGAGCCCGAAGCCTATGGGTGGAGCGACCTCGTCCGCGACGGCGGGACCGAATGGAACGGCGTGCGCAACTACACCGCACGCAATTTCCTGAAGGAGATGCAGCCCGGCGACCAGGCGTTCTTCTACCATTCGAACACCGAGAAGGCCGCCGTCGGCATCATGGAGGTGACGCGCGCCTGGCAGCCCGACGGCGACGACGGCAAATGGGCGAGCGTCGCGGTGAAGCCGGTACGCCCGCTCGCGCATCCGGTGACGCTGGCGGCGATCAAGGCCGAGCCGAAGCTCGCCGAACTGATGATGCTCAAGCAATCGCGGCTGTCTGTGTCGAAGGTCGAGCCGGACGAGTGGAAACTGCTGCTCAAGATGGGGGAAGGGTGACCTACTCCCCCTCCCCGTGCCGAGCACGGGGAGGGGGACCGTCCGCAGGACGGTGGAGGGGCCTTGCGCACCGTTCGACAATGAGCCGCAAGACCGCTTCCGGCTCCTTCAACACATCGCTGGCCGGAATGCGCAGTGTCGCGATGCCCTGCCCCGCCAGCCACGCGTCACGCACCGCCTCATGCGCCGGCCCATCCCCCCACTCATGCGCCATGCCATCGACCTCGATCGCCAGCCGCGCCTGCGGGCAGTAGAAATCGAGCACATAACGCCCGAGCGGATGCCGGCGACGGAAGCGCAAGCCGTCCGGCCGCATCCGCAGCATCACCCAAAGCCGCACCTCGAGCAGCGTCATCCTGCGACGCAAGCCGCGGGCTCGCTCGATCGTCGCGCGTGGTGCCACCACCCCTCCACCGCACTGCGTGCGGTCCCCCTCCCCATGCATGGCATGTGGAGGATGGCGATGTCGCGAATGGGCGCAAGGCCCCCAATACATTTCGGGCCATCACCCCTGAAGGATGATGGCCCGACAGATGTCTTACGCCGCGGCGCGCTTGGCGCGCTTGCGCTCGTTCGGATCGAGGTGACGCTTGCGAAGACGGATCGTCTTCGGCGTCACTTCCACCAGCTCATCGTCATCGATGTAGGCGATGGCCTGCTCCAACGTCAGGCGACGCGGGGGGGTGAGGCGGATCGCGTCGTCCTTGCCGCCCGAAGCGCGGAAGTTGGTGAGCTGCTTCGCCTTCATCGGATTGACTTCGAGGTCGTCCGTCTTGGCGTTCTCGCCGATGATCATGCCCTCGTAGAGCGCGTCACCCGGCGACACCATCATGATGCCGCGCTCTTCGAGCGGCCCCAGAGCATAGGCATTGGCCTCGCCGGTGCCGTTGGATATCAGCACGCCGTTCTTGCGGCCTTCGATCGTGCCCTTGTGCGGGCCATACTTCTCGAACAGCCGGTTCATGATGCCGGTGCCGCGCGTGTCCGACAGGAACTCGCCGTGGTAGCCGATCAGGCCGCGCGAGGGGGCGGAGAAGGTGATACGGGTCTTGCCGCCGCCCGATGGACGCATGTCGGTCAGCTCGGCCTTACGCAGGTTCATCTTCTCGACGACCGTGCCCGAATATTCCTCGTCCACGTCGATCACGACGGTCTCGTACGGCTCGGTCTTCTTGCCGTCTTCCTCGCCGAACAGTACGCGCGGGCGGCTGATGCCGAGCTCGAAACCCTCGCGGCGCATCGTCTCGATGAGCACGCCGAGCTGGAGTTCGCCACGGCCGGCGACTTCGAACGAGTCCTTGTCGGCGCTCTCGGTCACCTTGATGGCGACGTTCGATTCGGCTTCGCGGAACAGGCGGTCGCGGATCATGCGCGACGTCACCTTGGTGCCTTCACGGCCGGCGAAGGGCGAATCGTTCACCGCGAAACGCATCGACAGTGTCGGCGGATCGATCGGCTGCGCGTGCAGCGCCTCGGTCACCGAGGTGTCGGCGATGGTGTTGGCGACGGTCGCGATCGCGAGGCCGGCCATCGAGATGATGTCGCCCGCCTTGGCTTCCTCGACCGGCACGCGCTCGAGGCCGTGGAAGGTCATCAGCTTGGACGCGCGGCCCACCTCGATGATGTTGCCGTCATTGTCGAGCGCGTGGATCGGCTGGTTCAGCTTCACCGTGCCCGAGTTGACGCGGCCGGTCAGGATACGGCCCAGGAAGTTGTCGCGATCGAGCAGCGTCACCAGGAATGTGAAGGGCGCATCGACGTCGACCTTGGGCGCCGGCACATGGTTGACGATCGTCTCGAACATCGGCTTCAGCGTGCCTTCGCGCGCATTCTCGTCAGTCGAGGCATAGCCATTGCGGCCCGACGCGTAGAGCACCGGGAAGTCGAGCTGCTCTTCGCTGGCCTCCAGGCTGACGAAGAGGTCGAACACCTCGTCGAGCACTTCCTGCACGCGCGCGTCGGAACGGTCGATCTTGTTGACGACGACGATCGGCTTAAGGCCGAGCGCCAGCGCCTTGCCGGTCACGAACTTCGTCTGCGGCATCGCGCCTTCGGACGAATCGACCAGCAGGATCACGCCGTCGACCATCGAGAGGATGCGCTCCACCTCACCGCCGAAGTCGGCGTGGCCGGGGGTGTCGACGATGTTGATGCGGGTGCCTTCCCATTCCACGGACGTGCACTTCGCGAGAATGGTGATGCCGCGCTCTTTCTCGAGATCGTTCGAGTCCATGGCGCGCTCTTCGACGCGCTGGTTGTCGCGGAAGGTGCCGGACTGGCGGAACAGCTGGTCGACGAGCGTCGTCTTGCCGTGGTCGACGTGGGCGATGATCGCCACGTTGCGGAGGCTCATGGTCTCTGGATCCTGCAGGAGTTTCAGCGCGGCCCCATAGCCGAGATGGCGCGCTGCAACAAGGTCACGCGGACGGCACCGCGCGGATCAGACGCGCGCGGCGATCAGCCCTGCGCCGAACAGGAAGAACAGCGCCCCCGTGCAGCGATCGAACAGGCGCTGGCGGTGGGGCTCATCGAGCCAGCTCACCAGCCGCCGTCCGCCCGCGGCATAGACCGCGTACCAACCCGTCTCGATCACCGTGAAGGTGGCGACGAGGATCGCGAACTGGCCGCCCCAGCCCGCGTTGCGCGCGATGAACTGCGGGAAGAGTGCTGCGGCGAACAGGATCAGCTTGGGATTGGAGAGCCCGGTGAACAGCGCGTCGCGATAGAGCGCGAAGGCGGAGATTCCGGGCCCGACCGGCACGTCGGGATCAAGCCCGGCCGCGCCATTCCCCGCTCCCCGCCACGCCTTGATGCCCAGCCACGCCAGATAGGCGGCGCCGGCATAACGCAGCGCATCGAACAGCCGCGGCGAGGCGAGCAGCAGCGCGCCGACGCCGGCGGCCGAAGCCGCGAGCGCGATCAGCACGGCGGTCATGCACCCCGCCATCGCCCACACCGAGCGGCCGAAGCCGAAGCGCACACTGCGCGTCATGACATGGAGCATGTTCGGCCCCGGCGTCCCGGAAATCAGGCATACCGTCACCACGAAAAGCCACCAGCGATCCCAACTCATCCCTTGATCCACACCTCCAGGATCGCCGCGACGAGGCCGAGCGCCGCTACGCCCAGCACCCACAGCCCCACGAACCAGCCGAGACGGCGCGCCCACATCTCAATGATAACCCGCCTCGCCGACCTTGCCGCGGAACACCCAGTATGCCCAGCCGGTATAAGCGAGAATGACCGGGATCAAGATCACCGCACCGACCAGCATGAAGCCCTGGCTCACTCCGGGCGCGGCTGCTTCATAGATCGAGACGCGACCGGGGATCACATCCGGGAAGATCGATACCGCCAGTCCCGCCATCGACAGCAGGAACAGTGCCATCGTCAGGAAGAAGGGCGCGCGCTCGCGGCCCTTTGCGAGCGACCAGAACAGCAGGCCCGCGACGATGATGACGAGCAGCGGCACCTGCGCCGTCGCCAGCACATTAGGCCAGGCGAACCAGCGCCTGTAATAGTGGCCTTGGAGGAAGGGTGTGGCGAGGCTCACCGCCCCGATCGCCAGCACCAGCAGTGGCGCCAGATAGCGGGCGTGGCGGCGCGCATCCTCGTGCACCAGCCCTTCGGTCTTCCACAGCAGGAAGCAGGCGCCGAGCAGTGCATAGCCGATGACGAGGCTCAGGCCCGCGAGCACGGTGAAGGGGGTCAGCCAGTCCCACCAGCCGCCGGCATAGGCGCGGCCCTCGACATGGATGCCCTGCAACAGCGCGCCCAGAATCATGCCCTGCGACAGCGCCGCCACCGTCGAGCCGACGAAGAAGGCGACGTCCCACACCGGGCGGTGGCGCGGATCGCGCCAGCGGAACTCGAACGCCACGCCGCGGAAGACGAGGCCGAGCAGCATCGCGATGATCGGCGGATAGAGCGCCGGCAGGATGATCGAATAGGCCAGCGGAAAGGCCGCCAGCAGGCCGCCGCCGCCCATTACCAGCCAGGTCTCGTTGCCGTCCCACACGGGCGCGATGGCGTTCATCGCCTGATCGCGTTCCTTGCCCACCGGGAAGAAGGGAAAGAGGATTCCGATGCCGAGATCGAAGCCGTCCATGAAGACGTAAGCCGCGATGGCGAAGGCGATGATGCACGCCCAGATCAGCGCGAGCGTGGGATCGGGCTCGATCATGCGCGGCCTCCCTCGATGGCGGGCGCGGGCGTGATGCCGGCGGCGTGGATGGGCTGATCGGGATGATCGGGCTCGCCGGTCGCCGGCGGGTGCGCCATCAGTCGCAGGATGTAGCCGATGCCGGCCGAGAAGGCGGCGAAATAGACGATCGCGAAGGCGACCAGCGACACGCCGACGCCGGGTGCGGCGATCGGCGAGACGCTCTCCGCCGTCGTCATCACATGGTAGATCGTATAGGGCTGGCGGCCGACCTCGGTCGTCACCCAGCCGGCGGTGGTGGCGACGAAGCCCGCCGGCCCCATCACCAGCGCGAGGCGATGGAGGAGGCCCCAGCTGTAGAGCTGCCCACGCACCCGCGCCCACAGGCTCCCCAGCCCGAGCAACAGCATCAGCGTGGCGAGCCCCACCATGATGCGGAACGACCAGAACACGATCGGCACCGGCGGCCATTCGTTGCGCGGCAAGTCGGTCAGCCCCTGCAGCGGCGCGTGCGGATCGTGGCGCAGGATCAGCGAGCCGGCATGCGGGATCTCGATCTTCGCCTTCACCTGCGCCCCCGCGCTGTCGGGCAGGCCAAACAGGATCAGCGGCGCGCCGTCGGGGCTCGGGCGGTAATCGCCCTCCATCGCCAGCACCTTGGCGGGCTGATGCTCCAGCGTGTTGAGGCCGTGCTGATCGCCGACGAGGATCTGCACCGGCGCCACCAGCGCCGCCATCCACATCGCCATCGAGAACATCTTGCGGACCTGCGGCGTGTCATTGCCGCGGATCAGGTGCCACGCGCCGACCGCGCCCACCACCAGCGCCGTCGTCAGGAACGACGCGATCAGCGTGTGGATCAGGCGATAGGGGAAGCTCGGCGTGAAGATCACCGTCGGCCAGCCGTGCGAGGGCACGAACTGGTGGGCCGAGTTGAGCGTCCAGCCCTGCGGCGTCTGCATCCAGCTGTTCGCCGCAATGATCCAGAAGGCCGAGATGCAGGTGCCAAGCGCGACCATGCAGGTCGCGAAGAAATGCAGCCCCGGCCCGACCTTCTTCATGCCGAAGATCATCACGCCCAGGAAGCCCGCCTCCAGGAAGAAGGCGGTCAACACCTCATAGGCCATCAGCGGGCCAACGATTGGCCCCGCACGATCGGAGAAGACCGACCAGTTGGTGCCGAACTGGTAAGACATGACGATTCCCGACACCACGCCCATCGCGAAGTTGATCGCGAAGATCTTGGCCCAGTAGCGGAACAGATCGAGATAGAGCGTCTGCCGCGTCCGCAGCCACAGCCCCTCGAGCACCGCGAGGTAGCTGGCGAGCCCGATGGTGAAGCTGGGGAAGATGAAGTGGAAGACCAGCGTGAATGCGAACTGCGATCTCGCCAACAGCAAGGCGGCTTCGTCGTGCATGGCCTGCAAGCCTTTCGCGTTGTTCCCGGACGGGCTTACATCGACATACACCGGCGAAACGAAATTTGCATCGACCCCGGCCGCCAACGACATGATTCTCTTAGAGAGATCACACTATTCTCTTAGAGAGGTCGCACTGCCATAAAGGTGCAATCCGGCGGGCTTAGGTCAGCGAGCATGGCTCTTTTCATCCCCTCGCGCCGCACCGTGCTGGGCGGCCTCCTGTCCGCCCCCTTCATCCTGCCCTCGACGGCGCGCGCGCAGGCGCTCGGCTTTGCGGACTATCCCTTCACGCTCGGCGTGGCGGCGGGCGATGCGCTGCCCGACGGCTTCGTAATCTGGACGCGGCTCGCACCTCGCCCGCTCGAGCCACAGGGCGGCATGCCGCTGAAGCCGGTCGCGGTCGACTGGGAGGTGGCCGAGGATGATGGCTTCAGGACCGTCGTCGCCAAGGGCCAGCAGTCGGCCTATCCCGAGCTCGCCCATTCGGTGCATGTCGAGGTGGCAAAGTTGAAGCCCGGCCGCCCCTATTGGTATCGCTTCAAATGCGGTGGCGAGAAGAGCCTCACCGGCCTCGCCCGCACGCTGCCGGCGGCGGGTGCCAAGGTCGACCGGGTGCGCTTCGCCTCGGTCGGTTGCCAGCATTTCGAATCGGGCTGGTACACGGCCTATCGCCATGTCGCCGAGGAGGAGCTCGACTTCGTCTTCCACTATGGCGACTATATCTACGAATATGCGTCCGGCATCCCGCTCGACGCCTTCGATCGGCCGATGGAGCCGGTCCGCAAATATATCGGGCGCGAACCCTATACACTGGGCGACTATCGCATCCGCTATGCGCAGGAGACGATCGACGCCGACCTGATGGCGGCGCGCGCCGCGCATCCCTGGTTCTGCACCTATGACGACCACGAGATCCAGAATAACTGGGCCGGCCAGTGGGACCAGAACGGCACCCCGCCCGAACTGTTCGTGCTGCGCCGCCGCCAGGCGCTCCAGGCCTGGTACGAGCATATGCCGGTGCGCCGCTCCGCCCTGCTCGCCGACGGGACGGCGGATTTCCACAGCCGTGCCGATTTCGGCGATCTGGTGCGGATGCACTTCCCCAACACTCGGCTCTACCGCACCGACCAGCCCTGCGGCGACAATTTCAAGCCGGCCTGCGCGCAAATGAACGCCGCCGGCGCGCAGATGATCAATGCGGAGCAGGAGCGCTGGCTGGGCGAAGGCTTCGCCTCCAGCCGCCAGCGCTGGCAGGGCCTCGCCCAGCAGGTGATGATGAACCCGCTCGATCGCCGCACGCCTGATCATGACGGGCCGCAGCCGATCCTCAACATGGACAGCTGGGCCGGCTATCCCGCGCAGCGCGAGCGGCTGTTCGCCCAGTTCGGCCGCCACCCCGGCGGCAATGTCGTCGTGCTCACCGGCGACGAGCATCAGAATTTCGCGCAGGATCTGCTGCACGACGGCAAGGTGGTGGCGAGCGAATTCGTCTCGACCTCGATCAGCTCGGGCGGCGACGGCCATGATGTCCGCCCCGGCAACGACAAGCTGATGGCCGACAACCCCAACCTCAAATGGACCAACGATCGCCGCGGCTATGTGGTGAGCGAGGTGACACCCAGCGCCTGGACCGGCCACTTCCGCACGCTTGACGCCGTCACCGAGAAGGGCCTGCCGATCAAGACTGCGGGGCGCTGGGCGATCGAGGCTGGCAAGCCGGGTCTGGCGAAAGCCTGATCCGGGCCACCCGGCCCACCCCGGCCTTCGCCGCGGCCTGCGAACAAACCGATACCGTGTCACTTGAATAATACAGTGTCGGCGTCCTATCTTGACGGCACGTGCAGCGAGGGATGGGGCACCGAATGGCTACGCAGACCGTGACCGACACACCGATCGAGCTGACGCCGCCGGCGCCGGTCACCGCCGTTTCACCCGAAAAGGCGGCCGGTCTGGTACCGCTCGACAGCGCGCAGACGACCAAGCTCGACCAGCGCGTCAGCGGCTTCATCGACGAACTCGTCGCGATCGACGCCAACAGCCCCGAATTCGGCAAGAAGGTCGATCAGCTCACCAACATGGGTCGGCGCGAGATCGCCGAGGCGGCGGGACACTCCAACCGCTTCCTCGATCGCCCGACCAAGGCGATGGACAAGGACAGCTCGGTCGGCACCGATCTTGCCGAACTGCGCCGCACCATCGAGGATCTCGATCCAGGCACGCGCGGCAATCTGCTCGCCCCGCGCCGGCTGTTCGGGGTGATCCCGTTCGGCAACAAGCTGCGCAACTATTTCGACGGCTACAAGTCGGCGCAGAGCCATATCTCGACGATCCTGTCGCGGCTGGCGGGCGGCAAGGACGAGCTGCTGAAGGATAATGCCGCGATCGATGTCGAGCGGCAGGGACTGTGGGCGGCGATGGGCCGGCTGGAGCAGATGATCCACATCGCCAAGACGCTCGACACCGGATTGGAGCAGAAAGCCGCCGATCTCGACGCGACCGATCCCGCCAAGGCCAAGGCGATCCGCGAGACCGCGCTCTTCTACATCCGCCAGCGCACCCAGGATCTGCTGACCCAGATGGCGGTGACGGTGCAGGGCTATCTGGCGCTCGATCTGGTCAAGAAGAACAATGTCGAGCTGGTGAAGGGCGTCGATCGCGCGTCCACCACCACCGTTTCGGCGCTGCGCACGGCCGTGACGGTGGCGCAGGCGCTGACCAGCCAGAAGCTGGTGCTCGACCAAATCACCGCGCTCAACACCACGACCGCCAACATCATCGATTCGACCGGCGATCTGCTGCGCACCCAGACCGGCGTGATCCACCAGCAGGCCGCCGCCTCGACGATCCCGCTCGACACGCTCAAGCGCGCGTTCCAGAATATCTACCGGACGATGGACGCGATCGACACGTTCAAGCTCCAGGCGCTCGACAGCATGAAGCAGACGGTCACCGTGCTGACCGACGAGGTCGAGAAGTCGCGCGGCTATATCGCGCGCGCCGAGGGTGCCGCGCAGGCGCAGGGCTCGGCGCGCCAGGAGGAGCCGTTCCGGATCGACTGACATGGCCACCTCCGACGACATCATCGAGCACGCCGCCGACTTCCTCCGCCGCATTTCGCCCGAAGGCCGCGCGGCTTCGCGGCGGCGGCGCGAGCGGCGCAAGGCGGCGTTCCGGCGCATCACCAAACGGCTGGTGCTGGTGTCGGTGCTGATTCTCGCAGGCACGATCGCGGCGGGGATCGTGCTGGGGCCGATCGGCATCAACGGCCTGCTGATCATGATCCTGGCGATGGTGCTGGCCTGGACCGCGATCCTGATGACCGGGCGCAGCCCCGATCCGACGCCCGAGCGGCTCGCCACCAGCGATCTCGCGCAGCTGCCCCAGCAGACCGAGGCATGGCTCGACAAGCAGCGCCCCGCGCTCCCCGCGCCAGCGCAGCGCCAGATCGACCAACTCGCGCTCAACCTCGAGGCGATCGCCCCGCAGCTCGCCGCGCTCGATCCCAAGCTGCCCGAGGCGATCGAGGTGCGCCGTCTGATCGGCGACGAGCTGCCCGAGCTGGTGCGCGGCTATCAGCGCGTGCCGCCCTCGCTCCGCCGCGAGCCGTTGAACGGCGGCCCCTCGCCCGATCGCCAGCTTGTCGATGGGCTCGGCACGATCGGCGAGGAGATCGCGCGCATGAACGCCCGCCTCGCCGCCGGCGATCTCAAGGCGCTCGCCACGCAGAACCGCTTCCTCGAGATCAAGTATCGCGGCGACGGCGACATCGGCGAAGACTGAGCCCGCGGTCAGCCGGCCGTGGGCGCTGCCCTCTCGCTCGTCTCGTGCAGCAGATGCGCCGCCATCGCCGCACCCAGCACCGGGGCCAACAGGTTGATCACCGGCAGCAGGAACACGCCAGTCACGATCGCGCCCATCAGCGCGCGGTCGCTCCGCGTCGCCCGCAGCCAGTCCCGCCGCGCCGGCCGGTCGAGATGGCGCACTGCCACCATCTCGCCGAGGTCGCGGCCGAAGGCGACGCCGTTCACCGCCACGAACAGCACCACCGTCCCCACCCCCGTCACCAGCAGCAGGATGTAGAAGGGCAGTGCAACAAGGTTGTAGAGCAGCACCCGCAGCGACGATCGCAGCCCCAGCAGCGCCCCGTTGACCCAGCCGAGCCGCCGAGCCGAGGCCAGCGCCTGCGGATAATGCCGCGCCTCCACGGCTGCGATGATGCGATCCATATAGGCCGAGACGACGCCGATCCCGATCGCCGGAAACAGGAACCACAGCCCAAGCGCCGTCAGCAGGAAGGCGCCGAATCTGCTCGCCGAAGGGCCGAGCGGGCAGCTGTCGTCCGACCACAGCCCGCAGGGATCATATCCATTGAGCGCGAAGGCGAGCGCGATCCCCAGCCCCGTGAAGATCAGCAGCGTGACGACCAGCGACCGGCCGAGAATCGCCAGGATCCGGCGGTCGCCGAGATCATCGATGGCGAGAAGAAACGCCCGCATCATGCCAACCCTACGGATAAGGTCGCGATGAGTTCCGAATTGTCAGGAAATGCCTGGATGCCCCGTGAGGATTCGAACCTCAATTGACGGAGTCAGAGTCCGTAGTCTTACCTTTAGACGACGGGGCACCGAAGGCAGGCGGGGCATCTAGAATCCCCTCACCGGCCTGTCAACGCCCTCCATGCCGACAATCGCGTGTCGAACTTGCGACATCGGCCCAGCGCCTATACCTTCACCCTCAAGCATCGGCGGGATGGTCCGCCGGGACGTTGAGAACAAGGAAGCGGCCGATGGCGCATGATGCCGCCAGCGCAAGGCCGCGAGCCGGGGGAGAACCCGGCACGCAGAGCCGAAAACCCCCGCCACGGCGGGACAATGAGCGACGCACCTATGCGGCGCTCGATCTGGGTACGAACAATTGCCGGCTGCTGATCGCGCGGCCTTCGCCCGACGGGTTCGTGATCATCGACGCCTTTTCCCGAATCGTCCGGCTGGGCGAGGGATTGGCCACGAGTGGACGGCTGTCCGACGCGGCGATCGAGCGCGCGATCGCCGCGCTGACGATCTGCGCCGACAAGCTCAAGCGCCGCCACGTCACGCTGGTGCGATCGGTCGCGACCGAGGCGTGCCGGCAGGCGGCCAACGGCCGCGATTTCGTCAAGCGCGTCCATGCCGAAACCGGCATCCACCTCGACGTCATCAATCCGGGCGAGGAGGCGCGGCTGGCCGTGCTCGGCTGCCAGGCGCTGCTGCCGCAGGGCGAGGGCCCGGCGCTGATCTTCGACATCGGCGGCGGATCGACCGAACTGGTGCTGGTCGAAACCGCGCCCGACGGCTGCCGCATCCTCGACTGGTTCTCGGCACCGTGGGGCGTGGTGTCGCTCACCGAGGCCGAGGGCGGTCGCCGGTCGGACGACAATGCGCAGGCGCTCGCCGCCTATCAACGCATGAAGGCGCGCGTCGCCGGCGCCTTCGCCGATTTCGCTGCGACGCTCCCCCAGCCCGTCGTCCCGCCGCGCCTGCTCGGCACCAGCGGCACTGTGACGACGCTCGCCAGCCTGCACCTCGGCCTGCCCGCCTATGACCGGCGCGCGGTCGACGGGCTGGTCGTGCCGGTGGGGGCGATGCGCGGGATCAGCGAGCGGCTGTCACACATGACCGTCGCCGAACGATCGCAGGTGCCCTGCGTCGGCAACGAGCGCGCCGATCTGGTGGTCGCGGGCTGCGCGATCCTGGAGGCGATCATGGACATCTGGCCGGCCGATCGGCTCGGGGTGGCCGATCGCGGCATTCGTGAGGGGATATTGCGTTCGCTGATCGCGCGCGATCTCCGCGCGTGATAGGGCGCGCGCCATGACGATACGCCGTACCGGCCCCGGAGGCCGCCAGAGGGTCAAGACCGCCAAGGGCCGCACCAATGCCTCGGTCCGCTGGCTCGAACGCCAGTTGAACGACCCCTATGTCCGCATGGCCAAGGCCGAGGGTTATCGCAGCCGCGCCGCCTACAAGCTGATCGAGCTCGACGAGCGCTTCGGCTTCCTGTGCGGATCGCAGCGCGTGATCGATCTCGGCATCGCGCCCGGCGGCTGGACGCAGGTGGTGCGCAAGGTCTGCCCCAAGGCCAAGGTGGCGGGGATCGACCTGCTGCCGGTCGATCCGATCGACGACGTCACCATCTTCCAGATGGACTTCATGGACGATGCGGCCCCCGGCATGCTCGCCGAAGCGCTGGGCGGGCCGGCCGATCTCGTGCTGTCCGACATGGCCGCCAACACTGTCGGCCACCAGCAGACCGACCATCTGCGCACGATGGCGCTGGTCGAGGCGGGCGGGCTGTTCGCGACCGAGGTGCTGCGGCCGGGCGGCTGCTTCGTGGCCAAGGTGCTGGCGGGCGGCGCAGATTCGGGGCTGGTCGCGGAGCTCAAGCGCAACTTCACCAGCGTGAAGCACGCCAAGCCGCCGGCGAGCCGCAAGGAATCGTCCGAATGGTATGTGATCGCGCAAGGCTTCAAGGGCCGCGCGACCGAGGTGGAATAAGCCTCCTCCCGAGACGGGAGTTGCAGGGGGCACCGCCCACCCCATATCCGCTGCCGTAACATCAGGTGTGGGACGGGAATGAGCGAAGACAAGATCGGCTGGCACGGCACGACAATTCTCTCGGTGCGGCGCGAGGGCAAGGTGGTGATCGTCGGGGACGGCCAGGTTTCCATGGGCAACACCGTGATGAAGCCCAACGCCCGCAAGGTGCGCAAGCTCGGCGACGGCAGCGTGATCGGCGGCTTCGCCGGAGCGACCGCCGACGCCTTCACCCTGTTCGAGCGGCTCGAGGCCAAGCTGGAGCGCCACTCCGGCCAGCTGATGCGCGCCGCGGTCGAGCTCGCCAAGGACTGGCGCACCGACAAATATCTGCGCAACCTCGAAGCGCTCATGATCGTCGCGGACAAGGACGTGACGCTGATCCTCACCGGAAACGGCGACGTGCTCGAGCCGGAAAACGGCATCGCCGCGATCGGATCGGGCGGCAATTACGCACTCTCGGCCGCCCGCGCGCTGGTCGATTACGAGCCCGATGCCGAGACCGTCTGCCGCAAGGCAATGGCGATCGCCGCCGAGGTCTGCGTCTTCACCAATGACCGCCTGACCATCGAGATGCTCGACAGCGCCTCCTAAAACCCTCTCCCGCCTTCGCGGGAGAGGGAGGGCCCCGCAAAGCGGGAGGGTGAGGGTCTTCTTCTTCGAGACCCATCGCCTACCTCCAAGAAGAAGACCCTCACCCAACCCTCTCCCGTGCAGACGGGAGAGGGCTCAAGGCCAGAGATGACATGAACGACGCCCTCACTCCGAAAGCCATCGTCCGCGCGCTGGACGAGCACATCATCGGCCAGACCGACGCCAAGCGTGCGGTCGCCGTGGCCCTGCGCAACCGTTGGCGGCGCCAACGGCTGGGCGCCGATCTGCGCGACGAGGTGTCCCCCAAGAACATCCTGATGATCGGCCCCACCGGCTGCGGCAAGACCGAGATCAGCCGCCGCCTCGCCAAGCTCGCCGACGCGCCGTTCGTGAAGGTCGAAGCCACCAAGTTCACCGAGGTCGGCTATGTCGGCCGCGACGTCGAGCAGATCGCGCGCGACCTCGTCGAGGAGGCGATCCGGCTGGAGCGTGAGCGCCGTCGCGTCGCAGTGAAGGACAAGGCCGAGGAAGCCGCCCTCGCCCGCCTGATCGACGCGCTGGTCGGCAAGGATGCGTCGGAGGCCACCCGCACCGCCTTCACCCAGCGCTTCCGCGACGGCCATCTCGACGCTAAGGAAGTCGATGTCGAGATCGAGGATCAGCCCAACGCCCCGTTCGAGATCCCCGGCATGGGCGGTCAGGTCGGCATGATCAACCTCAGCGACATGATGGGCAAGGCATTCGGCGGGGCCAAGCCGCTCAAGCGCCGCAAGCTCAGCGTCGCCGCCGCCTGGGCCAAGCTGGTCGAGGAAGAGAGCGACAAGCGCCTCGACAGCGAAGACCTCAACCGCGCCGCACTCGCGGATGCCGAAGCCAACGGCATCGTTTTCCTCGATGAGATCGACAAGATCGCCGTTTCCGACGTGCGCGGCGGCTCGGTCTCGCGCGAAGGCGTGCAGCGCGATCTGCTGCCGCTGATCGAGGGCACGACCGTCGCCACGAAGTACGGCCCGATGAAGACCGACCATGTGCTGTTCATCGCGTCGGGCGCGTTCCACGTCGCCAAGCCGAGCGACCTCCTGCCCGAGCTGCAGGGACGCCTGCCGATTCGCGTCGAACTGAAGGCGCTGACCGAGGAGGATTTCGTCTCGATCCTGACCGACACGCGCGCCAGCCTGACCGAGCAATATACCGCGCTGATCGGCACCGAGGGCGTCACCGTCGGCTTCACCGACGAGGGCATCCGCGCGATCGCCAAGATCGCCGCCCAGGTGAACGAGACGGTCGAGAATATCGGCGCGCGCCGGCTCCAGACCGTGATGGAGAAGCTGCTCGAGGACGTCAGCTTCGACGCAGAGGACCGCGCCGGAGAGACGCTCACCGTTGACGCTGCCTATGTCGAGGCGCAGCTTGCCGGTGTGGCGAAGAACACCGACCTCAGCCGCTACATCCTGTAGCGGCCGGGGCGGCGCCGGGGGCGGCGCACGGCTGGGGGAGTGGAATATGCGCATGGCGCGTCGGGCAAGCGTGACGATGGCGATCGGGCTGGCGCTGGCCGCCGCCACCGCTCTGCATGCACATGTCCGCCCCGGCCAGAAGGCGCCGAGCTTCACGATCACCACCTTCGACAAGACGCGCATCCGCTCCGAGGATCTGCGTGGGCAGGTGGTGATCGTCAATTACTGGGCGACCTGGTGCGGGCCGTGCAAGATGGAGCTGCCCGGGCTCGACGCCTATTACCGCGCCCATGCCGGGCAAGGGCTGCGCGTGTTCGGCGTCACCACCGAGGGCTCGGTGTCCGAACGTCAACTCGCCCCGCTGGCTGCCGCGCTGGCCTTCCCGCTCGCGCACAACCTGTCCGGCACAGGGCTGGGCGAGATGGGGGGCCTGCCCACCAACTATGTGATCGATCGCGCAGGCGTCGTCCGCTACGCCGAGGTCGGCGCGTTCGATGCCGAGACGCTGGACGAGGTGGTCGACCCGCTGCTCGCCGAGCCGGCGCCTTAAGCGACGAATCCTCCCCAGTCGGCTGGGGAGGGGGCCCAGCCGCAGGCTGGTGGGGGAAGAGGCGCGGCGCCTGCCCCACCACCGGCTGCGCCGGCGGTCCCCCTCCCCGTTCCGGGAGGATGTTCGAGGCCCGCTCGACATCGCGGCCCCCCGCCGCCACAAGGCGCGCCATGTTTGCCGCCGCCGTGCCCGTCCTGTTCGTGCTGATCTGGTCGACGGGGTTCATCGTCGCGCGCGCGGTGGTGCCGCATGCCGATCCGCAGCTCTTCCTGCTTGTGCGTATGGCGCTGGTGGCGGCGCTGCTCGCTGGCGCCGCGTTCGCCGCGCGCGAGCGCTGGCCGCGCGGGCGCAAGCTGGCGCTCCATCTCGTCGCGGGCGCGATGCTGCCGGGCTTCTATCTGTGCGCGAGCTGGTGGGCAGTGCAGCACGGCATGCCGGCCGGGATCATGTCGCTGCTGGGCGCGCTGCAACCGCTGATCGTCGCCTTCCTCTCCTTCCTAATCCATCACGAGACACTGCGCGGGCGCGGCTGGATCGGTCTGCTGGTGGGTGTCGCCGGCGTGGCGATGGTGCTGGCGCCCGCGATCGAGCGCGGCGGCACCGCGCTGCCGCCGGGTGCCGCGATGATCGCGATCCTGTCGATCCTCGGCATGGCCGGCGCGACGATGATCCAGCATGCGCACCTCGCCGCCGATCCGCTGCGCAGCGCCGGTGCGGTGCAGAACGGCGCGGGCACGCTGGTGGCACTGGTCGCGGTGGCAGCGCTCGGCCATGCGCACTGGGACAATTCGCCCGCGCTATGGGGCGGGCTCGCCTGGTCGGTGCTGCTGCTGTCAGCCGCCGCGCTGTCGCTGTTGTCGTGGATGCTGCGCCATCAGGGCGCGACGCGGGTGAGCAGCCTGCTGCTGCTGGTGCCCGCGCTCGCAGCGGTGGAGGCGTGGCTGTTCTTCGGCGAGCGGCTGGGGCCGATCCAGCTCGCCGGCTTCGTGCTTGCGCTGGGTGGCGTGCTGATCGCCCGGTCCCGCTCGGCGACACCGCCGTCCGAGCCCGCCTAGACCCCGAACCTAGACAAAGCCCGCGTGGCCGGCCAAGGCTGGCGCCTATGCTTCACACCCTCCTCGGCCATGTCGCCGGCTGGATCATCTCCGTCATCTCCTCGATGGGCTATGGTGGCATCGTGCTGCTGATGGGGATCGAGAGCGCGTGCATCCCACTCCCGTCCGAAATCATCATGCCCTTTTCGGGTTATCTCGTCTCGACCGGGCGCTTCGATCTGATCGCGGTGGCGACGGCGGGCGCGATCGGCTGCAACCTGGGATCGATCCCGGCCTATTTCGCCGGCCAATATGGCGGGCGCGCCTTCGTTCAGCGCTGGGGCAAGTGGGTGCTGATCGACGTTCACGAACTCGACAAGGCGGAGCGCTTCTTCCAGCGCTTCGGCAGCCTCGCGGTGCTGATCGGGCGGCTGCTGCCGGTGATCCGCAGCTTCATCGCCTTCCCCGCCGGCATGGCGCGGATGAACCAGGTGAAGTTCCACATCTACACCTTCATCGGCAGCTGGCCGTGGTGCTTCGCGCTGGCGCTGGTCGGCGAGCGGCTGGGTGTGGCGTGGCGCACCGATCCCCGGCTGGGTGAGGTGCTGCACAAGCTCGATGCGGTGGTCGTGGTGGCGATCCTCGCGGGCGCGGCCTGGTATATCTGGCGTCACGTCAAGGTGCTGCGCCGGGCCTGACCCTCACCATCGCCTGAACCGAAAAGGGCCTCCCCAACCGGGAAGGCCCTCTTTCTTTGTCCGTCGCCTAAGCGGATCAGCCCTGACGCGCGCCGCCCGGACGACCGCCACGACCGCCGCCGCCGGGGCGACCACCACCGCCGGGACGACCACCCGACGGGCGGCCACCATAGGGACGATCGCCCTGCGGACGGTCACCGCGCACGGCGATGCGCTCGCCCTGCGGGCGGACGCGATCGCCGCGATCGGCCTGGCCATCCACCGGGCTCCAGCCGCCGGGACGGGTATTTCCCGAGTGGCCGCGGCCACCAGCCGGATTGGCTAGCGGATTGGCGACGGGACCGCGCGGCGAGGCATCGCGCGAGGTCTCGCGGTTGGTGCCGCCACGATGGACCTGACCATGCTGCGGGCGACCGCGCCCACCGCCACGGCCGTCATTGCGGCCACGGCTGCCCAGCGCATCGCGCTCGCGATCGTCGCGGCTGGTCATCGCGGGCAGCGGCAGGCGCTTCTGCTCGACGACGAAATTCTCCGGCAGCGGCAGCTCGGTCGGCTTGACGCGGGTAAGTTTCTCGACGTCGCGCATGTTGGCGCGCTCGTCCGGCGAGACGAAGGCCAGCGCCATGCCCGACGCACCTGCACGCGCGGTGCGGCCGATGCGGTGGACATACTGCTCGGGCACGTCGGGAATGTCGAAGTTGAAGACGTGGGTGACGCCGTCGACGTCGATGCCGCGCGCGGCGATGTCGGTGGCGACCAGGATCGGCACCTTGCCGGCCCGGAAGTCGGCCAGCGTGCGCTCGCGCTGCGGCTGGCTCTTGTTGCCGTGGATCGCGCCCGAGGCGAGGCCGGCGGCGGTCAGGTGGCGAACGATGCGGTCTGCGCCATGCTTGGTGCGGCTGAACACCAGCGCGCGGCCGATCTCATATTCGCGCAGCTTGATGGTGAGCAGCGCCTGCTTCTCGTTCTGGTTCACATAGGTGAGATACTGGTCGACGCGCTCGGCGGTGGTCGCGACGGGCGCCACCGACACCTTCACCGGGTTGGTGAGGAACTTGTCGGCCAGCTCGCCGATCGTCTTAGGCATGGTGGCCGAGAAGAACAGCGACTGGCGCTGCTTGGGGAGCAGCGGCACGATGCGCTTGAGCGCGTGGATGAAGCCCAGGTCGAGCATCTGGTCAGCCTCGTCGAGGACGAAGATCTCGACGTCCTTGAGCGTCAGCGCGCGCTGGTCGATCAGATCGAGCAGGCGGCCCGGCGTGGCGACGAGGATGTCGACGCCGGCCTGAAGCTGGCGGATCTGGCGGTTGATGGGCACGCCGCCGAACACGGTGATGGCGGACAGGCGCAGGCCCTTGCCATAGGTGTTCATGCTCTCGGCGATCTGGCTGGCCAGCTCACGCGTCGGCGCCAGCACCAGCATGCGGCAGCCACGCACCGGGCGCGGCTTGGGATTCTTCTGGAGGTGATGCAGCGCGGGCAGGCCGAAGGCGGCGGTCTTGCCGGTGCCGGTCTGCGCGATGCCGAGGAGGTCGCGGCCTTCCATCAGCTGTGGGATGGCCTGCGCCTGGATCGGCGTGGGCTTGGTGTAACCCTCAGCGGCAAGCGCCTGCTGGATCGGCGCGGCGAGGCCGAGGTCGGAAAACTGGGTCAAATGATAACTTCCATGCAAAGGCACGGCGCATGGTCGCAGATCATGCGAACACGCGGCGGCGGGTTCGATGACGACCCGCGTGAAATGGGTAGCCCTCAGGCAAAGCGTCATCGAGGGACCGGGCACTCGGACCGCCCATCGGGGACGATCGAATCACGCAGCGCCGGTCCGGCGGCCCACTACGGGCCACTGACGCGGGTGCGCATATGGCGTGAAATTGGCTATATTGCAACACGACTCCGGTTCCAGTCGTTCAGCGCACGGTCGACAGAAGCGATTCTGAGCAAGATCGGGAGCCCGACATGGACGGTAACGCGCCCTCGGCGGTAGTCACGACGCAAGCGATGGCCCCGGCCATCCCCTCTTCCCCACCCCCTGCCTCATCACCCGGCGTGCCGCGCCGCCCTTTCCTGATCCGCGTCGGCAAGAAGCTGCGCCGCCGGGTCGACGGGATCGTCGCGCGATCCTCCAAGGTGCCGAACGATCCGGTGCTCGACCCCGCGCTGTTCCCATGGACGGCGGCGCTGCGCCAGAAC
>Ga0070730_10001679_pt1 | contig 21003 bp, 18 predicted proteins | sample Coa_R1_3_FD_66447 | JGI IMG/M metagenome (GOLD analysis project Ga0070730, IMG submission 66447) | Surface soil microbial communities from Centralia Pennsylvania, which are recovering from an underground coalmine fire - Coalmine... | ecosystem: Environmental > Terrestrial > Soil > Unclassified ... | reverse complement strand
CACCGGGTGGTGGATGACGTAGATAGGCAGGATCGACTCCTCCGCGTAATGCAGCGCACGATGCGGAAAGTTCAGCCAGCGGATGCCCAGGTACAGGAGTGCCATCAGCCACGACCACACGAAAACCGCCCACAGGATCGCCTGCAGGATCTCTACGTCCAGGTCGAGCACAAGGCGAGGTGCCAGCAATGCGAGCCCGAGCGCAGGCACGGACAGCAACCCGGCGGCCAGCGACCAGCGGATCTGGCTCAGCACCGCCGCCTCGAACCTGCGGTCGCTGAAGAAGACTGCGCCCCACAGGAAGGCGATGGTGTAGGTCGCGACATCAGCCCAGTCCTGGTAAGTAGGAAAGCTGGGCCGCAGCACGGCCTGTGTAAGCACGAGCGGAGCCGCCAGCATCAAGAGCCCGCCGCGCCGGTTGGCGATTCCGACCAGCACGGAGGTGGCCTTGAGTCCGGCCGGCTTGCGCAGCCAGACGAGCACCGGCCCGCAGGCGAACGAGATCGCAAACAGGTAGCCGAGGAACCACAGGTGCAGCCAGTAGCGGCTGATGAACTCGAGCGTCCAGGTGAAATGGAAGTCGCGAAAGAAGGCGATGTAGAAGGCCCAGAACCCGTCTAGTCCCGGTGGAGGGCTGGAGCTGACGATGAATCTTTGCAGCGGGGACAGGATCAGGAGCCCCGGCACCATGGGCACGATCAACCGCATGAAGCGCCCCTTCAGGAACTGATAGGCGGGGTGGGAGCGGAGGCCGAACCAGGCGTCGGCGCCCGCGATGAGAAACATCGCCGGGATGCCCCAGGGGAAGCAGAATCCGGCGAACGCGCTGAGGATCAGGCTCTTGTCATGGTTGGAGACCAGCCACGTGCCGTACGAGAAGACCAGGGCGACGTGAAACACAACGATGCCGTAGACGATCAGCACCTTCAGCCAGTCGAGATAGTGGATGCGTTCCTGGACCACTCCAGGCTGAGTGTCCGCCCTGGCGGGCGGCTAGGCAGGGACCGAAAGACCCCCGAAATGGCGGCCTCTCAGCAGCCAGGCGCCGGTCGTGATGAACCAGATCGTCAGCACGAGCGTGAAGGGCCTCTGGAACACGCCGTCCGGGTAGTGCATCAGCGGCTTGACGAAGAGCCCGAACGCCTCGATGGCCAGCGCCCCGATCCCCGCCACCAGCCACAGGAGGCGAGGAGGCGAGATGTGGAGGTGGTTCCGGGAGCCCAGGAACAGCAGCAGGGGCGCCACGGCGGCCAGTCCGAAGCAGATCTGGGCCATGGTGCCGTGCAGGACGCCGGCGATGTACGAGTGGGGGTCCTGTGGGAAGGCCCCTACGGCCATCATGAAAATCCCGGTGAACACGACGAGCACGGCGCCGGCCCGCCACAGCCGGCCGCCGCGGATGCCGACGTAGAGGCCGATCCCGAGCACGATCGTCAGCAGGCCGGGCAGGAAGAAGAAGCCCAGGGCGAAGATGTCGGCGTGCGGGGTGCCCCGAGTCGCCAGGTCACTGAACGGGCGGGTGAGGAGGTTGTAGCCGTGCCGGATGGACGCCATCGAAAGGAAGTCGGACCACATCAGAAGCGGCGTCACCAGGGCGGAGAGGCCGGCCGCTCGGCGCCAGTCGAGGGAGATCACGGATGGATGTTATGCCCCGCGCAGGGGTGGCCCAAACTGGTGCGATGACCCGCGGCGCCGGGGATGAAGTCGACGATTTCGTCACAGCCAAGGTGCTGCCTGAGCATCGAGATATTGTCACCGAGCTCCGCAAGCTCATGCGCGAGGCGGTCCCGGAGGCCACTGAGACGATCAATTACGGCATTCCGACCTTCCGCCGAAAGCGGGCGCTGGCGGTCATCAGCCCGACCAAGCAGGGCATTACGTTCGCATTCTCTCGCGGGGCCGAGTTCGAGGACAGGTATGGCTTGCTCGAAGGGGTCGGGAAGGTCTCCAAGAACGTGCGGATGAAGAGCCTGAAGGACGTCGACAGGGTGGCACTTCGTTACTACATCAGGCAGGCTGTGGCCTTGGACGACCGGCCCTAGAGGCGCTCTAGGGGGCGGCGTAAGCGGGTTTGCGGACCTCCTGGAGCGGGTAAAAAACATCCGATGGAGCTCCAGACGATGTCTTCCGCATGGCTTGAAGATCCCGACCACGAGGAGGGCACGCCCGCGCCCCTCTCGAGCGATCCGGTCGACACCGACGACTCCCTTGGTGCCTACCTCCGCGAGATCAGCCGCAGCAAGCTGCTGACCAAGGCCGAGGAGATCGAGCTCGCGAAGCAGATCGAGGCAGGCTCGCTCGAGGCCAAGCGCCGCATGACCGAGGCCAACCTGCGGCTGGTCGTATCGATCGCGAAGAAGTACCAGAACCGCGGCCTGTCGCTGCTGGACATGATCCAGGAGGGCAACCTGGGCCTGATCCGCGCCGTCGAGAAGTTCGACCACCGCAAGGGCTTCAAGTTCTCGACGTACGCCACGTGGTGGATCCGACAGGCGGTGCTCCGCGCGATCGGCGACAAGGCGCGCTCCATCCGCCTGCCTCTTCACATGGGCGACCAGCTGAACAAGCTGATCCGCACCACGGATCGCTTGCGCGACGGCCTCGGCCGGCAGCCGACCGAGAACGAGCTGGCCGAGGAGCTGGGGCTCAAGATCGCGGAGGTCGCGGATCTCCGGAAGATCTCGCGCGACGTCGTGTCCCTGGAGACCCCGATCGGGGAGGAGGGCGAGACCGAGCTCGGGCACCTGATCCCGGACGCCGGCGCGGAGTCTCCCGCCGCGGCCGCCGCCCACGCGGACATGAAGCTGCAGGTCGAGGCCGCGCTCGAGTCGCTCGACGCCCGCGGCCGGCGCGTGGTTCAGCTTCGGTTTGGCCTGATCGACGGGCACCAGCGAACGCTGGACGAGATCGCACGCAGGCTGGGCATCAACCGCGAGATGGTGCGCAAGCTGGAGCGCGAGGCGCTGCAGGCGCTGCGCCGCACGAGCCGCCTCGAAGGCCTCGTCACCGACCCCGACCTTTAGGCTTTTCCCCGCGATGGACGGGGACCTACGCCTGCACACCGAACGTCTTGTGCTTCGCCGCTGGCGACCGGCGGATCGAGAGCCATTCGCGGCCTTGAACGCCGACCCCGAAGTCATGGAGCACTTCCCCGGGCCAATGACGCGTGAGGATTCAGACTGCTTCGTCGACAGCATGGAGGCTTACTGGCGCGAGCACGGCTATGGTCGCTTCGCCGTCGAAGTCCCTCGTGAGGCCGGCTGCATCGGTTTCGTCGGGATCACCGTCCCGCCTTTCATGGCGCAGGACGAGATCGGATGGCGGCTGGCGCGACCGTTCTGGGGCCGAGGCTACGCGAGCGAGGCGGCCCGCGCCGTGCTGGCGGACGCGTTCGGTCGTTTGAGCCGCGATGAGATCGTCTCGTTCACCGTGCCGGCCAACGTCCGCTCCATACGCGTGATGGAGCGCCTCGGCATGACCCATGACCCGGCCGGCGACTTCGACCATCCCAGGTTCCCGCCTGGCCACAGGCTCAGCCGCCATGTCCTGTACCGAATCGACCGTGAGCGCTGGCGGGCGCTCAACGCGTAGGCATGGGAGGGGCGCCGCGGGGCGAGCAGCTCGCCCCGCGGGCCTTCAGTGACTAGAGCGCGTGCGCCGCGTCGAGGAGCGCCTGGCCCTGGGCGACGAACGCCTGAGCCTGCTGCTCCGTGATCGGCGTGCGGCCGAACTCCGCGCCCTCGAGGGCGCCGATCATCTGCGCGGCCAGCGTGTCGCGCTGGCTCGTCAGCGAGCTGATCTGGTTCTCCATGTTCGTGTAGGCGCTGTCGTCGGTAGAGCTCCCACTTTCGATGCCGCGTGTCGACGCCGACAGCGTCGTCAGGCCGAAGTCTCCGACCGACGCCTCGATCTGCTTGTACATCTGCGCGACCTTGACGTAGCCGCCCGACTTCATGGTAGCCGCGGGCCTCGCGAAGCCACTGAGGTCCTCGGTCAGGGCCCTGCCGTCGTGGCTGTAGTCGTCCTTCAGGCCGAGAAGGACCATGAGCGTCGGCCTGATGTCGGTGTGGTCGGACCACGTCGTGCTGTCAACGCCGAGATCTGCCACGCCGGGGCCGACCATGCCCAGCCACGTGGTGACGATCTCGGGCTGGACATCGCCATGGTTCCAGGCGAACCCGGGATTTTCGGTCACGCATTGCTTGGTGCAGTTGGCAGGGCCGTGGAACAAGAAGTAGTTGGGATCGCCAAACAGTGTGAAGGTCGGCGTGCGCGCCGGGTCGGCCGTGACCATGTGCAAGGCCTTTTCCTCCACCGGATCGGCGAGGAACTTGGTGATGGTGTCGGTGTTGCCGGTGATCGGGCTGACCGCGGTCAGCTGGCTGGATGCGCGCTCGAAAGTACGCGCGCTGGGGTCGTCACGCGCCGGCTGGCCGTCGATGTACACGGTCGGCGCGTCGTCGGCATGCACGTTGAAGGTCGTCGTGATGTTCTGCTCGGTGGCGAGGAGTCCCGTGTAGTTGGTGTTGATCTCGCCGATCTTGCTGTATGTGCACGGCGTGGTCACGCCGTCACAGCCTGCTGGGCTCGGAGCGCCGCCGGCGAAGTGGTCACCCTCGTCAGCGGTGAACACGAACAGTGTGTTGCTCTTGTTGATGCCGTCCTTGGCGAGTCGCTGGAAGAACTGGCCGAACGCCGTGTCGTAAGCCTTGAGGGCGGCGACATAGCCGGCCTGGCCGGGGCCGTAGGCAGGCCCATTCGGGTGCGCGTCGTGCGCGTCCGAGATGTATGCGTATGTGATCGGGATGCCGTGCTCCTGCATCGCCGCGACGTAGGACAGAGACACGCTGGCTGACATGCCATCGAACCCCGGGAAGCCGATGTGGCTCACGGGAGTGTGGTGGTCCTGGATCACGTTGCCGTCGAGGTCGGTCATGGGTCCACTGGGGCTGATCTGCGGCGCGACGTACTTGTTGCCGAACAATCCCATGAAGCCGGGGTAGCCGCCCGGCTCGTCGGGCAGCCGGTCAGGCTCGCCGCCGTTGGCGGACGAGCAGAGGGAGCTCGCCGCCGCGCAGTGGACACCGATGCCCACGAAGTCGGAAAACGCCTGGCAGTCCGGCGGGTTCTTCGCACAGCCGGGATCGGAAGTAACCTCGGTTGCCTGCGGCGACCCGGCGCCGAAGACCGTCGGGATGTCGGTGGCGATGTTCTCGAGCACGGTGTTCGCGGTCGCGACCTGGCCGACGTTGCAGCCAGCTCGCGTGTAAGGCACCCACGGCGCCGGCGCGTTCTTTCCGTCCGGCGTAAGCATGTTGGGCTTCGTGTCGGTCGGCGTGGACGTGGTCGGGTCGAAGATCGGGTCCGTCCAGTAGGCGAACGACACCCCGAGGTTGGTCGTGCCGTCGGGGTTGAAGTACCGGAAGCTGTTCGCCACCGGAACGCCCATCTTGTCGCCGTACACGCCGGTGAACGACGTGAGGATGTCCGTCGCGGTGTGAGAGATCAGCGGCGTGTGGTGATTCGAGAGCAGAACGCCGTTGCCCTCGATGAAGTTCAGCAGGTTGGGCATCTGCTCGAGGTCGGAGGGCACGTTCGGGTTGTCACGCGTGAAATGAGTGTTGTCGAACTGGACGTAGATCACGTGCTGTATCTGTCCCTTGGCCGAGTTCAGCGTGCAGGTGCTTGGACTTGCAGCGACCGGCGCCGCCGCACCGCTGGTCGAAAAGCCCGCGAATGCGGCCCCCACCAGCGGCACGATCGCGGCCACATGAATCAGCCTGCGTCGAAATGAACGCATCACAACCTCCTTCGTCTGCAGCCATCACCAATGACGAAGAGCCGACTTCCCGCCGGCTCATTGTTCCATCTTCCCGGCCCGTGGGAAAGGGGCGGTTACCGGCCGGTATATGGTGTGTATTCGCATGGAGATGCACCCCTGAGCAAGGCCGTCGAGTCGCTGCCCGCGGGCACGCTGATCCCGGGCCCCGAGATCACTCCGGATGAGCTTCAGCTCGCCGGCCGCAACCACGCCATGCCCCTCGAGGCCCTGCGCTACGCGATCACCCCGATCGGGCTCCACTACCTGCTCATCCATTTCGACATACCGTTCGTCGACGCCGAGACGTGGGAGCTCGCGATCGCCGGCAGCGTCCGCCGGCCGCTCCGACTCCGGCTCGACGACATCAAGAAGCGCCCAGCGACGACGATGGCCGTCACGCTCGAATGCGCAGGCAACGGACGCGCCCGCCTCTCGCCGCGGCCGCTGAGCCAGCCCTGGTTGGGTGAGGCGGTGGGGACGGCGGAGTGGACGGGTACTCCGCTCGGTCCGATCCTGGCCGAGGCGGGGCTGACCAATGACGCCGCATACGTCGTCTTCACCGGCCTCGACCGCGGCGTGCAGGGTGAGGTCGAGCAGCTTTACGAGCGAAGCCTGCCGATGGCCGAGGCGCAGGGCGACGGCGTGATGCTCGCCTATGCGATCAACGGACAGCCCCTGCCGCCCCAGCACGGTTTTCCGCTGAGGCTGATCGTGCCCGGTTGGTACGGGATGGCCCACGTCAAGTGGCTGCGATCGATCACGGTGGTGGACGGGCCGTTCGGTGGCTACCAGCAGGCTCGCGCCTACCACTTCCGGCGCTCCGACACGGAGGCGGGCGACCCGGTGACGCGAATCCTGCCCCGCGCGCTCATGGTGCCGCCCGGCGTGCCCGACTTCATGTCGCGAACCCGCTTCGTGTCGCCGGGCGCGCATACGATCGAGGGCCGTGCCTGGTCCGGACGTGCGCCGGTGACCAGGGTCGAGCTGAGCGACGACGGCGGCGGGTCGTGGGCGGACGCGGCGCTGGCCCCGCCCGTGTCCAAGTACGCGTGGCGCGGCTGGACCATTCAGTGGCACGCTGCCACAGGCGATCACGAGCTGTGCGTTCGCGCCACCGACGCCGAGGGCAACGGGCAGCCGGACGAGCAAAGCTGGAATCTCGAAGGCGTTCTCAACAACGCGATCCAGCGGATCCGCGTGGTCGTCGGAGCCGTGAAAGACACGCAGCCGCCGGCGGACGCCTCGTAGGGCCCCGAACACCCTTGGCAGCCTCCATCTTCGAGCCGGACGGCGACCTGTTCGTTCCGACCGAGGCCGCGTTGAGCCCATGGTCGGACCAGGCTCTGCACGGAGGGCCGCCGACGATGCTGATGGCGCGAGAGATCGAGCGGTTTCCGGCCGAGCAGCCGATGTTCGTCACCCGCCTCACCGTCGAGCTCATGCGTGCGGTGGGCCGAAAACCGCTTGCCGTCCACTCACGCATGCTCCGGCCCGGGCGCAAGGTGCAGCTCATCGAGGCATCGCTGTGGAACGGTGATCAGGAGGTCGCGCGCGCGACCGCCGCGCGGATCCGGACGGCCGAGGTTGTGGTCCCGGCCCGGGACGAGCCGCCGACGCATCCGCTGCCCGAGGCGCTGACCGAGTGGAGCGGCAAGTGGCGTGCCGGCCCCGTCTACCACCTGCTCGGCGTCGAAGCCCGGACCGAGGCTGAGATCGAGGGCCGGCGCGCACCCGGCTGGGCCTGGTTTCGCCTCAAGCTGCCCCTCCTACCGGCTGAGGAGCCGAGCGGCCTCGTACGCATCTGCGCGGCGGCCGACTTTCCGAACGGCATCAGCTTCGTGGTCGACCCGCGCAAGACGAGCTTCCTGAACCCCGACCTGACGGTGTACGTCAACCGCCTGCCGGTCGATGACTGGGTGCTGGTCGACGCGACGACCTGGCTCGAGCCGCACGGCGTCGGCGTGGCCGAGGGCGCGCTCTACGACCGTCGGGGCAGGATCGGCAGGAGCGTCCAGGGGCTGCTCGTAGAGAATCGCATGTGACCCCGGCCGCGTGGGTGCTCGCGGCAGCTACCGGGCTGATCGCGGCGTGCGATTGGTTCGCCGTCGCCACCTCGCGGCGGAAGCTCGAGTACGCCGCCAAGCCCGCGGTGATGGTCGGGCTGATCGGCGTGGCCGTCGCGCTCGAGCCGGTCAGCCAGGTGGAGCGGAACTTCTTCATCGTGGCCCTGGCCCTCGGGTTGCTCAGCGACGTGTTCCTCATGCTGCCCCGCGACATGTTCCTCGCGGGCCTGCTCGCGGCGTTCGTCGAGCACGTCGCATACATCGCGGGCTTTCGTGCGCTGGACCTCCATACCGGGCTGCTCGTGGTGGCCCTCGTGGTGGCCCTCGTATCGGTTGCGGTGGTGATGCCGGCCGTCTACCGCGCCCTGCGCAAGACCCAACCTGCGCTCGTCGCGCCCGTCATCGCCTACGTGGCGGTCTTCGTGGTCATGGTCGCGACCGCCGGCGGCACGGGCTCGGAAGTCGCGCTGGCGGGCGCCCTGCTGTTCTTCTACTCCGACGCGCTGCTGGCGTGGAACAGGTTCGTCAAGCCGGTCGGATGGGGACGCTTCGTCAACATGATCGCCTACCACTCGGGGCAGGCTCTGCTGGTGCTTTCCCTGGCGTACTGACTTCCGAGAAGTCCGGGTTGCAGCGCGATTCGACCCACGCGTCGTTGCCCTCGAGCAGCTTGCGCGTGAGCTTTCGCAGCGCCGCCACATCGGCCTCCGACAGGTGAGCGGAGAACGCGTGCCTGAGCGCCTCTCTAAAGGCGTCGCGCGCGTCCGCCAGCACGCTCGTGCCGCGCACGGTCAACTTCACATGGACCACACGGCGGTTGTCTTTCGGCGTCTCGCGCGCGAGAAGCCCATCGCGCTCCAGCCGGTCGGCCATACGCGTGATGCCGCTGGGGCTGCCCAGCAGCTGCTCGGCGATCTCGTTCATCTGCAAGGGATGCCCGGCCGCGGACTCGAGCCGCCACAGCACCTCGAACTCCGCGTAGGAGAGGCCGGTGATCGCCTGCAGGCGCTCCTCCAGCACCGCCTGGATGACGCGGTTGGTCTGCTGCAGGTTCATCCAGGCGGCGATCCGCTCCCGGCCGGCGTCGGGCGGCACCGCTTCCTTCACGGCTCCACACGGTACGCGCAATCGATTGACACTGCAAGCTTCTTGCGGCTAGAGTTGCTTTAGCAAGTATTGTGGGAGAAACGAATTTGAGCACCGAAACCGCCGACTTCACGACCGCGGCATCGAACGCCCAGCTCGACGCTCTTGCCGCCCGACTCGAGGCGCGCAACTTCGAACCCGTGATCGTCGAGGACGCCGCGGCGGCCAAGGCGGCGGTCATGCAGCGCCTTCCGGAAGGCTCGGAGGTTCACGCCGCCAAGTCCAAGACGCTCGAGGACATCGGGGTCTTCAAAGAGCTCATGGAGTCCGACCGGTATGACTTCCTCCGCAAGAAGTACTTCAAGATGGACCGCACCACACAGGCGAGGGAGATGCGCAAGCTTGTGGCCGCGCCGGACATCGAGCTTGGAAGCGTCAACGCCGTGACCGCAGCGGGCCAACTGGTCGAGGCGTCGGCGACCGGCAGCCAGATGGGCCCCTATTCGGCATCGTCGGGAAAGCTCATCCTGGTGGTCGGCAGCCAGAAGATCGTGCCTGACCTGGACGCCGCGCTCGCCCGCATCCGCGAGTACGTCATGCCATACGAGAACGCGCGGCTGCGTGAGCAGATGGGCGTCGACACCAAGCTGGCGCGCGTGCTGATCCTGGAGCAGGACTTCCTGCCAGGGCACACGACGGTCATCCTGGTGAGGCAACCAGTCGGGCGCTGACTGGTCCATGGGGCCGTGCGATCATTACCGCCCATGGGACACGTAGAGCACATTCACATCGCCCCCGCGGAGAGTGCCCCGGTGAAAGCTGTATCCCAGATCGAGGCCGTAAAGGGAGTCGGCCTGATCGGCGATCGCTACGCCAACCACTCCGGCCACTGGACCGACTCGGACGTCGGCCGTGAGGTCACGCTGGTCGAGGCCGAGTCGCTCGAGATGCTCGCCCGCGACCATGGCATCGAGCTCGAGCCCGGCGACACCCGCCGCAACCTGACCACCCGCGGTGTCGCGCTCAACGATCTTGTGGGCGAGGTCTTCCGGGTCGGGGATGTGCGCATGCGCGGCACGGAGCTCTGCGAGCCCTGCCAGCACCTCACCGACCTGGTTGGCAAGCCCATCCTGCGGCCGCTGGCGCATCGGGCGGGCCTGCGGGCGCAGCTCCTGAGCAGCGGGATGATCCACACCGGCGACCGCGTGGAGCCTGCGGAAGTGGCGGAGGAAACCGCGGCTAGCTGATCGTTGCTGCGGCGGTCGCCGGGGCGGCGAGGACCTCGTACAGCTTGTCGAGCAGCTCCTCCGCCATGAACGGCTTCTGGAGAAGCTGAATGTCCGGCGCGAGGGTTGTCGTTCCAAGCGCCGGTTGCGCGTGCCCCGACATGAATAGGACCCTCAGGCAGGGATTGTCCGCCTTCATCTGGTCGGCGAGGTCTGGCCCGAGCATGTTGGGCATGACGATGTCGGTAAGGAGGGCGTCGATCTCGTCCACGTGCTCGCGCGACAGTGCCAGGCCGGCCGCACCATCGGGTGCCACCAGCACGCGGTAGCCGGCGGCCTTGAGGATCTCCTGGATCAGGTCTCGCAGGTCCGCGTAGTCCTCGACCACGAGCACGGTGCCCGTGCCGTGATCGTGGTGGGCGACCGGAGCGGCCACTTGGGTCGGCACCTCCGCGTCGGTGGCGGGGATGAGCACGGTGACCGTCGTCCCATGGCCGAGCTCCGAGTACACGCCGATGTGACCGCCCATCTGCTTCACGATGCCGTAGACCGTGGCCAGGCCGAGCCCGGTTCCGTGCCCGACCGGCTTGGTCGTGAAGAACGGCTCGAAGACGTGGTCGAGCGTGGTCTTGTCCATGCCGCTGCCGGAGTCCGAGATCTGCAGCTGCACGTACCGTCCGGGCACCAGGTCCGCGCGCCCCTGTGCATAGGCCTCGTCGACCGTCACGTTGCTTACGGTGATGGAGAGGTTGCCGCCTTTCGGCATGGCATCGCGCGAGTTGACTGCCAGGTTGATGACGATCTGCTCGAGGTGCCCGGGGTCCATCTTCACCGGCCACACGTCCTCGGGTAGGTCGGCGGTGAGCTTCACATGGGAGCCCAGGGTCCGGCTGAGGAGCTCAGTCGAGGCCGCCACCTGCTCGCTCATGTTGAGGACGGTGCCCTGCACCACCTCGCGCCGTGCGAAGGCCAGGAGTTGCCGGGTCAGGCGGCCGGCGCTCTGGGCGGCCTTGTCGACCCGGTCGAGGTCGCGGCGTGAGTCGGCATCAGTGACGCTGAGCTCGGATTTGAGTTTCGCGGTCACGTTGAGGATGACCGCGATCAGGTTGTTGAAGTCATGCGCCACGCCGCCGGCCAGCTGGCCGAGGCTCTCCAGCCTCTGTGCCTGTCCATACTGGCGCTCGAGCTTCTTCTTCTCGGTCACATCCTGGGCCATCACGAACCTCGCGGGACGGCCGGCAAAATCGACCACGTGCGAGGTTATGTCGACATCGATCAGGGCCCCGTCCTTGGTCTGGTGCACCCACGGACCGCTGTGGTCCGCGGCTTCGAGCGAGGTCAGCGTCTCCCTGAAGGCAGGCAGCTCGGTGGCGGGCCTGATCGATTCGATGCTCAGGTGAAGAAATTCGTCGCGCGAGTATCCATACTTGCGGATCGCGGCTTCGTTGACCTCGAGGAAGCGCAGCGAACCGATCTCGTAGACCCACATCGGTTCGGGGTGGTTCTCGAACAGGAGCTTGTAGTTGCTCTCGGCGCGCTCTCGGTCGGTCAGCTCTCGTCGTAGCGACGCCATGAGGCTGTTGATGTCCTCGCCGAGGGTGGCCACCTCGGCGGGCCCGCTCACCGGGACGGTAGGCATCGAGGTGATGCCCCTGGAGGCCCTGACGGCGGCGCCCAGGGCGGTGATGGGCCGCGCCACCCGACGGTAAGCGACGAACATGGCCAGCAGCACGACCAGGAGGCCGCCGGCGATGACGCCGAGCTGGCGCGCCTGCAGCGTCGTCGCGCCGGTAAGCGCACTCGCCTGGTCAGCCCCGACATAGACCTTCCATCCAGCAGGCCCGGTTGATTCTTCGTACCAGCGGGCGACCCCGTCGAGGTCGGCGCGATCCGACGTGCTCGCTGCCCTGGCAAAGGCGCTGTTGGCGATGTTCTTGCCCACCCAGCTCGCGGGGTTGACGGACCGGGCGATGACCGAACGGCCGTCAGCCGTCGTGACCAGAAACTCGAGCTGGTCGACCCCGCTCGCGAACTCCTGCCCCAGCTTCGGACCCACCGCCACGAGGTTGAGGAACCACGCCATCACGCCGCCGCCGGCGATGGGATAGACGACCGCCGCCACCACCGCGCCTGTGCTGGAATCTGTCACCGGGCCGACGACCGTCGGCAAGCTGGTGGCAAGCCAGGCCTGACTGGCATAGGCGGCGCCCGCCGGCTTGGGCTGGCTCGAGCTGCAGGCCACGGTGCCATCCGGGCGGATGAGGTCGATATGGCCGGTCTCAAACGGGCCGACTGGCGCGAAGCCAAGGACGCAGCCGGTGGGGTTGGACAGCAATTGCGCGGTGCTTGGGGCGCTCGCGATCGACGCCATCGTCGAATCGATGAAATTCAGGCTGGTGGTCAGCTGGGCGGCCGCCTTGCCCGCGGTGAAGCGCGCGTCTGCGGTCGCGGTCCGCTGAGCATCGGTAGCGGACTGTGAATACACATACGCGCCTGCCGCGGCTGCCACGAGTACCACCAGGACGGCAAGGGCCGAGCAGTAGAAGAGCAAGGAGCGGCCACGCCGACCACCTGTCCGCAAGGCACCGTCCGACAAGCCCGTGACCCTCCTACGTCGTCCCCAGCGCTCGCCGGCCGGCCTGGTTAACGAGGCGCTCAGTATGGGCTTAACGGAATGGATTCCAACGCGATTTAAGTCACGCCGGCGACATCCGGTTTCACGTCACCGACGGTCGGATGAAGCTCGGGGCGTCCTCCGGCCCGGCCAGCGCGTAGGCGACCATCGGAATGATGCCCAGTCCGATCAGCTGCAGCACGAGCATGAACACGAACCAGCCCCAGCTGTGCAGCTGTCCGAGCCGCACCAGGCCGCCGATCCACATGATCAGCATCACGATCGCGCAGACCCCGACCAGGAGCCACGCGACCACCGAGACCGGTGACGTGCCGACGGCCGAGGCACCGGTGCTGCTGGTCTGCGTGTGCGCCGTCATGAAGAAGACGATGGCGGAGATCGCGGCCACCACCCACGCGCCGATGTACCAACGGGTCGTAACTCTCTTGCTCACCTGGGCACCTCCTGCAGTAGGCCGCTCGCAACCCAGCGCACCTTTGCAGAGAGAACGCGACGCTTTCGGAGATTACGCTGCGGTAGTGGAGCGGCTCCTAGGCGAGGGGAAGGGTCACTGAGAAGGCCGAGCCGTCCGGGCTCGAGTAGAGCAGCGCCAGGTCTCCCTGCTGCCGCCGGGCGAGCTCGCGGGAAAGGTAGAGCCCCATGCCGGTGCCCGCGACCCGGCGAAGGTCGTCGCGGGCGACGCGCGTGAAGGGCGAGAACAGCCGGGAAAGATCCTCTGGCGGAATGCCGACGCCCTGGTCGATCACGGTGATCCGGCCGACGCCTTCCTCGCGACCCAGGGTGATCGTGACGTCGCCACCCTCGGGCGAGTACTTGACCGCGTTCGAGAGCAGATTGCTCAGGATCGTGTGCAGCCGCTCCGGGTCGCCCACGACATTGAGCTCCTCCGGGAACGGCTCGACCAGAATGCGGTGGCTGCCATCCGTGAGCGCTTGCGCCGCCTCGACCGCGCGCTCGACCGAGGCGGACATGTCGAAACGCTCGGCGTGCAGGTCGATGGTGCCTTCCTCGAGGCGGGCGACCTCGACCATCTGGTCGACCAGGCGGCTCATCTCCACCGCCTTCGCCTCGAGCGCGGGCAGCGACTTCTGGGCAAGCGCATACAGGGCCGGCGCATCCGCGTCGCGGTAGAGGGACAGGTAGCCACGCAGCACCGTTAGCGGGCTGCGCAGCTCATGGGCCACCAGGTTCAGGAACGTCGACTTGGAGTGCTCGAGCTCGGCGAGCCGCTGGCGCTCGAGCTGCTTGGCGGTCATGTCGCGGGTCACCTTGGCGAACCCGGTCAGCCGCCCAGTCGGGTCCCTGAGTGCGGTGATCGCCACCGCGGCCCAAAACTCCGTGCCATCCTTGCGTACGCGCCAGCCCTCGTACTCCAGCGCGCCCGTCTCCGCGGCGAGGTTGAGGTTGAGGGCGGGGATCCCGTCGGCCTGGGCTTCGGGCCGGTAGAAGACGGCGAAGTTTCGGCCGACGATCTCGTGCTCTTCGTAGCCCTTGATTCGCCTGGCCCCGGGGTTCCAGCTGACGACGGTCCCGCTCGGGTCGAGCAGGAAAATGGCGTATTCGCTAACGCTGTTGACGAGGAGCTCGAACCGCGCGGCCAGCTTGATGTGCTCGGTGACCTCGCGGTTGACCTCGAGAATGATGCCGCCCTCGGCGTCGAAGACCCATCTGGCGTCCACATACACGTCCGACCCGTCCTGCCTCGTCTGGACGAGCAAGCCTTCCCAGCTACCGTCACGTGTAACCTGCTCGTATGCGACGTCGTGTCCGGTAGGGTTGCGAGTCTTGAGCAGCTCGCTCGACACCCGACCGACGGCTTGCTCGCGCGAATAACCGTACATTCGCTCGGCTCCCGCGTTCCAGTAAGTGACGACATGGCTCTTCGAATCGATCGCAAAGATGGCGTCGTAGGCGACGTCCAGAAGTCTGGACGTTTCGGTTCGCCGCCTTTCGATCCCCACAGACCCAAGCCTACCGGCGGCCGCTCCATTTTTTCAGCGGGGGATCCTCGACCGCAGGCGCAATCGCGCCGCATCCTGTTCATCGAAGACGACCGGTTCATTGCGGACATGTACCGCATGAAGCTCGAAAGCGACGGGTGGAACATCGAGGTGGCGATGGATGGGGAGGCCGGACTTCGCCGGGCCCTCGAGGACCCGCCGTCGCTGGTGCTGCTCGACCTGCTGCTGCCCCGGATGGACGGAATCGAGGTCCTGCGCCAGCTTCGGGAGGCCGACCAGACGCGCACCGTCCCCGTGCTCATCCTTTCCAACGCCCTGGGGCTGGCCGGCCGGGAGAGCGAGGCGCGCTCCCTCGGCATCGTGGACTGGGCGGTCAAGGCCAATACGACCCCGGCCGCGCTTTCGAGCCGCGTAGCCAGGATCCTGGGGGACTAAGAGGGGGCGCCTCGAGCGGTCAGGACCGCCCTGGCGGGCGTTTCTCTCTTATGGGGCGCCGATCGCTCGATCCTCTGCGCGCGGCCGCGCTGCTCTTCATCGCGGCCGGCCTGATCCTCATCGTCAGCTTCTTCTACGCGACGTCCCAGGCGGTTTCGTACCAGCACAGCCTCGACCAGGGGTGGAAGAACGAGGTGACGGTGCCGGCCGTCCCGCCCCCGGTCATCCAGCCCAGCCTGATGCAGCCGGTCAACGGTGTGGACTTCGCGATCGCCATTCCCAAGCTGGGGTACTTCGCGGCGGTCAAGGAGGGGGTGAGCTCGGGAGTCCTGTACAGCGGTCCCGGCCACTACCCCCAGACCCCGTGGCCCGGTCAGCCGGGCATGGTTGGAGTGGCGGCGCACAACGTGTACTGGGAGAACTTCCCGGCCCTCAAGCCCGGTGACCAGATCGACCTGCAGACGCGCTACGGCAACTATCGCTACCAGGTCACGAGCAGTCGGATCGTCGACCCGTCGGACATGAGCGTGATGATTCCGAACGCGGATGGATACCACCTGACGCTGACGACGTGCTGGCCTCTGTGGGCCGGCGCCTTCGCGACGCAGCGCTACGTGATCTTCACCGACCAGGTCTGGCCCCTGACGCAAAAACCAGGCAACGTCTAGCTCTCCTCCCCGCCGTGCGGAGGCTGGGTGGGGACGCACGCTGAACCAGTTCTCCTCCCCGCCGTGCGGGGAGACTGGGTGGGGACGCTCGGTAAATCAGCGCCTAGATCACGAAGAAGAACGCCGCTCCTTCGCCCACCGCCCCTTCGGCCCAGATTCGCCCGCCGTGCCGGTTGACGATCCTCTGCGCCGTCGCCAGGCCGATGCCCTCGCCGGTGAACTCGCTCTGGCTGTGCAGGCGCTGGAAGGCGCCGAATAGCTTATGGGCATAAATCATGTCGAAACCGACTCCGTTGTCGCGCACGAAGATGCGGGTCTCGCCGCCGACGCTCTCGCTGCCGACGCGGATCCTGGCCTGCGGCTCGTTGCGGGTGAACTTCCAGGCGTTGCTGATCAGGTTGCTGACCAAGATGCGCACCAGCTTCGCGTCCCCGTCGACCCGGAGCCCTTCGGCCACGTCGGCATCGACCTCACGGTTCGGCTCCGTCGCCCTGAGCTCCTCGATCACGTCGAGCGCGATCTTCGTCACATCGACCGGCTGACGCCTGATGTCGCCCCCCGTGAGCTGGAACAGCGTCTGCATCCCGTCGAACAGAGTCTCCAGCTGCTGACTTGCTTGCCTGACGCGCATCAGCTGGGTACGCGTGCCCTCGTCGAGCTGCTCGGTGTCGGCGTCGGTGAGGGATCGGGTCAGCGTATCCAGCGTCAGCAGGGGCGCCTTCAGGTCATGCGACACGAGGTAGTTGAAACCTTCGAGTTCGCGGTTGATCGCGGTCAGCGCGGCGGTCCGCTCCTGGACAAGAGCCTGGAGCTGATCGCGATAGCGGCGCAGCTCGTACTGCGCTTTGTACAGCTCGATGAAGACCTGCACCTTTGCGCGCAGGATCGCCGGCACGATCGGGGAGAAGACGAAGTCGACTGCGCCCAGCTCGTAGCCGCGCCCCATATCGGTCTGCGCCTGGTCGAGAGCGGTCACGAAGATGATCGGAGTGAGCTCCGACGCGGGCCGCTGCCGGATAAGCTCGGCGGTCTCGAAGCCGTCCATGATCGGCATCCGGACGTCGAGCAGGATGACCGCGAAGTCGCTCTTCAGCAGATGCCTCAGGGCGTCCGCTCCCGACCTCGCCTCGACGATGCTCTCCCCCAACGGGTCGAGCACGCTGCGAAGAGCGACGGTCTTGCTGGGGTCGTCGTCGACGATCAAGATGTTCGTCAGAGGGCGCGTGGAGGGCGTGCTGTGGGCCGCCGGGGCCCGGCGGGTCTTCATGGGCGCACCTTGCGGTAGATGCCGACGCGGTCCTGCTCGCGCGCGAATCGGTTTCTCAACCGCCACTGGATCATCGACTCGAGCTTGCCGAGGATCAGGAAGCCCGAGCTGACGAGACTCTCGTACAGCAGCCCGTAGACCTTCTCCTGCAGGCCGACGCTGAAGTGGCTGAGCACGTTCGTGCAGAGGATGGCGTGGAAGTCGTTGAACGACGAATCGGTGGTGAGATTGTGGCGCGCCCAAGTGACGTTGGCGAGCAGGCTGTGGTCGAACCGCGCCACGTCACCATAGGCCGTGTAGTAGTCGGCGAGCGATCCCAGCCCGCCGGCGCGGAGATAGTCCGGCTCACACGAGGTGACGTTCTCAAGCGGATACGCCCGCGTCCGGGCGATGGTCAGGCTGCGCTCGTTCATGTCGGTGGCGTAGATCCGCGTCCGGTGAAGCGTGCCGGTCTCGTGCAGCACGATCGCCAGCGAGATGACCTCCTCGCCCGTTGCGCAGCCGGCGACCCAGATCCTCGCCGACGGAAACGTCCGCAGCCACGGCACTATGTGCTCGCGCAGGTAGAGCAGCGAGTCCGCCTCGCGAAACATGCTGGTGACGTTCACGCCGACCGAGTTGAGGAATCGCTCCATGCATTCCGGGTCGTGGAGCAGCCGCTCCTGGTAACGGGAGATGGTCGGCACGCCCTCCATCGCCATGCTCATCACGATGTTGCGGCGCAGCGGACTCTGCGCATAGTCGCGGAAGTCGTACCCGTAGTGCAGTGCAATTCCCTCCAAGAGGAGTCGTATCTCGATGTCCTCGAGGCTCGGGCTCGCAGGCCCGGGTTGCGAAGCCATTCAGCCGCTGTGTCGGTTCAGGTCGCCAGCCAGGCCTTCAGCATCGAAAGCAAGTGCTCGCTGTTGACGGGCTTGGCGATGTAGTCGGAAGCCCCAGCCTCTATGCATTTTTCACGATCACCTTTCATCGCCTTCGCGGTCAGCGCGACGATGGGCTGATCCTTGAAGGTGGGCAGTTCGCGCATGCGGCGCATGGTCGCGTAGCCGTCCATCTCGGGCATCATCACATCGACGAGCGCGATCTCCACGCTCGGGTCGTCGCGAGCGATTCGAATCGCGTCGGGACCATTGTCGACGGACAGGACCTGCATCCCCTGGCGCTCGAGCATCGCGGTCAGCGCGAAGATGTTGCGGATGTCGTCATCGACGACGAGGACCTTCTTTCCGACGAGCGCCGGGTCCGTGTGGCCGTTGCCGTTCGCCGGCTTCGCCGCGGGAGCTTCCTGCGGTTGCGACAGCAGGCTTGTGAGCTCCTCACGCAGGCGCTCGGGCGAGCGGATCTCCTTGATGACGATGCTCTTTGTCGCCCTGCCCAGCCTCAGCTCCTCCTTGCGAGTGAGGTCTCTGGCCGTGTAAACGACCAGCGGTATCGACCGCAGTGAGGCGTTGGCCCGGATGTGGTCGATCACCTCCCAGCCGCTCAGGCCCGGGAGCCCCAGGTCCAAGACCACGCAGTCGAAGCGCCGGCGCGTCAGCTGGTCCAGCGCCTCCTCGCCGCTGGCCACCCCGACCGCCGCGGCTTTGATCGGCTCGGCCATGGCGACGATGTGCTCGCGCTGTACTGCGTCGTCCTCGACGACGAGGACGGTGGGGGCCTCGGCTTCTGGCGCCTCGGGCGCGGTCGCCGTGACCGCCGGTCCCACCTTGCGGCGCCGCCGCTCGACGGCGATGGGCTCGGTGTCCTCGAGCAGCGGGCGCGAGGTCGGCCCGGATGCGGCCAGCACGAGCACCTGGCGCTTGGCCACCGAGGCTGGGGAGGGGGTGTCGTCGGCTCCGCCGTTCGTGCTCTCGTCCGACGCTCGCCTCCGGGGCGGCGGCATGTAGCCCGCGGGCAGATAGACGGTGAAGGTGCTGCCGCGGCCAGGCTCGCTCTCGACGGTGATCTCGCCGCCGAGGAGGCCTACGAGCTCACGGCAGATCGACAGGCCGAGGCCGGTGCCGCCGTACTTGCGGCTGGTCGTCCCGTCGCCCTGTGCGAAGGCTTCGAAGATCGAGCGCTGCATGTCGGTCGGGATGCCGATGCCGGTGTCGGCGACGCTCATGGCCACCACGCCTTCAGCCGAGTCCAGCTTGGGATTGGTCCAGCCGCCCGTGACCGGCGCGACCCTGAACTCCACCTTGCCCTTCTCGGTGAACTTGAACGCGTTGCTCAGCAGGTTGTTGAGGATTTGCTGCAGGCGCTGCGGGTCGGTCGGGAGCGTTGGAGGCAGATGCGGATCCAGCTCGATGGTGAAAGCCAGCTTGGTGACCTCGGCCACGTGCCTGAAGGTCCGCTCCAGCAGCGGCTCGAGCTCGGCCAGCGGCCAGTCGTTGATCTCCAGCGCAACCGTGCCGGACTCGATCTTCGAGATGTCGAGGATGTCGTTGATCAGCTTCAGCAGGTCGCTGCCCGATGACCTGATGATGGTCGCGTACTCCACCTGTTTCGGCAGCAGGTTTCCATCCGGATTTTCCGCGAGCTCCTGCGCGAGGATGAGCAGGCTGTTCAGCGGAGTGCGCAGCTCGTGCGACATGTTGGCGAGGAACTCCGACTTGTAGCGCGAGGTGACGGCGAGTTGCTCGGCCTTCTCCTCGAGCAGATCCTTGGCGTCCTCCACCTCGCGCCGCTTCTGCTCGATCTCGGCGTTCTGCTGGGCCAGCTGGTTCGCCTTTTCCTCCAGCTCCGCGTTCGTGCGCTGCAGCTGGTCCTGCTGGCTCTGCAGCTCGTTGGCGAGGGACTGCGACTGGCGCAGGAGGCCCTCCGTCCGGCTGTTGGCCTCGATGTTGTTGAGCACGACCCCGATGCTGTCGGTGAGCTGGTCCAGGAAGTCCTGGTGGGTCTGGCTGAACTGCTGGAACGAGGCGAGCTCGATCACCGCGCGCACCTCGCCCTCGAACAGGACGGGGAGGATGATGATGTTCATCGGCGTGGCCTCGCCCAGCCCGGAGGTGATGCGCACGTAGTCGGGCGGGACGTTGGTCAGCAGGATGCGGCGCTTCTCGACGGCGCACTGGCCGACCAGTCCCTCGCCGAGGTGAAACTCCTTGGAGAGCCCCTTGCGTGGCTTGTACGCATAGCCCGCCTGGTACATCAGGTACGACTCCGCGCCGGTCGGGTTGACCATTCCATATAGGGCGCCGTGCTCGGCGTTGACGAGCGGAGCGAGCTCGGAGAGGATCATCCGCGAGACGGTCAGCAGGTCGCGCTGGCCCTGGAGCATGCGCGCGAAGCGCGCGAGGTTCGTCTTGAGCCAGTCCTGCTCCTTCGTCTTCTGCGTCGTCTCTCGGAGATTGCGGATCATCTCGTTGAGCTTGTCCTTGAGGACCGCGACCTCTCCGCTTGCCTCTACGCCGATGGACCGGGTCAGGTCGCCTTCGGTGACAGACGTGGCCACGTCCGCGATCGCGCGCACCTGCGTGGTCAGCGTGGCCGAGAGCCGGTTCACGTTGTCGGTGAGGTCACGCCACGTGCCGGCGGCGCCGGGCACGTTGGCCTGACCGCCCAGCTTGCCCTCGGTACCGACCTCGCGGGCAACCTGCGTCACCTGGTCGGCAAAGGTCGCCAGCGTGTCGGTCATGCCGTTGATGGTGTCGGCCAGCTCGGCGATCTCACCCTTGGCCTCGAGCACGAGCTTGCCCTCGAGCTCTCCGTTGGCGACGGCCGTGACGACTCGGGCGATGCCGCGCACCTGGGCGGTCAGGTTGCTCGCCATGGTGTTCACGTTGTCGGTCAGGTCTTTCCAGACGCCGCCCACGCCCTCGACCTCGGCCTGACCGCCCAGCTTGCCCTCGGTGCCCAC
>Ga0070730_10001678_pt1 | contig 21004 bp, 16 predicted proteins | sample Coa_R1_3_FD_66447 | JGI IMG/M metagenome (GOLD analysis project Ga0070730, IMG submission 66447) | Surface soil microbial communities from Centralia Pennsylvania, which are recovering from an underground coalmine fire - Coalmine... | ecosystem: Environmental > Terrestrial > Soil > Unclassified ... | reverse complement strand
ACGGTCGTCGACGGGGCGGCCGGACGAGCCCCTGCCGGCGTTGCGACCAGCGACGGCGGGCCGGCGGCGAAACGCGGCAATGCGACGGCACCCGCCACCGCACCGGCGAGCAGGAGCGCTGCGACGACCCGCTCGATGTCTCTCATGCTGACGACCCCTGCTGCCGAAAACTTCACTCGAAAGGGGTATCGGCACCTGCGGCAGGTGTCTTGAGCGCCAGAGGAGGTGATCAGGGCGGCCGTGGGCAGCTTCAAAGTCAGGCTCAGCGCCTATTTCGTGCTGATGTCGCTGCTCCCGCTCGGGGCGCTCGTGTGGGGGGTCAACTCGCTCGAGACGAAGAACGAGACGCAGCGCGTCGACGCGCGTCTGCAGGCGGGGCTGCGCGCAAGCCTCGCCGCCTATGACGATCGGCTGCGGGCCGCCCAGGCGTCGGCGGACGCGCTGGCGCGCTCGCGGCCGTTCCAGATCGCGCTCGAGCGGCGCGACGCCGCGCGCGTGCGCGCACTGCTGCGGACACACCCCGATCTCGAGGTGGTCGCCGCCGGCGGCGCGATCCGGGTCGGCCGGCTCGCTTCGCCCGGCGCGCATCGGCGCGTCGCCGTCCGCGTGGGCGGAAGGCTCGCCGGAACGGTCACAGCCTCCGTCCCCTTCGACCGCACGCTCGCTGCGGCGCTACACGCGCGCTCGGGCCTTGCGGCCTGGGATTCGGTCGCGTTGGTGACGGCCGGCCGCATCGTCGCGTCGGCGCCCGCGCTCGCCGGCCACCTCCCGCTGCGCGGATACCGCATGCTGTCGGCGCCGCCGCTTGCCGTGCTCACGCCGCAGTCGCGAATCGACTCGGCGAATGCGGCGACGCGCGACCGCCTGCTGCTTGCGCTTCTCGTGGTGCTCGCGCTCGTCGCGTTCGTCGCCTACGTCGAAGGCCGTACGATCGTGCGCGCGCTGCGCGGCCTTGCCCGCGCGGCGCAGGGAATCGCCGGCGGCCGGCTCTCCGAGCGGGTGGAGGTTCGCGGGCGCGACGAGCTCGCACAGCTCGGCGGCGCGTTCAACGAGATGGCCGGCCAGCTCGAGGCGCGCGTGGCCGAGTTGGAGGCAGAGCGCGGCAGGCTGCGAGACGCGATCACCCGCTTCGGCGAGGCGCTCGGCGCCACGCACGACGTCGACCAGCTCCTCAGGGTGATCGTGGAGGCCGCGGTCGAGGCGACCGGCGCGCAGCGCGCCGTCCTGCGCTCCGACGACGGTGCAGTCGTCGCCGCCGGCGCGGGCAGGGCGGCCGGCGAGCGGCTCGAGCTTCCCCTGACCGCGGGCGCAGAGAGGTTCGGCACGCTCGAGCTCGTCGGACACGGCTTCGACGCCGACCAGCGCATGACGGCCGCCTCGCTCGCGTCGCATGCGGCGATCGCGCTCGAGAACGCACGCCTGCACCGCGTCGTCGAGCGGCAGGCGCTCGTCGACGAGCTCACCGGGCTCGCCAACCGCCGCAGGTGCGAAGGAGCACTCGCATCGGAGATCGCCCGGGCCGAACGGTTCGACACGCGGCTCACGCTCGTGCTCGCCGACCTCGACGACTTCAAGGCGGTGAACGACGAGCACGGCCACCCGGCCGGCGACGACGTGTTGCGGCGCTTCACGCGCGTCATCCGCGAGACCGTGCGCGAGGCGGACTTCTCGGGGCGCTGGGGCGGCGAGGAGTTCCTGCTCCTCCTGCCCGGCACCGATGCCGCGGGCGGCGCGAATCTGGCCGAGAGGATGCGAGGGGCGCTCGCCGGAACGGGTCTGCCGTCTGTCACGTGCAGCTTCGGCGTCGCCCAGTACGCCGCGGGTGAGACCCCGGAGGCGCTCTTCGCGGCGGCCGACCGGGCCCTCTACCGGGCCAAGCGCCTGGGCAAGAACCGGGTCGAAGTTGACACGCCCAGCCGGAGCTTTTAGTAGTCTCAAGTCGGAATCTGGGGCGAATCGGGGTACAATGCCCCCGAGGAGCACGTCCCCGAGTGGAGGAAGGTTATGCCGGTAGAGACACCGTCGTTGTTCGCGCAGGTGATCCGTGATCACCTCGACCTGAAGGAGCGCAACGCCGACCTCGATCGCCACATGCCGATCGAGCAGTACAAGGCGGCGGATCCCTTCGAGAACCACCCGCTGTTCAAGACCGAAGAGCAGGCGCGGCAGGAGGAGACGATGGACGGCGTCGAGCCGGCTTTCGCTCCGACCGCTGTCGACGCAAGCAAGCCCTGGCCCGGCGAAGAGACCGCGGAGAACGCGGCTGCCGGCGAGATCGAGGACTCCGGTTTCTGGACCGTCGATCGCGCCCGCGACTTCGACTGGGGCGACTGAGGCCTGGGGCGGCGGTCTCACGACCGCCGCCCGGTTCCTTCCCGGGCCCTGACGAATCCTGCGGATCCCTCACTCGGGGGACGTCGGAGGCCTCTGGTGGCCCGATGCTAGACGGGGCACGTTCTTCGCGAGCAAGGAGCTTCACCTGCGGCATTCGACTCCCGTTGCCGAAGGGCATCTGCGCCTCATCCCCGAGGCCGGCGCCGCCGTGCCGGAGAGCGGGTCAACCGAGCTCGCCGAGTCGTACCGCCGGCTCGCCGACGTCTTCCACGAGCTGCTCTCCGAGCAGACGCTCGACGCAGTGCTCGTGCGTGTCGCCGACACGCTCGCCGACCTGATCCCGCACGACACGATCACGATCTACGAGGCCGATGAGGCGCAGGCGTTGCTCACGCCGGTCTTCGCGCGCAACGAGTACGTCGACGAGGTCATGCAGACGCGTGTGCCGTTCGACCAGGGCATCACGGGCTGGGCGGCGCGGCGCCGTGAGGCGGTGCACACGAACCAGGCCCATCTTCATCCGCGCGTCGCGATCGTCCCCGGCACGCCCGTCGAGCCCGAGGCGCTCATCTCGATCCCGCTCATCGCGCGCTCGCAGATCAAGGGGATGCTGAACATGTACCGCGCCGGCCTGGACGCGAGCTTCAGCACCGGTGAGTTCGAGCTCGCGAAGCGCTTCGCCGACGCCGCGGCCCTTGCGCTCGACAACGCGCAGATCCGCGAGCGGCTCGAGCACCAGGCCCAGACCGACTCGCTCACGGGGCTGCTGAACCACCGCAGCTTCTACGAGCGCCTGCTCGGTGCGCTCCAGGAGGCGAGCCGCACGCACGCGCCGGTCGCAGTGCTGATGCTCGACATCGACGACTTCAAGCGGATCAACGACGTGCACGGGCACGGCGAGGGCGACGAGCTCCTGCGCCTGCTCGCCGACACGCTGCGCACCTGCGTGCGGCCGGAGGACGATGTCTGCCGTCTCGGCGGCGAGGAGTTCGCGGTGATCATGAAGGCGTGCGACGCGACTGACGCGACGCGCGTCGCAGAGCGGATCCTGTCGCGCCTGGGGGAGCTCGACGTTCCGCCGGTCGGTTCGATCACGGTCTCGATCGGACTCGCACTCGGGCCCGAGCACGCGATGAATCCCCGCGAGCTCGCCGCGTGCGCGGAGGCGGCGATGATGACCGCGAAGGCGCACGGCAAGAACCGGATCACGCGCTACGAGGAGGGCGAGACGGCCCGGCCCGACGCCCCCGCTCACGCGCGCGACGTGCGGTCGATCGCGCACCTCAAGATGCTGCAGAGCCTTTCCGGCAAGCTCAACCGCCTGAACGACGTGCGCGAGATCGGCGAGGAGATCGCCGCCGAGCTCCGCTCGCTCGTCGATTACCACAACTGCCGCGTCTTCCTCGTCGAAGGCGAAGAGCTCATTCCGGTTGCGTTCCGCGGCGAGCTCGCGAGCGGCATGGTCGCGCTGTCGGCCGAGCTCCTGCGCGGCCGAGTCGGCCGGGGTGTCACCGGCCGCTGTGCCGAGACCGGCGAGTCGTTCCTCATCGGCGACGCTGCCGGCTGCGAGTTCGGGAGCCGCATCGCCGGGACCGCCGACATCGAGGAGTCGCTCCTCGCCGTCCCGCTGCGCTACGGCACGCGTGTCATCGGCGTCATCGTCATGTCCAAGCTCGGCCTGAACCAGTTCGACGAGGACGACTTGCGGTTGCTCGAGGTGCTCGCCGGGCACGCCGCGGTGGCGTTCGAGAACGCGAGGTTGTACGAAGCCGCCCGTCGCGAGGCCGAGAGCGCGACGTCCCTGCTGGAGTTCGGTCGTGAGCTCGCCGCCGCGTCGAGCCTCGAGGAGATACTCCAGCGGGTCGTCGAGCTCTCGGCCGTGATCCTCGACTCGCCGCGAACGTCGGTGTGGCTCGAGGGAGACGACGGCTGGATCGTCCCGCGCGCGTACCACGGCCACTCGGCGCAGCAACTCGCGCAGGCGGAGCGGCGGCGGTACGACGCGCGCAATGCGGTCCGGGTGGCGGGGCGCGAGCCGTTCATCCTGCATCCGGAGGACTACTCCGACATCGAGAGCGACCCCCTCGAGCCCGGTGCCTCGTACGCGCTCGCGCCGCTCAACGTCGCGACGCGCATGGGTTACATCGTCGCCGTCCTCCCGGACCACGGCGAGTTCGGCGAGCGCGAGCTGCGGCTGCTCGGCGGCCTGGCATACCAAGCCCGCCTCGCCATCTCGAACGCGAGCAGCTTCGAGGGGCTCCAGCACGCATTCGTCTCCACCGTCGAGGCGCTTGCGAACGCGCTCGAGGCGAACGACGAGTACACGTCGACGCATGCTCGCTGGATCACCGACCTCGCGATGGGAGTCGGCCGCGAGCTCGAGCTCGACGAGCCGACGCTGAAGCGGCTCGAGCTCGGCGCGCTGCTGCACGACATCGGCAAGATCGGGATCCCGAGCGACATCCTGCGCAAGCCCGGCCGGCTGACCGCCGAGGAGCGCTCGGTGATGGAGACGCATCCGACGCTCGGCGAGCGCATCATCACGCCGATCGACCGGCTGCAGGAGGTGCGCGCGATCGTGCGCCACTGCCACGAGCGCTGGGACGGACGCGGTTATCCGGATCAGCTTGCGGCCGAGGAGATTCCGCTCGAGTCGCGGATCATCTTCGTCTGCGACGCGTATCACGCGATGACGAGCGACCGGCCGTACCGCCGCAGGCTCACGTCTCAGGTCGCGCAGCGCCGGCTCGTCGAGGCGGCGGGCTCGCAGTTCGACCCGGCTGTGGTCGACGCGTGCCTGCGTGTGCTCTCAGCCCGCGGCTGAGCGAACCGTTGCGCTGTCTTCGAGGTCGTGCGCGAGCCGTCGAAACGGCCCGTCCTCGGCGAGGAGCGTGCGCTCGCTGCCGCGCTGCACGATCCGGCCGTGCTCGATGACCAGGATCTCGTCTGCGCGCCGAACGGTCGAGAGCCGGTGCGCGATGATGATCGACGTGCGGCCGTGCAGCAGCCGGTCGAGCGCGCGCTCGATCAGGACTTCGGCGGGCCGGTCGATGTTCGACGTCGCCTCGTCGAGGATGAGGATGCGCGGGTCCGCGAGCAGAGCGCGCGCAATCGAGATGAGCTGGCGCTCGCCGGCCGAGAGGCCGGAGCCTCCCTCGCGCACCACATGGTCGAGCCCGTCCGAGAGCCGGGCGGCAATGCGGTCGACGCCTACCGCTGTCGCTGCCGCGACGACCTCCTCGTCGGTCGCGTCCGGCTTCGCGAAGCGGATGTTCGACGCGATCGTGCCGCTGAAGAGGAACGGGTCCTGAAGGACGACGCCGAGCTGGCGGCGGTACGAGCGCAGCTTCACGGCGCGCAGATCGTGGCCGTCGACCCGCACCGCGCCCGCGTCGGGGTCGTAGAAGCGGCCGATGAGGCGGGCGAGGGTCGACTTGCCTCCGCCCGACTCTCCGACGAGCGCGATACAGCCTCCCTGTGCGACGTGGATGTCGATGCCGTGCAGCACCGGCTCGGTGCCGTAGCCGAACACGACCTCGTCGATGTCGAGGTCGCCTTCGATGCGCGGCAGGTCGCGCGCGCGCTTCTGGTCCCGGATCGTCGGCTCCTCGTCGAGGATGCCGGCGATCTTCACCATCGCGGCCGCGCCCGACTGCAGCTGCCCGTATACGTCTGAGAGCTCCTGCAGCGGCTGGAACACGAGCTGCAGGAGGTAGAGCGCCGTGATCAGCGTTCCGATCGTCATCGTGTCGTTCGCGAGCAGCTTCTCGCCGAAGAACAGGACGCCGCCGGTCGCGATCACGCCGAAGAACTCGATCGAGGGGAAGAAGATCGAGAAGATCTTCTGCACGTAGGTCGACTGCTCGCGGTTCGCGGCGTTCAGCTCGTCGAACTGCGCCTGGAACGCGCGCTCGCGGTTGAACGCCTGCACGACGGCCATCCCGGAGACCGACTCCGCAATCTGCGCCGTCACCGCGCCGATGCGGTTGCGCTGCTCGACGAGCGCGACGTGCGAGACGCGCGTGAACCAGCGCGTGAGGATGAGCGTGGGCGGAAGGACCGCGAGGATGACGAGGCCGAGCCGCCAGTCGGCGATGAACAGCGCGGCCACCGCGGCGGGGAGGAGCACGAGGTTGGAGACGAGCGTCGGCATCCCCTGCGAGAGCACGTCGGAGACCGCGTCGACGTCGCTCGTCAGGCGCGCGATGATCCAGCCCGCCTTCTGTTGCGAGAAGTAGCGCAGCGAGAGGCCGGTGAGGTGATCGAAGAGATCGCGCCGCAGGCGGATCGTCATCTCCTGGCCGAGCCCGGCCAGGCCGCGGATGAGCCATGCCTGCAGGATCCAGCCGACCGCAGCGACGCAGAGATAGATGACGACGATGACGGTGAGGTAGTGCGTGTTGCCGGCGCGGATGCCCTTGTCGATCGCGCTCCGCACGAGCAGCCAGCCGCCGGTTTGGCACGCGGCGTTGCCGGTCGCGACGAGCACCATCAGGAAGGCGCGCAGCCACCGTCCCTCGAGGTAGCGCAGCAGGCGTCTCACGCTGCGACCTCGTCTCCGAACAGGGAGGCGAACGCGCCGCCGGCGCGCAGGAGCTCCGCGGGTGAGCCCGACTCGACGATGTGCCCGTCCACGAGCACGACGGCGCGGTCGGCGAGCGCGACCGTCGAGAGCCGCTGCGTCGCGACGAGCACCGTGTGGCCCGCGAGCGCGGGCCGGAGGCGGCCGACGAGCCTGCGCTCGGTGAGCGTGTCGACCGCGGAGAGCGGATCGTCGAGCACGACGACGCGGGCTCCGGTGACGAGCGCGCGCGCGAGCGCGACCCGCTGCCGCTGGCCGCCCGAGAGGTTGATGCCCCGCTCGCCGATGAGCGTGTCGTAGCCGTCCGGCAGCTCGTCGACGAAGGCGTCGACCCCGGCGGCCGTGCACGCGGCGAGCACCTCGTCCCAGTCCGCGTCCGTCCGCCCGGCGGTGAGGTTCTCTCGCAGCGGGACGGAGAAGAGCACCGGACGCTGCGTCACGAGCGCAACCGAGGCGCGCAGCTCGGCGATCGCGACGTCGCGCGTGTCGACACCGCCGACGAGGACGTGTCCGCCCGTCGGGTCGTAGAAGCGGGGGAGGAGGTTGAGCAGCGACGTCTTGCCTGACCCGGTCGGCCCGCAGATTGCGACGATCTCGCCGGCTTCGATCGTCAGGCCGAAGTCGCGCAGGACATCCCCCTCGCCGCCGTAGGCGAAGCGCACGGCGTCGAAGCGCACGGGCAGCGGCCCGGCGGGCAGGTGCTTCGGGGCGGCCGGTTCCGGCAGCGGGGGAATCCCCTCGAGCCACGCGAAGCTGCGGCCCGCGGAGGCGAGCGCTCGCTGGGCGAGATTCGTGATCCAGCCGAGCGCCTCCAGCGGCCAGACGAGCTGGAGGAGCAGCGTCTCGAAGAGGACGAACTGGCCGATTGAGAGATGACCGTGGATCACTTGCAGGCCGCCGAAGTAGACAACCGCGGCGATCGAGAGCGAAGGCAGGTAGTAGAGGCCCGGGAGGTGGCGCGCCTCGACGCCGGCCTGCCGGAGCACCGTGCTCCGCACCGCCTCGGCGCGGTCGCCGAAGCGGCCGCGGACGTCGTCCTCGCGCCCGAACGCCTGCACCATCTCGATCCCGACGACGGCCTCGTCGGCGGCCTCGGTCACGTCGCCCTTGCGCTCCTGCACCTGGCGCGAGAGCGGCGAGACGCGGCGCGCGAAGCGCAGCGCGAGCGCGGTGATCGGCGGCATCGCCACTGCCGTGTAGAGCGCGAGCCGCGGGTTGACGATGACGAGGACGATCCCAGCGCCGACGATCATCATCAGGCTCTGCATGCCCTGCACGAGGCCCCAGCCGATGAAGTAGCGGATCGGATAGAGGTCGTTCGTCGCGCGCGAGAGCACCTGGCCGGTCGCGTGCCGGTCGAAGAACGCGCGCGGGTAGCGGAGGTACGCCTCGTACAGGAGCTCGCGCATCCGCGCCTCGATGCGGATGCCGATCCGCGCGGTCGCGTAGCGGCGCGTGAAGTTGATCCCGAAACGCACCGCGCCGAGCGCGAGGATCGCGAGCACGTACGGCCAGAGCCGCTGCGTGTGGTGGACGATCGCGTGGTCGATCGCGCGCTGCATGAGCAGCGGGATCGCGATCGAGATCAGCGTGTAGCCGAAGGCGAGCGACAGGCCCAGGAAGCCCAGGCGGCGCTCGGCCCACCAGAGCCGGAGCAGCCTGCGGAACGTCGGCAGCAGGCCGAGATCGGGCGGATCGACGGTGTTCGTGTATGCAGGCATTCGAATTACGCCGGTACCAGGTACCAGTCGTTCGTCCCTCGTCGCCGGTGCGAGAACGGCGGGTACCTGGTACCGGTCAACAAATAGACGGCCCCGGCGGGCCGCTCTTCGACGATACCAGCGGCCGCCGCTTTAAAAAATCAATCTTGGTCGCGCGAGAGCGCTGCGAGGCCTTCGCGGAAGCTCGAGCCGGGTGTCGTCGGCCGGCGCGGCTGATGTTCCGCAATCGCTTCCATCGGCGAGACGCCGTGCCCGACGCGCGCGTCGGAGTCGGCTGCATGCTCGTCGAGCCGGCGCGACCACTGCTCGAGCTCGGCCGCCCGCGCTTGCAGCTGCTGGATCTGCGCCGCTGCATTCGCCTCGAGCGCCTGCATGCGGGCCTGCAGCTGCTCCTGTGCGCGCACGTCGAGCGCACGGGCGCGTGCCTCGAGCTGCTGCTGCGCGACGGCCTCGAGCTCTGCCGTCCGCTCGACGAGCCGCCCCTCGCGGGCCTCGAGCTCCCGTGCGCGCTGCTCGAGACTGTCCATTCGGAGGTCGAGCTCGCCGGCGCGGGCGCCGAGCTCGGCCTCGAGGGCATCGAGCTCCCGCCCGCGCTCCTGCGACCACCGGTCGAGCTCGGCGGCGCGCGCGTCGAGGTCGGCCGTTTGCGCAGCGGCCCAGGTCTCGAGCTCACGCGACCGCGCGTCGGCGTCGCGCTCGCGCTCGTCCACCCGCTCCTCGCGTGCTTCCAGCTCTCGCGAGCGGTCGTCGAGGAGCGTGTTCAGCGCCTGCGTGCGCTCCGCGAGGAGCGTCTCGATCTCCGCACCGCCGGCTTGAATCTCGAGCTCGCGCGCTGCAGCCTCCGTCTCGCGCGCGGCAAGCTCGCGTTCGCGGTCGGCCAGCCGCTGTTCGAGCTCGGCCAGCTCGCGCGCCGCGACATCGACGGCGTCTCGCATCGCAGCGACTTCGCGGAGGTTCTCTTCGGACTGCGCGCGCGCTTCCTCGGCGCGGGACCGCTCGGCGCGGGCCGCATCCTGTTCGAGTTGCTGGGCGGCGATCGCCTCGTCCAGCTCCTCGCCGTGCAGATCGAGCGTGCGCGCACGCACGTCTAGCTCGCGTTCGCGGGCATTGAGCGCCTCGGCGCGCTCGACGAGCAGTGCCTCGATCTCGACTGCGCTCGCCTGCAGCTCGCGGTCGCGTGCGTCCAGCACGCGTGCGTGTTCCTCGAGTTCCCGTGCGCGCTCGACGAGGCGCTGCTCTTCTTCCAGCGCGGCCGCCCGCGTCGCTTCGGCCTCGATCAGCGCGTCTTCCGCCGCGCGGCTGGCCGCTTCGAGCCGCTTGCGCTCGTCCTCGACACGTGCGCGCTCGGCGCGCATCGCGTCGAGCTCGTACTGCAGATCCTGCAAACGGTCGCGTGCGCCCGCGGTCGCGTCCGAAAGCTCGCTTTCCTGCGCGTCGAGCTGAGCGTCGAGAGCTGCCTGGCGGATCTCGAGCTCCCGTTCGCGCCGCTCCGCCGAGAGCTCCCGGTCCACGCCGTCATGCCGGCCGAATCGTCTCCGCATGCGAGGAAGTCTCGCACGCGGCGGGGAGGGCTACCAAGGCGGACGTAGGCTGCGGACTGGAGGGGCCTGCGCCGCGCAGGCCCCTCCTTCGCTCGCAGCTACCGCGAAACCTGGCAGCCGTCCTTGCCTGCGTCGAACGCTTCGTTGCTCCACGTCGGCTGCACCGCGAACTGGTGGCCGCCGAGGGAGATGTTCTGCGTCTCGATCCAGGCGCACTTGTCACCGTTCTCGGACGTCTGCGCGTCGTTCCAGCCGTCCTGGATCCCGGTGAAGTTGTCCGGATCGGTGACAGCCTCGGAGTACTCGTGTCCGACGACGATGCTCCAGCTGTCGAAGACGCCGTTGCCGAAGGCGTTGCTCGTCGCGTTCACGTTGTGCATTCCGCAGTCCTGGCCGAGGCCGGGCCATTCCGTGTTCTGCCACGGGATGAACGCGTACTCGAGCCGGTATGGGTTGCCGAGACCGTCGATGCTCGTTGTCTGCGAGTGGTAGCCGCAGTACGCGGGCTGGCCCGTCGCGACGGGGCGCGGCGGCACGAGGATCATGTACGTCGCGTTCGGGTCGTAGCCGAAGTGCGCAGAGGCGCGCATCGCTTCGGTTGCGATCGGATCGTCGACGAGGTTCTGCGCGAGCCCGGACGCGATGATGTCGTCAGGCACGGGTGTTGGATCCGTCCAGACCCCCTTGAGCTGGTGCTTCGGGTTCGTGACGAAGCCCGCGCCGCCGATGCAGTTCGTCGAGCCGGGCAGTGCGACGTTGCAGTACTGGGTCTGCACGTCGGCCCAGGGGCTGCCGCCGATGTTGCTGAAGAACGAGTTCACGTAGTTCTGCAGCGTCTTGCTCGAGTAGAGCGTCCCGTCGGTGTCGGCGGTCTGGAAGCCCTGCGCCCATTCCGTCCCCCAGTAAATGAGGTAGACGGCCGGCTTCGTCTGCACGCCGATCGCGCCGGGGCCGGCGTTGCCGCCGTGCCAGATGAGGTCGTTCGCGACGGCGTTCGCGGCGCTGCTTGCGCTCACGTCCATGCCCCAGAAGAAGTGCTTCGCGTTCGTGACCGCGTCCGTGGACGCAGTCGATGCGCCCGTGACGCCGACGACTGCCGTGACGACGGCCAGCGCGAGCAGGAGTCTCATTGATCCGTACCTCCGTTGGGTGACGAGGGGGATGCCGGCAACGGGATGGCCGCAGTGCCCGGCGCCTAAACGGATTGACGGGTCAGTCAGGTACGGCTAGAGCTACTTACCGCTAGGAGGGCTCGCGAGATGGGAGCGACGCGCTAGCTCCGCCTCACCCCGAGCGCGCATGGCGGTCCAACGTTTGCGGCGAAATGAGTATCCGCCCGGCATCCATCGCTCGCGGCGGCCGGCATCCGCAATCAGGCTGCGAAGCTCGTCGTCAGTCATGTCTTGGAGGTCCACTCTGCGTCGCTTCGCCATTCCGGCGGCAGCGTACCGCCGCTACGCAGCGAGTGGGCCATTGGCCTCCTAGTGGCCGTTGGCCGAGAAGTGCATGTAGTCCTTCGTCGAGCCGGCCCACGAGCCGCCCCAGCCCCAGCCGACCGACCGGAACGCCGCGAGCACGGCCGGCGTCACCATCCCTCGCCGCAAAGGCGTCCGCTTCATGAACGAGACGGCGGTCTTGTCGCGCGTCTGGCCGCAGCCGACGTACGGGTTCTCGACGGGGTTGATGTCGACGGCGAGCCCGTAGGCGTGCATCGACCAGCTCCCGGTTCCGCTGCCGCCCGAGCACGGCGACGGCACGGCTTGCCGGCATTCCATCGACGCGGTGACGTCGCCGTCGGCTGGGACCTTCCCGTAGATGTCGCTGAGCTGCATGTGGCGGATCGGGAACCGCATGGCGTAGAGCTTGCGGAACACGATCGTCAGCGGGGCGACGGCGTGGGCGTTCACGACCATCTGCCCCGTGTGCGGCTTGTTGTCGAAGCCCCAGTACGTGAGCGTCAGGACGCGCAGGCCCGAGAGCGCCACGGGACAGCCCGAGTGGTAGTGGTTCGAGCGGATCAGCTCGTTGCGCACCGGCACGGAGATCGGCCGGCTCGTTGCGTGATACGTGTAGACCGCGATCGCCGCGAGCGGCGTGGCGAGCAGATACCTCACGATTGGTTAAACGACGGATGGCTCCGGGAGTTGCGCTCCGCGCGTAAAACGGTCCGGCGAGAGCGCCTGCAGGTAGTCGTTCGGCGGCTCGCCTGCGATCGCGGCCGCCATGCTGCGCCCGACCGCGGGCGCCATCATGAAGCCGTGGCCGGAGAACCCGGCCGCAATCCACACGCGCTCGTCGATCTGGCCGAGGATCGCCTGGTGGTCGGGTGTCACGTCGTACGTTCCGGGCACGAGTGTGTCGAGCCGCGCGAACTCGAGCTGAGGCAGCAGCTCGCGCATCACATCGCGCACGTGACCGCGGTCCTGTCCGTCGAGATCGCTCGCGAGCACGCGGCCGTCGCCGAGCTGCTTCGCTGCGAACCGCCGCTCGGGTGCGATGACGAGCGGTTCGAGCAGCCGCTCGCGGATCGGCTCGCTGAAGAAGAGGTAGCGCTCCTCGGCGACGATCGGCACGTCGACGAGCTGCGGCGTGTCGACGCCTGCTGCAACCACGACCGTCTCCGCGTCGAGCTCGTCGAGCGTGCGGATGTCGGCGAGCTCGATCTCCGCGCGGGCCGCCAGCGCCTCGACAACCGCCTGCGGCCGGTCGAAGTAGCCGTCCTCCGCGCACCATGCGCCGCCGGCGAGCGTGCCTGTCTGCAGCCCGGGTACGAGGTCAGCCGCCTCGTCCGGCGCGACGATGCGCGACGGGATCCCGAGCGAGGTCTGCAGCGCCACGTTCGCGCGCAGGTTGTCGAGCACCGCGTCGGAGTGCGCGAGCCAGAGGTAACCGCACGCGCGCCAGCCGAGCTCGACCCGCGGGGCGAGCCGGTTCTGCGCCTCGCGCCAGAACGCCAGCGACTCGAGCGCCATCCGACAGTTGACCTCCGTGCCCCACTGCAGCCGCACGCCGCCCGGCTGGACGCCGCTCGCTCCTGCGCCGGCGCCCGCGCGGTCGTAGATGCGGACGGGGCCGATGCCGCGCTCGGCGAGATGAAAGGCGATCGAGAGGCCGGTGACACCTGCTCCGACGATGGCAACCCGCGGTGTAGGCACGGGCGTATCGTGTCAGCCATGGAGGCTTCGACCGCATCCGCACCACGTGTCGTGCATGTGTCGCTGGTCGCGGGCGGCGAGCTCCGCGACGGATCGGGCGCGAAGCTCGGTCGCGTCGACGACCTCATCGTCCGCCTCGGCGAGGACGAATACCCGCCGGTGACGGGAGTGCTCGCGACCGTCGCGGGCCGGCAGGTGTTCGTCCCGGCCGAAGCCGTCGAGGAGATCGCGGACGGCCACGTCACGATGCACGCCGTCCGTCTCGACCTCCGCCCGTTCGAGCGGCGTCCGCAAGAGGTGCTCCTGAAGAAGGACGTGCTCGACCGCCAGCTGATCAACGTCGACGGCGCGCGGCTCGTGCGCTCGAACGACATCGCGCTCGCCCGGCTCGAGGGCTGGTACCGCGTCGTGGGCGTCGACGTCGGGCTGCGCGGTCTGCTGCGGCGACTCGTGCCGCGCACGTTCGCGGGCTCGGTCGGCACGAGCAGCTTCCTCGACTGGGCGTCCGTCGAGCCGTTCACAGGTCACGTGCCGACCGTGCGGCTGCGCGTTCCGCATCCGAAGCTCGCGCGACTCCATCCTGCGCAGCTCGCCGACCTCGTCGAGCAGGCGTCGCATCGCGAAGGAGAGGAGATCCTCGACGCGATCGAGAGCGATCCCGAGCTCGAGGCGGATGTGTTCGAGGAGCTCGAGGCGCAGCATCAGGTCGAGTTCGTCGAGGACCGCTCCGATGCGGAGATCGCCGCCATGCTCGCGCGCATGGAGGCCGACGACGCTGCCGACCTCGTCGCCGAGCTTCCGGAGGAGCGCAGAGACGACGTCGTGCAGCTGCTCCCACTCGTGCAGCGCCGCCGTGTACGTGCGCTGCTCGGCTATGACCCGGCGACCGCCGGCGGACTGATGAGCCCGGAGTACGTCTGCGTGTACTCCCAGGCGACGCCGGCGGAGGCGCTCGACCGCATCCGTCACTCGCAGGCGTCGGCCGAGGCGCTCGGCTGGGTCTTCGTGATGAACACGAGCAAGCGGCTGAACGGCGCGATCGCGCTCGTCGACCTCCTGCGGGCCGACCCGAACGCGCGGCTCGGCGAGATCGCAGAGCCGCCCCAGCGCGTTCGTCCCGACGCGGATCTCGAAGAGGTCGCGCGGCTGATGACGGACTTCGACCTCACGGTCATCGCCGTCGTCGACGAGGACGAGCGTCTTCTCGGCGTCATCACCGTCGACGACGTGCTCGAGCTCGTCTTGCCGCGCGGCTGGCGGCGGCAGTTCGGCATCTTCGGCGAGGACTGAGCGTAGACTTGACGGCGCGATGCCGACGCTTCTGCAGATAGGCGACTCCGATGGCGCGCTCAGTACGTGCCGCCACGGCAGGCGTCCGCAGCCGGGTGCTCGCCCGGCGCGCGCAGCTGCGCTCGCGTAACCGGCTCACAACCCGCCTGCTCGTTCTGCTGGCCGTCCTCGGCCCGGGACTGATCGCGGCAAATGCCGGCAACGACGCCGGCGGCATCGCGACATATGCGTCCGTCGGTGCGAAGTACGGCTACGACCTGCTCTGGATGATGGTCGTGATCACGGTCAGCCTGATCGTGGTCCAGGAGATGGCTGCCCGCATGGGCGCGGTCACCGGCAAAGGGCTCGCCGAGCTCATCCGCGAGCAGTACGGGATCCGCTGGTCGCTCTTCGCGACCGCCTCGGTCCTGCTCGCGAACCTCGGGATCTGCATCAGCGAGTTCGTCGGCATCGGCGCCGCTCTCAACCTTGCGGGGATCCCGTTTCAGGTCTCGGTCCCGATCGCAGCGATCGTGGTGTGGCTCCTGCTCGTCCGCGGCTCGTACAAGGTCGCCGAGCGGATCTTCGTGCTCATGACGATCCCGTTCTTCGCGTACCCCATCGCCGCGATCCTCGCGAAGCCGCACTGGGGCGCTGTCGGCAAGGCGATCGTCGTGCCGCACATCCAGCTCAGCTCGGGCTACCTCTTCCTGTTCATCGCGACGGCGGGGACGACGATCACGCCGTTCATGCAGCTCTACGTGCAGTCCGCGGTCGTCGAGCGCGGCATCGGCACCGACGAGCTGAAGGCGGAGCGAATCGAGGTGATCTCGGGCTCGGTCTTCGCGAACCTCGTCGCGTCCTTCATCATCATCGCGACCGGCGCGACGCTCTTCGTCCACGGAGACCACACGGTGAACAACGCCGCCGATGCCGCACGCGCGCTGAAGCCGTTCGCGGGCCGCTTCGCCGAGGTGCTGTTCGCCGCGGGCCTGCTCGGCGCGAGCCTGCTCGCGGCGGCCATCCTCCCGGTCACCGCGGCGTACGTCATCGCCGAGACGTTCGGCTTCGAGAAGGGCATCAGGCACCGCCCGCGCGAGGCGCCGGTGTTCGTCGGCGTCATCACCGTGCTCATCGCCATCGGCACCGTCGTCGCGGTCGTTCCCGGCATTCCGGTGATCAAGCTGCTCGTCGCCGTCCAGGTCGTGAACGGCGTGCTGCTGCCCGTCACGCTCTTCTTCGTCTGGCGCCTAGCCTCGAATCGCGAGCTCATGGGCGAGTACGCGAACGGGAAGACGTTCAACGTGCTCGCCGGGGCGACGGTCATCGCCACCTCGACGCTGTCGCTCCTGCTGCTCGGCGTCACGTTCTCCGGGTCGCTCTAACCAGGACTAATCCGTTGCGGGGCGGGTACAAGCCGCCGGCCATGACAATCGGCAGGCGCCTCGCCAGTGTGCTCGTCGTCCTCGCGGTCTTCCTCATCGCGGCGGCGAGCGCCGCCGCGGCGACGAAGCCGACGGCGATCACCGGGCCGGTGACGGCGACGAACTCGACCTCGGCGACCGTTTCGGGCACCGTCAATCCGAACGGCACGGCGACGACGTGGTACTTCGAGTACGGCACGTCCACGTCGTACGGGAAGCAGTCGACGCAAACGAGCGCCGGATCCGGCACGAGCGACGTGCCCGTGAGCGCGACGCTCAGCTCGCTCGCGCCGAACACGACGTACCACTATCGGCTCGTCGCGACGAGCACTGCCGGCACGAGCAAGGGCACTGACGGGATCTTCACGACGTCGAGCGCCGTCGAGGCGGTCACGAGCGCAGCCACGAACGTGACGCTCACGTCGGCGACGCTCAACGGATCCGCGAATCCGTTCGGCCACGCGACGACGTGGTACTTCGAGTACGGGACGAGCACGAGCTACGGCACGAAGACGGCGCTGCAGAGCGCGGGCTCGGGGACGAGCTCGGTCAACGTCTCGGCCAACATCACCGGGCTGAAGGTGGGGAAGACGTATCACTACCGCCTCGTCGCGATGAACACGGCCGGCACCGCGCATGGCTCGGACATCACGTTCCTCACCGCGGCCGCGCCGACGGTGGTCACTGCCGCGGCGTCGGCGGTCGGCGCTACGTCGGCGACGCTGAACGGCAGCGTAAACCCGAACGGCGTGGCGACGTCGTGGTTCTTCGAGTACGGGACGTCGACGGCATACGGCTCGACGACGTCGTCGAAGAACGCCGGCTCCGGCACGAGCAGCGTCATCGTGAAGGCTTCGCTGTCGAGCCTCTCGGCAGGAACGACGTACCACTACCGCCTCGTCGGAAAGAGCGCGGCCGGCACAGTTCACGGCTCCGACCAGACGTTTGCGACGACGGGCGTGACGATTCACGCCGCCGCCGCAGTCGTGTTCGGCCAGGCTGTGACGGTGTCCGGCACGGTGTCGAACGGGCAGAGCGGCGAATCGGTCACCGTCTATTCGAGGCCGCTCGGGCAGTCGTCCTTCGCCTCCGTCGCCACCGTCTTGACGACCGTGGGCGGCATGTGGAGCTTCGCCGCGCGCCCGCGCATCCTCACGCAATACGAGGCGACGTGGAGCTCGGCGACGAGCGCGCAGGTGTCGGTCGGCGTGCATCCGCTCGTAACCTTGCGCGCGCTGCTTCGCGCACGTTTCTCGGTCCACGTCGCTGCCGGGCGGTCGTTCGCGGGGAAGTACGTCAGGCTCCAGCGGTTCTCGTCGTCGCTCGGCGGCTGGGTCTCGGTCGGATACGCGCGGCTGAACGCGAGCTCGACGTACGTGTTCCGTCCCAAGCTGCCGCGCGGCGTGTCGAAGCTGCGCGCGGTGTTCAGCGTGAATCAGGCCGGCGCCGGCTACCTCGGCGGCATCAGCCGGACGATCTCGTACCGCAAGCGCTGAGCTCTCCTTAGGAAAGCGCGCGCTCGAGCGTCGCGCGATCGGCCGGCTCGCCGTGCGCCGGGAGCACGAGCTCGATCGGCCGCCCGAGCAGCGGCCGCAGCCCGTCGGCGACCTGCTCGCGCGAGATGCCCTTCCCCAGCCATTCGGTTTGGATGCCGATGCCGCTGCCGAAGTCGGCGAGCGTGTCGCCGCAGACGACGGCGCGCCGGTCCTCGACCCAGAGAACGAGGTCGTTCGGCTCCCGGCCCGGGAACGCCTCGATGCCGAACGGAAGGCGGTCGTGGGCCGCGTAGGGATGCCACTCGTGGCTCCCGGCACGCAGCCAGGCGAGATCGGGGCTGCCGTCGCCGGCCTGCTCGGCGGTGATGCCGTACTTCTGCATGAGTTCGACGAGGGACTTCGTGTCGCGCTCGTGCCACGGCGCCGTGAGCACGATGACCGGTTCGCGCTCGGCGGCGAGCTCGAGGATCTCCTCCGGGACGGCGAGTGGGTCGAAGAGCAGCAGATGCGTCCCGTCGTCGATCGCATGCGACGAAACCTGCTCGGGCCAGTGCTGCCGCGACGTCCACTCGGGATGAGGCGACTGTCACGTCCAGAGGCCGGGCTGGAGCTCGCGCATCGCGTGATGCTAACCACGCCCGGATAGGCTCGACCGGTGAGTCTTCCCTGGCGGTTGCCGCTCATGCAGGCGCCGGTCGGGCCCGCCACGACGCCCGAGCTCGTCGCGGCGGTGTCCGGGCTCGGCTGCCTCGGGACGCTCGCAGCCTCGTGGACCGACCCGCAGGCGTTGCGCGAACGGATCCGCGCCGTTCGTGCTGCCGTCGACGAGCCGTTCTGCGTGAATCTCGTGCTCGCGTTCGATCAGCGCGAGCGTCTGCGCGCGGTGTTGGAGGAGGGCGTCGAGCTCGTGTCGTTCGCGTGGGGCATCGACCGCGAGCTGATCGAGCAAGCGCATGACGGGCACGCGCGCGTGCTCGTGCAGGTCGGAGACGTGACGGAGGCGTCGATGGCCGTCGCTGCGGGCGCAGACGTCTTGATCGTGCAGGGCATCGAGGCCGGCGGGCACGTTCAGGGACATGGGCCGCTGCTCGACCTTCTCCGCACGATCCGGCCCGCCGTGCAGGTGCCGATTGTCGCCGCAGGCGGGATCGGCGACGCGGCAGCCGCTGCGCAGGCTCTTGCAGCGGGCGCCGACGGATATGCATGCGGCACGGTGTTCCTCGCCGCGACGGAAGCGAACGTGCACCCGCTCTACCTCGACCGGCTGATCGCAGCGGACGCGTCCGACACGGAGCTCACGACGATGTTCGACGGAGGCTGGCCGGACGCACCGCATCGACTCCTGCGGAACTCGACGTTCGAGTCGTCGACGGAGCCGAAGCGGCGTGACGTGATCGCGGGCCGTCGCGGCGTGGCGATCGAGCGCTACAGCTCGGCTCAGCCCACGCGCGAGACGACAGGCGACGTCGAAGCGATGGCGATGTACGCGGGCACATCGGTCGGCTGCGTCACCTGCAGCGAACCGGCGGCTGACATCGCGCGCCGCTTGTCGTCCTAGCGCGGCGACAACGTGAGCGCACGTTCGAGCGCTGCTCGATCGGCCGGCGCGCCGTGCGTGAGCAGCACGATCTCGACGGGGAGCGCCAGCAGCGGCTGCATGTTGAGTGCCAATTTCACGATCGCGCCCGGTAAGTCGGGCTCCGCCCCTGCGGGGTCGCCAGTGTCGGTCGTGCAACTGCCGAACGGCACCAGTCTCGTCAGCGGCACGAGCGCACCCGGCGCGATCCACATTCCGGCCGGCAAGGTCACCGTCCACGCGGGCTCGGCGAACCACACGATCTACGCCGGGCCCGGCACCGACACGATCACCACCGGGCCCGGCAGCGACACCGTCGTACTCGGCTCCGGCACCGCGGTCGTCTTCGCCGCCGACCACACCCGCGACACGATCACATGCGGCACCGGCAAGGCCACGATCTACGCCGACAAGATCGACGTCCTCAAGAGCTGCAAGAAAGCCACCGTCTACCGACGCTAGACCACGTCACCGCCACTGTGCGCGCGCTCTCGATCGAGAGCCAATGCGCTCAGTGGCCAGTGTCGGCGCCGTGTTCGCGTTTCCGCGCTCGAGAGGCGCCTCGCCGACCTGCGCGAGCAAGACCTCCCCTTGCCGCCCAACTCGCCCCACAAGCGCCCACGACGCCCGACGCCGCCAACCTCGCCGCCGTCGCCGGCCAACTCGAAGAACCGGTCAGCACCCCAAGCAGACAAAGGCGCTCCTCCGCCTGCTCATCAGAGGGCCTCCGCGTCAACGCCCGGAACGAGATCCCGCCGACCTACCGCGTCGTCACGGACACGGTCTGCGCACTGGCAGGTTCATGGGCGGAACTTTGCGGTGCGCAAACCACGCTTCCTTTTGCGCTGCGTCCGTGAGCCTGATTCGAGGCCTGGGGCGGCTCCATTCGAGCGGACGGGCAACCACGGATTGGCGCTGAGCTGGGCGGTTCACGACGTTGTAGGGGGCGGCCCGATGCGATTTCTCGCGGGGCGCCAGATGAAAGAATCGAGGTGTGGCACGCCTGACGAGCGACATGCGTCGGACCGTCCTTGAGCAGAAACTCGGTTTCGTCGCGACCGTGTGCTCCGACGGAACGCCGAACCTCTCACCGAAAGGGACAACGACCGTCTGGGACGATGAGCACCTGGTCTTCGCCGACATCTCGTCACCGCAGACGGTGCGCAACCTGCGCGCGAACCCTTCGATCGAGATCAACGTCGTCGATCCCATCGCTCGGAAGGGTTACCGCTTCAAGGGCACAGCGAGCTTGTACAGCGAGGGGGAAGTCTACGAGCGAGGATTGGCGCTGTTGGCCGAACGGGGGTACGACGCGAGGCCCGAGCGCGTCCACACGGTCGTCATCATCAAGCTTGAGCGTGTCGCCGCGTTGATCTCACCGGCGTACGACGGCGACGCGAGCGAAGAAGCAGTCAGCGCGCGGTGGGAGCGGCATTTCAACGAACTGGCCAAGCGCCGCCGCACCGGTGGCGGCTGATAGCCAAGAGCAAGACTCTTCGACCTGCTGCACCTTCGCGCCCGCAGTTCGCGCACTGCCAAGTTCAGTGGGTGCAACTAGACAGTGCGCAAACCACGTGGTCGTCACGGGTGAGTCACTCGCGGTTGCGCCGTAACCCCCTCTTCAGGCGTCGATGCGGCACGCCGGTCGCGCTGCGATCTATCGCCGTTCCTCATCGCAACACTCGAGTTGCGCGGCGAGGGAGAGCAGCGTGCCCTCCGAGCTGGGCGGGCCGACGAGCTGCAAGCCGGTCCCGCCGAACGGGACCGACGCGGCCGGGAGGCGAGCGAGGTTCCACGGCACGGTGTAGATCCAGTTCGCGACGCCGAGCATGGTGCGCACCCAGCCCTTGCCCGTCCATGTTCCGATGGGGACGGGTGGGCGCGCCAAGGTCGGCGTGACGAGTAC
>Ga0070730_10001677_pt1 | contig 21008 bp, 11 predicted proteins | sample Coa_R1_3_FD_66447 | JGI IMG/M metagenome (GOLD analysis project Ga0070730, IMG submission 66447) | Surface soil microbial communities from Centralia Pennsylvania, which are recovering from an underground coalmine fire - Coalmine... | ecosystem: Environmental > Terrestrial > Soil > Unclassified ... | reverse complement strand
CGCAAAGCTTGCTGCGCAAAAGACGCTCACCTATCGCAGCACTGGGCAAGCTGCAGTGAGGCATGTTCCTCCATATGGCTTGAGTTGGGCTGATCGGTCTCTGTCGAGCGCTAAAACTTGCTGACGGTATTGCTGCTACGATTTGCGACCCAAATGTTGGCCCCGTCGAAGGCCACACCTACAGGGCCAGCGTCGGTTCGATACGTTCCAAGATTGGCGCCATCGCTGGGGCGTAATTTCATCACCGTGTCATCGCCGAAATTTGCGATCCAAATGTTGGTCCCGTCGAAAGCCACACCCAACGGTTGAGTGCCTGTGGGGAAGTTTTGGACAACGAAGTCGGAGTTGATCCTGCTCACTGTATTGCTGCCGAAATTTGTGACCCAGATGTTGCTTCCGTCGAACGCGATACCCTGGGGTGAGGATCCTACGTTGACGGTAATGACTAATGAGCCGTCCGTGCGGTTTAACATGCTGGCCGTGCCGCTAATCTGATTTGCGACCCAAATGGCGCCCCCGTCAAAAGCCACGGCTGACGGCCCGGATGCCAGCGAATACGTTCCAAGAGTCCTGCCGTCGCTAGCGCTTAGTTTGCTTATGGTATTGCCTAAGTTTGCCACCCAGATCAACGCGCCGTCGAAAGCTACTGCGAAGGGAACAGAGCCGGTTGGGAAGGTACCGAGGTTCGCGCCGTCGCTGGCGCGTAGTTTGCTGACCGTGTTGCTGCCCGCATTGACTACCCAGATATTGGCTCCATCGAAGGCCAGCGCGAACGGCGAAGTACCCGTCGGGAAGGTACCGAGATTCGCGCCGTCGCTGGCGCGCAATTTGCTGACCGTGTTGCTGCTCGCATTTGCAACCCAGATATTGGCCCCATCGAACGCCACTCCTCGAGGGGCGGATCCCGTAGCGAAACGTTGCGGGTACCACTGGAGTAACGACGCCTTCCATTCTTTGAGGCCACCTCCCGGACCCTGCGGCCCCTGGAGCCCCGCCGGTCCTTGAGGGCCCGTCGCTCCTTGTGGGCCTACATTGCCTTGAGGTCCTTGAGGACCCGCGGGCCCCATGGCCCCAGTATTGCCCTGAGCTCCTTGCGGCCCCGTCGACCCCTGTGCTCCCGCTGCGCCTTGCCGCGCTATTACGCTCCATGCGGACGAATTCTGATCCGGTGTCGGATTGTTCGGGCCCTGGTTCGCCGCGATCGCGACGTAACTCGATCCGTTGTAACTCACGACATCATTGAGTACGTAAGACGCGGAATTGTCGAAGGCATTGCGGAAGTTGAAGCCGATGCCGTCCTTGCCTGCCGGCCCTTGTGGCCCTGCATCTCCTTGCGACCCCTGCGGCCCTGGTAAGCCAATCGGCCCCTGAATCCCTTGCGGGCCCTGTGCACCCGTGTCTCCCTTCACACCTTGGGGACCTACTGCTCCTTGCGGCCCCGCGGTTCCCTGGGCACCTTGCGGCCCCGTGTCGCCCTTGTCTCCTTTTGGTCCTTGCGATCCAGCGGCACCCTGCTGTGCTATGAGGCTCCAGTCGGGATTGACGTCCGGACTCGGATCACCCGGATTCGTCGCGGCAAGTGCGACATAACTCGACCCGTTGTAGCTGACTACGTCGTTCACCGCATAGGATGGCGAGTTATTGAAAGCATTGCGGAAGTTGAATCCAATGCCGTCCTTGCCAGCGGGCCCCGCCGCACCCGGGTCGCCTTGTGGCCCCTGCAGGCCTTGAATTCCTTGTGGGCCTTGAGCTCCGGTATCGCCCTTCACCCCTTGCGGTCCCATATCACCCTTCGCCCCTTGCGGCCCAGTTGCCCCGGTATCGCCCTTCACTCCCTGCGGGCCGGTTGCGCCGGGGTCACCCTTCACGCCTTGGGGACCTTGTGCTCCCTCAGGTCCTTGAATTCCCTGTGGACCTTGTGGTCCGGCGGGTCCCTGTGGCCCAGGAGGACCTTGCGCTCCGGGATTATTCAGCGCAATCAGCAACTGCGGACCGTTGGCCGTCAGCAAGCTCTCCTTCGAATCAAACGAAAAATATCCGCTCGATCCGCTGGTCAGGGCCAAGGCCACGCCGTTGTTCGCCACACTCCCGTTGACCCAGCTCTGCACCAGCGGCGTGATGTCAATCAGCACGAATTGATTCAAGCTGCCAGCGGAAATCGAGATCGGATTCCCACCTGTTGCCGAGGCACCGAGCGGAGGCGCCGGCGTGTTGTAAGTCAACTTGTTCTCGCTCCAGCCGCTGTTGATCTGATAGACGTCGAAGCTGCCGCTCTTGACCACTCCATCCACGTAGAGCCGCAGCATGGCCTTGCTGACGGTCCCTCCCGCAGGAATGCCCGAGAGATTGAACTGCACATAGCTGGTCGACCCCGGAGCTACGATCAGCGTGATGCTCGGTCCATAGTTGGTCGTCGGCGAACTGCTGCTGACGAAGGTGTCGCCCACGGGCGGCGCCTGGGCCAGAAGCGAAACCGAAGACAGCAAACCCAGGCACGTGGCTGCCACGATCCGAACGCACACATAACGGAGCATGTTCTGCATGATTTCTTCCCCCAGGCCGGCACGGCGTGGTGCTCGGCTCCTCTACCTTCCATAACGAGGAATCGGGGCAAAGTGGCTCACGCATCCGCAAATTCGCGGCAACTCAGTGATTTCAGTTAATTGACTTTCCGCCCGAACCGGGGTACTTTCTATCCCCACGTGGGGGCCCGGCCTCCTTTAGGGGCATCTGTGCGACCGTCTTCGTCTTACCCTGTCACCGATCTCCTGGCCCGCTGGAGTGACGGAGATTCCGCCGCCCGGGACCAGTTAGTCCCGCTGGTTTACGAGGAACTGCGGCGTATTGCGCGAAAGTCTCTCGCGGGACAACGCGGAAATCACACGCTTCAGCCAACCGCCTTGGTGCATGAGGCCTATCTGCGTATGGCGCGTGGCGAATCGATGCGCTGGCAAAACCGCTCTCATTTTTTCGCCGTTGCGGCCAGCATGATGCGGCAGATCCTCGTCGATCACGCCCGCAGCCGCGCCGCCGCCAAGAGAGGCGGAAATGGGACGACCGTCGTTCTGGACGACGCGGTTGCGCTATCGCAAATGACCAGCCTCGACCTGCTGGCACTCGATCGCGCCATGACCCGGTTGGCCTCGCTGGACGCGCGCCAGTGCCAGATTGTCGAGTTGCGCTTCTTTGCAGGTCTTTCAATCGAAGAGACGGCGGAGGTCGTGAAGATTTCCCCGGCGACCACCAAGCGCGAGTGGGCGACCGCCCGCCTGTGGCTGCACCATGAGATGAGGGAAGGAACAAAGGCATGACTCCGGAAGGATGGCAGCAGGTAAAGGACCTGCTGGCCACCGCGCTGGAGTTGCCGCCACAAGATCGTTCCGCCTATTTAGATCAACATTTCTCACTCGATAACTCAATGCGGCAAGAGCTTGAGCTTTTGCTGCGCGATGAAGACGAACTCAATTCTCAGTTCCTGCGGAATACCGCTTTGTCGGGTTTGGGCGCGGACATCCTTCCGGAGGAAGGCAATCGCTGGGGGGGCCGGCTGGTTGGCGTCTACCGCATCGTGGAGCAGATCGGCGCTGGCGGCATGGGCGAAGTCTATCGCGCGGTCCGCGACGACGACCAATACCAGAAGCAAGTCGCGCTAAAACTGATTCGCGCCGGCCAGGACTCCGCTTTTGTCATCTCTCGTTTCCGGAACGAACGACAGATTCTGGCAAGCCTCGACCATCCCAATATCGGCCGGCTGCTTGACGGCGGCACCGTCGACGCGCTGCCCTACTTTGTCATGGAATTGATCGAAGGGCAGCCGATCACGGACTACTGCGACCAGCACAAGCTGTCGATCTCTAAGCGATTGCAGCTCTTTTCCCAAATCTGCTCTGCCGTTCAATATGCCCATCAGCGCTTGATCATTCACCGCGATATCAAACCGGGAAACATTCTGGTGACCGCAGACGGAACTCCGAAGCTGCTCGACTTCGGAATTGCAAAAATTCTTGATCCGGAGACTGCCTCAAGCGCGCTGGATGCAACCATGACCGCGTTCCGCGTTCTGACTCCCCAATATGCCAGCCCTGAGCAGATCACGGGAGAGCCGATGACGACGGCCAGCGACGTCTACTCACTCGGAATGGTGCTGTACGAGTTGCTGACGGGATGCAGTCCATACAGGCTCGCCTCCGCTACTTCCAAGGAGATGATCGATACTGTTTGCAGAATTGAGCCGGTGAAACCAAGCGCCATCGTTCAAAGCGCGGCAGGAACGAATCAGTCACGCAGGTCGGTTGAAATTGCTGTCAACCGGGACACCTCTCCCGCAAATCTTCGCAAGCGTCTCGCAGGGGATCTCGACAACATCGTTTTGATGGCGCTTCGCAAGGAGCCTTCCCGCCGTTATGCGTCCGTAGGCGAGTTGCTGGAAGACCTCCGACGGCATTGCGAGAACATTCCCGTCGCTGCCCGTAAGGATGCGGCCGGGTATCGGATCTCCAAATTCGTTGCGCGACACAAGGCCGGGGTCACCGCCGCCACCGCAATCATTGCAACCTTGATCATTGGATTTGCTGTCGCCCTCCAGGAGGCGCGCATTGCAAAGCATCGCTTTAATGATGTGCGCAGCCTGGCCAATTCGCTGATCTTCGATGTGCATGATTCCATCAAAGATCTTCCGGGCTCGACTCCAGCGAAGAAGGTGATTGTGGATCGCGCACTGCAGTACTTGAATGTGCTTGCTCAGGAATCAACCGGTGATGTCGCACTACAGCGAGAGCTGGCGTCGGCTTACGAGCGCTTAGGATCGGTGCAAGGGGACTATCTCGAAAACAATCTCGGCGACAATCAAGGAACCCTAGCCAGCTACCAGAAGGCGCTCGCAATCCGCAACCAGATCGACACCGCTTCGAAGGACTGGAATGACCGGCTTGCGCTGGCCCAGGATTATCGCCTCGTGGCCCATCAACTCTGGGCAAATGGAGATCCGCGTGGCGCGCGCGATCCAATTCAGCGAGCAATCTCGATTTCTCAGGATCTCAATGATGCCTATCCCAATTACGAGAAAATTCTCTACGAGCTGGGTTTCGACTACGAAGTGTCAGGGACGATCGGTTACCCGGGCAATGCCCCGGCGCGGGAAAAGATCCTAGATGACTACCGTCACGCGCTCGTTATCGCCGAAGAGCTAGTACGAATTCGTCCAAATGATGTTCGCAACTTGTACGGATATGCGGTCGATTTGAGTGAGGTTGGAAAGTGGTTAGAGGGATCGAATGCGCGAGAAGCGCTTAAGTACTACCAGAAATGTGTCGAGATCGATTTGAAACTGATTCAGTTGTCCACGGACCTGCGTTATCAGCGCGGTCTCGCCGTTGACTACGGCTCAGTCGCGAGCGTTTACGATGACCTTGGCGATTATCCCCATGCTCTCGAAAATAACCTCAAGGACTTAGCAATCCAGCAGGAAGTGGCCAGAAAAGATCCCAAGAATCAACTGCTGCGACGAGGGGTGGCTATCGCCACCATGAACTCTGCTGCTTCATTTATGAAAACAGGCAAGCAGACTTTGGCTTTGGGTTACTCGAAGCGCGGCCTGGAAATTATGCGGGACCTCGTATCGTCGGCTCCGGAGAAGGGTTACGGAAGCCGCATCTTCGCCACTATGCTGGTCTATCGTGGCACGGTCCTCACACAGGCAAATCAGCTTGAGGCTGCAATGGCAGAAATTGAACGCGGCCGTTCGATTTATGAGTCGTTGTATACGGCGGGCGCCGGAGACCGGACGAATGTAGCTGGGGCCGATGTGAAGCTCGCTGAGGCGGCGTTCCGAGCCGGTCATGATGACGAAGCGGCCCGATATTTTCAAGACGCACTCAATATTGCTGAACCCTTGGTTGCCGGTAACAATTTGGAAGCGATCTACGCCGCAGCCGATGCGCATTCCGGACTTGGCGATCTGAGCGCAAAAAAGGCTCGGCGGTCTGGGCAAACAGTACGGGCTCGCAAAACGCTATGGGCCGAAGCGCAATCGCAATACCAGCATAGCCTGGATGCGTGGCATCGCCTTGAGCACCCCAACCATTCCTCGCCCATCAACGGATTCCAGGTCGGAGATCCAGTACTGGTCGAGAAGGAACTCAAGGTTGCCGAAGCGGCGCTGTCGGCAACCCATTGATCGCATAGGTACTTCCCGACCTACGCATACCAATCGCATTTTTTCGACATACATCTCTTCGTGAACCCTGATCTGCTCCTGCCCACCTCGATCCTTTCGGACGAAAATATCCGCGCAAACTACCGTACAGGCGGCGAGTCGTTTAGGCCGCGCGAACTCTATGTGAGCCGGTTTGTCCGAATTTCTCGTTATGGAGAGTAGGGAGCCGAAGACATTAACGCCAGAAAGGTTCAGGAGGAGCCGTCATGCCAAACTTACGCTGCCAGGATTTCCAGAGGGTATTCACCTTGCTAGTTGTGATGTTGGCTGGCGCCAGCGCTTTGCCCGGACAGCAGGTGAACTCAGCACCGAACCCTATGCCTGCCAACGGGGTGATCTCCGGAGGTTATTTCAATCCTTTGCAGGTGGGTTTGCTCTCCTGGTTCGGGGCCAGCCAGCCCTCGAGCTTTGCCCTCGCAGGCGCGCCGTTGGGAGTGGCCTTCGACGGTGCCAACCTATGGATCACCGACTGGACGAACAGCAAGGTAACAAAAGTCCGGGCCAGCGACGGAGCCAGTCTGGGCAACTTCGTGGTGGGTTTGGATCCTGTTGGAATCGCGTTCGATGGAGCGAACGTTTGGATAGCGAATTATGGCGACGGTACCGTTGCGAAGCTTCGCGCGAGCGACGGCCGGCGGCTGGCAACTTACAGCGCCGGTCAAACTCCAGAGGGGGTGGCGTTTGACGGTTTCAACATATGGGTGTCCAACACCTACGGCAACACCGTAACCAAGCTGCGAGCCAGCGATGGGGCGCTATTGGGTACGTTCGCGGTGGGACAGTATCCGAGCGCTTTAGTTTTCGATGGAAGCAATATCTGGTCAGCTAATGACAACACCCTCACGAAGCTGCGGGCCAGCGATGGCGCGGTCAGGGGGACCTTCAACGCGCCGACCGCATCGGGAATAGCTTTCGATGGAAGCAATATCTGGGTGACCGACTTGCAGGACGGTACTGTACTCAAGCTCCGAGCAAGTGACGGAGTGAATTTGGGGAGCTTCGTCGTCGGTTGGCAGCCAGGCCCTGTGATCTTTGATGGGACTAACGTCTGGGTCGGGAACGAAAGTGGTACCATGACGCAACTCCGAGCCAGTGACGGCACTGTCTTGGGGATTTTCCCGTGTGGAACGTATCCTTTCGCTGCGGCGTTTGATGGCGCCAATATCTGGGTCACCAACTACGCGGGTAATGGGCCCGGCAACACCGTATCGAAACTTTCAACCGGCGTGGTCTCGGGAATCTATGTGAACCCGTTGCAGTTGGCGACGCTCGCCTGGTACCCGGCCAGCCAACCAAATAACTTTTCAGTCGGTGCACAACCCAACGGCGTTGCCTTCGACGGTGCCAGCATCTGGGTCGCAAATAGCGGGAGCAACAGTGTGACCAAGCTGCAGGCGAATGACGGTACCAGACTCGGAATTTTTGCCGTAGGAACGCATCCCTCCTCCGTTGTCAGTGATGGCGCCGACATCTGGGTCAGCAACATGAACAGCAACAACGTCACCAAGCTGCGTGCTAGCGACGGGAGCTTGCTCGGAACCTTCGCGGTTGGCCTTCAGCCGCTAGGAATGGCTTTTGACGGAGCTAACATATGGGTCGTGAACTCCGGTAGCGCGAGCATTACGAAGCTGCAAGCCAGTACCGGCGCGGTGTTGGGAACCTTCCCTGTGGGAAACGTCGGCGTGAATGCCGTCGCATTTGACGGGTCGAGCCTGTGGGTCACGAACGGGGCTGGCAACACCGTCATAAAGCTGCGGGCCACGGACGGGAAAGTATTAGGCTTGTTTATTGTTGGAAGCCAGCCGGATGCAGTGGCCTTTGATGGAAATAACATATGGGTGGCGAACAGAGGCAGCAAGAATGTCACCAAGATGACGACGAGAGGAGCTGTTGTTGGCACGTTCAGTGTGGGAAGCGCCCCTGCCGGATTAGCCTTCGATGGAGCAAACATCTGGGTAACAAATTCCGATTCGAAGAATGTCAGCAAGTTGAACGCCAGCACTGGTGCGCTGCTGGGGACGTTTCATGCGGCAAGCGGTCCTTTAGGTATCGCCTTCGACGGTGCAAACCTGTGGATAGCCAATTCGGTGAGCAACAGCGTCTCGAAGATTTCCGAGGGAGTCGTATCGCGGACGTATAAAGATCCCCTCCAGTTGGCAACTCTGCACTGGTATAGCGCGAACACCACCGCGAATTTTTCTGTAGGGAATGGTCCTGAGGCGCTGGCATTTGATGGAGCCAACATGTGGGTAGGAAATCGAACCGACCAGACGATGACGAAGATTCGGACCAGCGATGGCGCGATGCTGGGCACCTTCCCTGTATCAGGCCTTCCGATCCGAGCTACTTTCGACGGGGCCAATGTCTGGGTAGTGAATCAGGCCAGCAATAATGTCGACAAGCTGCGCGCGAGTGACGGCGTGATCCTGGGGACTTACGCAGTCGGAAACCTTCCGTGGGGTGTCGTTTTCGACGGTACTAATATCTGGGTGGCGAATGAGGACGACGACACCGTTACCGAACTGCGGGCCAGTGATGGGGCGTTACTCGGCACCTTCGCGGTCGGATCGTTGCCACTGGGATTGGCACTCGATGGGGCGAATGTTTGGGTTACAAACTACGGCGACGCCACCGTAACGGAGCTACGTGCGAGCGATGGAACGGTTGTGGGTACGTTTCCAACGGGCTTATACCCGTGGGGAATCGCCTTTGATGGGGCGAACATTTGGACGGCGGACTGGGCAGAACATACTGTGACCAAATTGCGCGCGAGCGATGGGGTGGTGCTGGGCACGTTCGCGGTTGGGGCACTCAACCCGATCTCGCTTGCCTTCGACGGCGCCAATATATGGGTCGCCGACTTTTCCAGCAACCGCGTTACCCAGATGCGGGCCAGCGATGGAGTTGTCGTGGGAACCTTCGCCACAGGCACATACCCGGCCGGTGTGGCATTTGATGGCGCCAACATCTGGGTTACTAATTCGGGCAATAATACAGTTTCCAAGTTTTGAGAAGAAGAACAGATACATACTCTGCGGGATTCGGTAGCGACATCCGCGTATTAAGTCATTTGTGACCTGAGCGATTACTTGAAACTTTTCGTGTCTGACACTCACCCTCAGGTTCTTCGTACCAGTCTTCCGGTGGAAGCGCAATGCCCCGGATGTTTCCGGGCTTGTCGAGCGCGATCCCACAAACAAAGGGTCGCTCATTTTTCACCAATTACACGAAAATACCGGCCCGCTCTGAACACAAATGGAGAATGAAAAGGGGTGCGTATCTGAACCGCACCCCTGCCGTCTTGGAATTTCTACGGTAGCGAAACCGTCTCCGATGCCAGCAGATTCGAGCACTGCGCGGTTGGCGTACCCGAAATATTGGCTGTGCCGGTGATCTTGGAATCGGAGTCACAGAACAGATCGACGGCGTTCCCGCTGATCGTCGACGGGGGGGTGTTGTTGGTGGATAGGTCGATGTTCGAGTTGTTAATCACTACTAGGCCGCCGCGAGTTCCATTCGAGACAGTCGCGCCAAACAGAGTGGCGTGCGAGTTGTTCATGGCAACGATTCCCTGTCCGATGCTGCCCGTGATGCTGAGCTCTCCGCTGTTGGCAGTCATCGTGGCGCCCTGGTCGAGCACAACACCTCCTGTGTTTCCTCCCCAGAACTGACCCGATTTGTTGGTGACAAGCTTAGCGCTGTAGATGTTCAGCGATCCGCCAGTGAGTGCTACGCCAGCGAAGCCGAAGCCACCCGTGTTGTCGATGACAACGTCGGTATTGCCGGTGGTGGCGTAGTACGTGTTGAAGACGACCAAATCAACAATGGAGTCGGCGCCGCCGCTGATGCCTTGCTGCATGTTCTTGATGATGGTGGCATACAGCGTTACGTGCGAGGCCCCGAGCGCAATGCCGACATGCCATTGCCCCTGACCGTTGGTCGTGTACTCAAACAGAGAGTGCTCAAGGTGAACATCAGAAGAGTCATAAATCCCGAGCGAAGCGTAGCCGGTATCATGCACGTGCACATACGCGATGGAGACCTGGCTGTTCTCAGCGACGATTATGCTTCCCCCGCCTCCCTTGACGTCCAGCGAACGTAGGCGAATGTCGGTGCTGCCATGTACGATGCCAATGTTAGCAAGCCCGCCTGCGCTCCCGTCAAACGTCAACCCCTCGACCTGCACGCTTTGGGAGGCCCCAATGTATAGCGTCGCATTGAAGAGGCTCCCGCCCCCTGTGCTGGGTTGTGCGAGAGTGGCTCCGGGCTGGCCTCTCAGTACCAAATTGTGAAAGCCGATAACCTGAACGAATTCAGTACAGGTTCCATTGACCGACACGGTGTAGGGCGTTTGGCGGTTCAATTTGGCGAGCGTCTGATTTAGGGACTGGCCTTTGCTGCAGTCCACGGTGATCGGCGTGGAAGCGGGTTGCTGAGCTGCCGCTACAATTGTCAAACCGAAGAGCAAAAGCGAAAGTCCTGAGACCGATCTCTTCATAGCATGTCCTTTCAGAACACGAGAGGCGTCTGCAAACGAAACGGACGAGTATTCAAAATTCGAAGAAGCTGAGCCCAATCGAGGCAGGATGCAGAATGTTCCCGTCGGAAACCCAGCAGGGCCGAGGGATGGGAAAGAGTAGCCCCGAAAGCCGGCGACCGGATAGTAATCGCGCGTTTCTCGGCTGTCAATGGGAGACAATCGATTACTCCGCACTATACGCTTCCGCTCCAGGTCGCCAAATGCCCCCGAATGGTTCGTCAAGCAAGTTAGATAGCTTAGCGATACCGCGGAGGGGTCGTTTGCAGCATGAACCGATAAGGCAACGCTACACCTCAAGGAACAATCTTAAAGACGAAACCGTTGCCTGCCGCATTGGCCGATGTAGCACCATATAGTCCGTCTTTGCCACGCACCAGGCCCCCACGCGGTTGGTTCGAGTCAAGGCCGCTACCAAATGTCTGCAACGTGATGAGCGTCCACTGAGCGCCGATTGTGCCGGGTGGAGAAAGCTCGAACGCGCTACTGAAACCAGTCAATCCGCTGCTGGACGTAGTTCCATAAAGGTTGTGATTCTCGTCTACGATCACGCCAGATGACGGAATCGTTCCGCTGATTCCCTCGGTAAATGTCTGCAGCGTTTGATGTCGCCACCCACCGGCAACACGAGGCGTGAGACGAAACACATCATAGGCTGCAGTGCCATACAAGGAACCATCCTTCGCAAACGTTAAGGGGGAACCCGGACCGCTTTCCGAAGGTACAAAGTTGTAGATTGTCCTCTTAGTCCAGCCACCGAGCGTAGTCGGCCTGAGCTGAAACGCGGTTCCGCAGCCAATCGTCAGTCCTTCACCATCGGTGCACGGACCTGAGCCCCCCGTAGAAGTACTGCCATACAGATTTCCCTTTCCGTCAAAAGTGACCCCCGCGCTGGGATACGCCCCATCGGGAACATCGGTAAAGTTGTACAAGATTTTCTCAGTCCATCCACTGCCGGTCTGGGGATGCACAAACTCAAACACAACACCGCATGGACCGGGATCAATACTGCAGACTGAGTTGCCACCATACACAGCGGTCCCGTAGAGGTTACCAGCCTGATCCAGGACGAGATTCCCGTTAGGCTGTCCTCCATCGGGTTGATCGGCACCCCCGAATAAGTGCAGCACGGTGTAGGTCCACGCTCCCCCGGAAGAAGTCGGTGGTGAGAGTTGAAATAATGTGCCGCAGCTATACAAACACACGCCGCCCCCACTGGTCGTGCCGTAGAGATTGCCCGCTGGGTCAAGTATCAAGCCGCCATTGGGATACGCTCCATCTGTGCCGCAGGCAAAGGTATAGAGGGTGGACTCGATCCATGCGGTTCCTTGAACCGGAGGCGAGAGTTCGAAAATCACCCCACAACCTGCTCCGCCGTACTGGGCTACACCATAAACATTCCCTGCTTTGTCGAAAACCAGTGGCCCAACGGGATTGCGCCCATCAATGCCTCCAGTAAATCGATAAAGGATAGTGCCCTTAGCCTGCGCAGATTCCCCACAGGGGGCAAGCGTGATCGTAATTAGGGCGACGAGAAATAAGTGCATTCTCATGGTCTGGTTTACTCCTCGTTGGTTCCTTCAGTGCGCGAGAGCAGGGGTTGAGAGGAAAACCTCGCTGGCAAATTCTAATTCAGCGGGCGATTATCGCGAACCACTATGCAAGCGAAGTGAGATGGCCCTGCGACGAATCGGGGTTTCGTCGAGCACCTGCCTGTTCTGCTGGTTCGAAGATCTGTTTGCTATCTGCAGGCCATCCTACACCGGCGAAACTTCGCTAGTATGGAACATGCTGGACCATCTCCTTTGGAGGCTGGGTTGCGACATTGTTCACGTTTGCGGCCAGCAAGAACTCCTTGACATTCTCAGGTCTGGTCGCCATACTTTCGCGCAACATCTTCCCCTTTGATCGTAGGATTGTCGGGCCCCAGGGTTTCCTCACAAATTTAAGGAGACGGTATGCGCACGAGGATTCTCGCCGCCGCAATTCTGCTCTGCGCCTTGGCGGGAGGTGTTGTTCAGGCCCAATCGTTTCCTGGAGTCTTGACCTGGCACAACGACGTTGGTCGCACCGGACAAAATCTGTATGAGACCGCGTTGACTCCGCAGAACGTCAACATGGGAACGTTCGGGAAGGTTTTTTCCTATGCGGTAGACGGTGCCATCTATGCGCAGCCGCTTTACGTCCCAAACGTGATCATCCCTAACGAGGGAATGCACAACGTAGTCTATGTGGCGACCGAAAACGACACGGTTTACGCATTTGATGCGGATGGACTACAGACTACGCCGCTCTGGCAGGTTAGCTTCATTAATCCTGCGGACGGAATTACCACTGTCACCGCCACGGTGTCGAGCGGGATCTATCCTATCGTTGGCGTTACAGCCACTCCGGTGATCGATCCCGGATCGCAGACCATGTACCTGCTTGCTCGGACGGTTGAGCAAGGTGTGTTCGTGCAAAGATTGCACGCACTTGATATCACCACGGGCGCGGAGAAATTTGGGGGGCCCACATCGATCGTAGCAACATTCCCCAGCCGTAAAGGGACGGTCATGTTCGATCCGTCGGGCATGCAACGCTCTGCCCTGCTGCTGCTGAATGGAATTGTGTACATCGGCTGGGCAACATCGGCCCACGGCTGGATCATGGCCTACGATGCCTACACCTTGACACAAACTGCCGTGTTAAACACGACGCCCAACAGCACGCTCGGCGGGGTCTGGATGTCGGGGGCAGGTCTAGCTGCTGACGCGCAAGGCTACGTTTACGCTTCGACCGGAGACGGGCTGTTCGATTTCAATACCAATGGAGTGGATGATGGCGACAGTGTTCTGAAGTTGAACAGCAGTCTGCAGATCGTCGCCTACTTCACTCCCCCCGACCAGGCATGCCGCAAGAGCGCCGACCTGGACTTGGCCTCGGGAGGAGTTCTCGTTCTCCCGCCGCAACCGGGCGCGTTTCCGAACCTGGTGATCGCCGCGGGCAAGGGCGGGTCCCCTTGTGACTTGTTTGGAGCCACCTACGCCGCTCCAATTTATCTTCTGGATGGCGACGCACTCGGCGGATACAACGGATTTCAAGATACCAGCCTGCAAACTGTCGCCGGCGCCCCGGAAGGCTATTGGAGTTCGCCGGCTTATTGGCAGGGACCGAGTGGAACCTACATCTACTACTCCGGCACTACCCTCCAGGAAAAAGGAAAAGGAGACTATCTGAAGATGTACAGCTTGAGCAACGGCCAACTCTCCGGCGCGCCGATTGCCCAAAGCACCAACCTTTTTACCGCTGGCAGTACACCCGCAGTATCGGCGAACGGATCCTCCGCAGGCATTCTGTGGGCGATTGCGCGGCAGGAATCTCTGGGACAACGGACGCCCAACAAACGCGCAATTCTTTACGCGTACGACGCCACCAATGTCGCCACTATGCTGTACTCCAGTTCGCAAGCCGGTACTCGAGACCAGGCCGGAATTGAATCCAAATTCATGGTACCCACGGTTGCCAACGGCAGGGTTTATGTCCCTACCAATGCGGAACTCGATGTCTATGGCCTGTTCAGCGGAGCAGTTCTGAGTCCTGTCGCAAATCTGTCGGCAACCACTCTGTCATTCAATAATCAGCCGGTTAACAGTTCCAGCGCGGTGCAGTCGGTTACCTTGAGCAACTCCGGTACAGCGACTTTGATGATAAGCAGCATCGTCCTGAGCGGTGATTTCTCATTTGGATCGACTGCGACTTCCTGTCCTTATTCCGGGGCCTCAATTTATCCGGGCGCCAGTTGCACGATCGACGTCGTCTTCACCCCGACTATCTCGGGAACAGAGAATGGATCAGTCACTATTACTGACAACATCACCCCTGCTCAATCCATTACACTGGCGGGCTCGGGCTCGATCAGCACAGAATCGCTGGTGGTTGGCCGGAATGACCAAGCTTTTTCCTTCTCGTTCCAGTCTCTGGCCATTGGCGATTTCGACGGCGACGGAAACCCGGACATCCTGGCGGTGAGCCCTGCCAACGGCAGCGTTTCAGTGCTCAAGGGAAATGGCGATGGGACGTTCAACTCGCTTTCCACCACCAATACGGGGAATAACCCGACAACCGTAACCCTGGCGGATTTCAACAGCGACGGAAAACTCGATGCAGCGGTTGCCAACGAGATTGATAACACGATGGCCATCCTGCTTGGGAATGGAGACGGTACCTTTTTCGGAAGTGCGCCTTTCACGCTGCTCCAGGCCGGCAATAGCCCAATGGCAGTCGTTTCGGGCGATTGGAACGGTGATGCTAAGCAGGATTTGGCGGTGACCAACAGTGCGGACGGTACCGTCTCGATTTTTCTCGGAAACGGCGATGGCACCTTCGCTGTCGGAGGAGTTGTTCCCGTGGGACAAAATCCGGTGGCCATTTCTGTTGCCGATTTCAATCACGACGGAAAACTGGACTTGGCGGTTGCCAATCGAACCGATGGAACCGTTTCTATCTTGCTGGGGAACGGTGATGGTACATTTTCCAATTCTCCCATGATTCTGTCGGCTCCTGATCCGCTTTCGCTGGCGGTCGGAGACTGGAATGGCGACGGGATCCTCGATATTGCTGTGCTTAACCCGATAGCCAACAGTATTTCCATATTCAATGGAAACGGAGATGGCACCTTCGTCGCTAATGGAAGCTACAGCACAGGCTCTTCACCACAGGCACTTTTGGCGCTCGATGTGAACAGCGACGGCAAACTCGACCTGGCCTTCACCAACTCCGCCGATAATACTGTCTCGGTGGCTCTGGGATATGGGGATGGAACTTTTCAGCCCAGCATCAATGTCGGTACCGATGCGGGGCCGTGCAGCCTTGTTAGCGCCGATTTCGACCGCGACGGGCAGCCGGACCTGGCGTCCGCTAACTGTCAGGCAGGGAATATTTCTGTTCTGGCGCAGGAAGCGCAGCTTATGCTTTCGGCCACCTCGGTCAGCTTGGGCTATCAAGCGGTTGGAACTAACGGTTCCGCCACCGAAGTGAGCCTTGTAAATACCGGCAGCGCAAGTTTGGTGCTCATGAGCCTCAATGTTGGAGGAGATAACAGTTCTGACTTTGTGGTGAACAGCAACTGCGGAAGTTTTCCGGCGACGATTCTTCCTGGCGCGGGATGCACATTGTTCGCTACTTTTTCACCGCTCGCAATCGGCACGCGCAACGCCTCTCTGACGATTACCAACAGTTCGCACATCAATGCCGCGGTTGTCAGTCTCTCGGGGATTGGAACAGGGCCACAGGCTTCACTGTCCGCAACCACCCTCAATTTTGGCAACGAGATTCTGGGAACCAGCAGTGTAATCCGCTCTGCCATTTTGACGAACTCGGGGAACGCCCGGCTGAGCATTACCAGCATTGCTGCGAGCGCGAACTTCTCGGTCACGCAGACCAGTACGTCGTGTCCCTACGGCGGTGGAACCCTCGCCGTCAGTTCGAGCTGTACCATCGACGTGGTCTTTGCCCCCGCGACGGCGGGTACGCTCACGGGAAGTATTACGGTCAGCGACAACGCCGGCGGGCCGCAGACTGTTTCGTTGAACGGAGTCGGAGAGAACCCATCGGTATTTCTCAGTCCTACCAGTGCGTCCCTAGGTGTCGCGGTCCTCGGGTCCAGTGGTCCGAAAACGAAATCCATTACCCTGACCAACAGCACGAACTCGGCGTTGGCGGTCACGGTTTCGATCACAGGCACGAACAGTACGGAATTCACTCAGATAAATACTTGTGCCTCGGTGGCGGCATGGGGCACTTGCAGTGCCACTGTGACGTTCACACCGACTGGCGTGAATAAACGGAGTGCCACGCTCAGTTTCACGTATAACGGCCCCAACAGCCCGCAAAATGTATCGTTGAGCGGAACTGGAACTGCTATCGGTTTGAGTAGCAGCGCAGTGTCGTTTGGCAGCCAAAAGGTGGGAACGACGAGTGCGCCGCAGATAGTTGCGGTGACCAATCACAGCACTACCCTCACGGTCAATTTCAGCAGCAAGAGCATCAAGGGTACGAATGCGACCGACTTCGTCCTAGTTTCGGGAACCAATAACTGCGGCTCGAGCCTGGCACCGGGCGCCAATTGCACGCTGAACGTGACTTTCACGCCCGCTGCCACAGGATCACGCACTGCGATACTGAATCTCATTGACAATGCGGGGGCAAGTCCACAGACGGCAAGCTTAACCGGAACAGGTAATTGACTTAGCCGGAAACACTACCGGCATTTCTATCGGCTCCGCTGTTCAGATTGCGGTAACTCGTCTTTAATTGCATTCGTTGATCTACTTCCATCCCCTGCAATCGTAGTGCGCCCTCATATAACTTACGAGTTATATTTATTAAGATACATACTCGACTGTATTGCAGCTCTTCCTCTGATCCGCTTAACTGAATTCTCTTTCGAATACGAGGTTGTTAGCACCCAAGAGCATTCAGGTACAGCTTATGCGGACACTGCCGGTGGAACCTAAATCACTGCCTCTTCCCGAATGGTGTCAAGCGTATTTCGTCGCTGTTCTCGAGCCCGATAACCTAAAGGCACTGGTTCAAATAGAGCGTGCTGCTGATGCAATTGCTGATCGTTTGTCCCAGCTGAGATGTGGGGTTCCGGAATATCCTCAGGAACTCCAGGACCTCAACAGCGCTTTGATTTACCTCCGACTGCTCTCGAAAACATCAACCCTGAATTTGGAAAACTCCATCAATTCAATCGAAGCTGGATCCCAGCAGCCTCATAATTGCGCGAGCCCCCCAAGCTTCTGAAAATGTCATAGAGAAGTATTACCAAAGCTGACTGCGAAACTCGCCGCGTAGGTCTTCATCTCCGGCGAAAGCCGTATTGTGTTTGCCAATCGAAAGCGGCGATTCTAAAGGAAAACGTTTCGCATCGACTGCTGTCGGTCCGACCAACAACAGGGCACATCAGGTGAAATCCAAAGATCCCGTCTCCAAACTCTTCCTCGCCCTCGGCATTGCCACAGGAATTGCCGCCGCACGGTTCTTGCCCTCAACCTACGATATTCGCGAGAAGACTGTCTTTATCAGCGGCGGCTCCCGCGGTTTAGGACTACTCCTCGCCCGTGAATTCGCCCGCCGCGGTGCGAAAGTGGCTATTTCTGCTCGTGATGCCGACGCTCTCGCGCGCGCCACCGACGATCTCAAGCAGATTACAAGGCATGTCTTAAGTATGGAAAGCGACATCACCATGCGCGAAGAAGCCGACGCTGCTTTGGACCAGGTCCGCCGTAAATTTGGCCCCATCGACGTGCTTGTGAATAATGCCGGAACGATCTGCGTGGGCCCCTTGGAAGTCATGACCATCGATGACTTCCGCGATTCACTGAACACGCACTTCTGGGGTCCGTACTTTGCAAGTATGGCGGTTCTTGGCGAGATGCAGAGCCGCAGGCAAGGCCGCATCGTAAACATCTCTTCCATTGGCGGTAAGATATGTGTTCCCCATCTACTCCCCTACTGTGTGGGGAAGTTCGCGCTTACCGGGTTTTCGGAAGGTCTGCGTTCCGCCCTCCTCAAAGACAACATCTATGTGACTACCGTATGTCCCGGCCTGATGCGAACTGGCAGCTCCCGCAATGCTCTGTTCAAAGGCAACAACGAAGCCGAATACGCGTGGTTCGCAACCAGCGACGCTTTGCCAGGACTCTCAATGAACGCGGAGCGAGCGGCGCGCAGGATAGTACATGCGTGCCTTCGCGGCGAGGCCGAGGTGATTCTCTCCCTTCCCGCCACGCTCGCGGTAAAGGTTGGCACCCTCGTACCCGGCATCACTGCCGACGTTCTCGCCATTGTGAATTCGCTTCTGCCCTCCGCGGATCCATCCGAGAAGAAGGCGAAGACAGGCAAGGAAAGCTCCTCCGGCGCACCTCCCAAATGGATTAGTACCCTGAACGATCGGGCGGCGGAGAGCACCAATCAGATAACATAACCCGCGAGTGCGTTCTTCCCCCGAGACGTAGTCCTCGGCAAGATCGTATGCCTGCAGGATGTCGCGATGGGGAGAGAACTCCCTTCAGTGATTTTGCCATTCTTCCGTTCAAAGACATCAGCCAGGTTGACGCCAAAGTCTGGTGTCGACAGGGCTTCCGAAGGTGCTGACCGGAAGATCAAAAATCTCAGAATTGGTGCTGCTTTTCGCCTTTCTTGCTGAACGCCAAGCCTCTGAAACTGTCCATCTGAATATCGTTTACGACGATGAACCAGAAACGAGATTGTTTTTCGCCTTTTCTGATAGGGGAAACCGCGCAGAAATTGACAACGGCGAGTTTCCGAGCGCGAACCCCACAAACCAAAGGTGAAAGAAAACATCTGCGAGGTGGGTATGGGAAACCGAAGTCTCTGCTGCATGTTTGGCAAATTTGGCTCGAAGACGATATCCATCATGAGCAGCCCTCTCCTGCCCGATTGTCTCCGGCTCGCGCTTTCCTTCCTGATACTAGAGTGCGCTTTCGCACAAGCTCAAACCTATTCGGTTCTGCACAATTTTGTCGGCACCGACGGTTGCTGCGCCAGCTATCCCAGCATGATGGCACAGGGAGAGGACGGGAAAATTTACGGAACTACCACCAGCGGTGGCGCGAATGGCGATGGTACCGTTTTCGTGATTAGCCCATCAGGCTCTTTTACCAGCCTTCACAGCTTCAACTTTACTGACGGTGATGGTCCGCAGGGCGGCATTAGCCTGGGCATGGATGGCAATTTCTATGGGACGACCTACCAGGGCGGAGCGCACAGCCGCGGCACAATTTACAAGATTACTCCAGCCGGCGCTCTGACTTCACTGTACAGTTTTTCCGACACTGGCGACGGCGCCTATCCCCGAACCCCGCCCGTGCAGGCGCAGGACGGGAACCTATACGGTTGCACGGGCAACGGCTCTACTTTTGAGTTGTACAAGATCACCCCCGCAGGTGCGTTCACCGTGATGGCGGCTCTAGTGAGTCAATGTTATTCGCCCCTACTTTTAGGAACGGACGGAAATCTGTATGGCACGACTCTCTATGGAGGAACCTATAACGGAGGCACCGTGTTCGCGTTTAACCCGGTTGCCAAAACGATCAAGACGCTGTACGCCTTCAAAACTGAATGGTCGCCGACCGGCCCCCTGACGCTTGGAGTAGATGGCGCGCTTTACGGCACGACCTCATCCGGCGGAACAGGAGATAGCGGATCGGTTTACCGCATCACGACCGGTGGCGCATACAAAGTGCTCTACAACTTCACTTCTCTGGGGACAACCGACGGTCGATATCCGCAGAACGGCGTTGTACAAGGCAGTGATGGTTTTCTTTACGGCACGGCATCGGCAGGAGGAGGATCCGGAGTGGGCACTCTCTTCAAGGTCGCCACGACCGGTACGGGCTTCGCCGTGCTCTACAATTTCCAGACCGCTTCTGGGGATACACCCTCGACTCTTTTCTTGCACACGAACGGCAATCTCTATGGTCTAACCTTCCATGGCGGAACTGATACCGCATATGGAACCGTTTTCAGCTTCTCCAACAATCTCAAGCCGTTCGTTAGCCCCATTGTCCTTCGTTCTACGAAAGTGGGTGCTTCAGTCAGCCTGTTGGGTCAGGGATTCGGGACCGCAACTGGAGTCACATTCGGCTCGACGGCGGCGACGTATACCGTCACCAGCGACACCTTCCTGACCGCAAAACCAGCCGCAGGCTCCACGACGGCCTCGATCACGGTCAAAGAGCCTTCAGGCAATCTGCTTTCGCCACTCAAGTTCAAGATTGTTCCTACAATCTCCAGTTTCTCGCCGACTTCAGGGCCAGTTGGCACGCAGGTGGTAATTATGGGCATGAGCCTATTGCAGACCACAGCGGTAAAGTTCGGCGGAGTGGCCGCAACCTCCTTCACTGTCAACTCCAATACTCAAGTCACGGCCACTGTGCCAGCCGGTGCCGTCACCGGAAAGATCGCGCTTACCACCGCAGGAGGAACCGTATCGACAGCTACGGTTTTTACGGTCCAGTAAGGTTTGTGGGGGCCCTGGATCTCTATTGCAATGGGGCCCCTCTTTTTTTCTCTCTCCAGTGTCCGATTGACGGATTTTCAGTACTTATTAAGACGTCGTGTCTTACAACTCTCTTGAGAGCCTATTCCCACCTGTGCTATGGTTTCGCGGCAGTATCGTCGGTCATTCGGGTCGGCCGAAAAATGGGTTGGTGCTATCCGCATGCGCGAATTTCCGCAATCTGCGGA
>Ga0070730_10001676_pt1 | contig 21012 bp, 26 predicted proteins | sample Coa_R1_3_FD_66447 | JGI IMG/M metagenome (GOLD analysis project Ga0070730, IMG submission 66447) | Surface soil microbial communities from Centralia Pennsylvania, which are recovering from an underground coalmine fire - Coalmine... | ecosystem: Environmental > Terrestrial > Soil > Unclassified ... | reverse complement strand
CGCGGTTCCGTTGATATGGAAGAGCGGACCGGAAGGCGTAATAAGCCCGGCCGTCGAAGCGACCAGGGTATTCACGCCCAGCGTGCTCGCGGACCGTTGAAAGCCCGGTACCCACGAGAGCGTAACCGTCGAGCAAAGCCACTGCTCGCCGGTAAGCGTGTTGACCCACGGCGCGACATAAGTGCTCGCGGTGACGCAGGAGCCGGTCGGATTGGTCTTGTAATACCAATTCGGCTGGCCGATCAGAACGACGGCGCCGGTAACGTGCGCCACCGTCTGCCCGGAGGTGCGGGCAACGGTGATATTGGTGCCGTTGACGGCGAGCACGTTCATCGGCTCGCCCAGGAGCTGGCCCCAGTCGTAGACGTAGAGCAGGGTGCCAGGAACCGTCTGGGTAGGAGCCACGATGCCGGTGGCGGAGGCGACGGGGATCACCCGGGCGGCGCGGGTGACGGTCGCAGACAGCGTGGTCTGGGTCAGGCTGTTGAGCTGAGCTGCAGCCTCGAAAGGCGCGGCGAAAGCGGCCAAAAGGCCGAGGGTGGCAATGCAATGGAGTGTTTTCATGGTTTTTGTCCTTTCGACTTAGCCCTGAATCACGCAAGCCATCTCGCGGTACATCGACGCGAAGTCGTACAGAACGTCGATGCGGTTGATTTCGACCGAGTTGAACGAGTCGAACGCGCGGATGAGCCGCAGGCTGATGCCGGTGTCGGGATCGGTTACCTGGGCGACTACCGCGCCCAAGCCGGGCTCCGGAGCCGACATCGGGACGCTGACGAAGGCGAAGGCCGACTTGTGCATCAGGAGCCCTTGCTGGGCTGCTACGCCGGTCGCGCCGACGAGCGTGATGATGGCCGTGTCGACCGGAGAGCTGTCGACGTTCTGATACTGGCCGGAGGGCGTAATCGCCGGGCTGACCAGCATGTTGATCGTGCCGCTCGAGTCGCTGATGGTCGCGAGAACGGTGAACTGCTGCTGATACCCGGTCGCCTTGCGGGTGCGGGGATGAACGGACTGTACGCCGCCCACGGTGGCGCTCGAGGCCGAGCCGATCACGAACTTGTCACCCTGGTTGAGAGTGGTCGTGGTCCAGCCTTGGGTGTTCAACGTCATGGTGCCGTTGTTGCCGCCCTCGGCCGCCTGGCCGCCAAGATGAACGATGGGCGAGCCGGCGTAGGTTCCGACGGTGTGCAGGTTGATGGTCTGGTCTTTGTAGACTTTGTAGCCCAAAGAATCGACCATTTCGCCCTGCTTCCACTGCGTCGAGATAGAACCAACCGGATTGAACAAGGTCTTCGTTCCGTGAACGAAGGCGCTCGACATTTTGCGGTTGATGATGAGGTTCAGATCCTCGCCCTGCGGCAGTCCCTGCGCGACGATCAGATCGCCGGCCGAGAGATAGGTGAGGTCGTCGGTGGGGGCCGCTCCCGGCGTACCGACCGAATTGAAGGTGTTGTCCGCGCAGAACGTGGCCGCTTCCGCGTTGATCAGTGAAGCCAGGTCCATGGCCGCGGGCCGCGAATAGAGCTCGCGTGCTTCGCGCAGGTCGAGGGTCTTCTCGACCGAGTCCCAGTCGTAGCTCACTTGAGCGACCTGGGAGACCTGAACCGGCATGACGGTGTCGACCAAAGGCTGGGGCTGATACTTCAGGCCCTTCGATGGCACGAACCGGTAGGGGCGGCGCACCTGTACGATGGCGCCGACCTTGTTGTTCTTTTTTGCAAATTCCGGAGTTACAGCGTGCGACATGTTTTTGCAAACATTCAGCTCGCCGCCCAGGTCCATGAGCACGAGGCTCGCGAAGACCTTGGGAGTTAAGATTAAATTGTCCATTTGTCCGCCGTGATTCTTGGGGTTGAACTGCGGGGACCAGCTTCAGTAGAATTTGGCTTTCATGCTGCCGGCGCCACGGAGGTAATCCGGGAGCGCGGCTTCTGATCTGCCCTGGGGATGCTTCCTACTGTTTTCAAACGACGCCCCTGCGCTTCATTTCCGCTTTGAAGGCCGGCATATCGCCGGCGAGAGTGTTCAGGTCGAGCGGAACTGCCGCCGAGGCGGATCCGCCCACTCGGGGCGCGGGATCCGGCAGCGGCTTGGGAGAAGCAGCCGCGCGGGCGGGAATAGCGGGGGGTTTCGGCGCTGGCGTTGCAGCAGCTTGTTCCAGTTGGAATTCGATCCTACCCAGTTGGGCCACGGCTTTGGCGGGGTTGGCCTGATAAATTGCGACCAGGGCGGCCAGCTCTTCCGGCTTTTGCGCCAGTTGAACCGCCACTCCGGACCAGTTATCCAAACCGCTGATGGCCTTTTGCAACCCTTCCGGGGAGTTTTGGGCCAGCGTATCCATCAAGCTCGGGAAATCAGCGCCGTGTACCGCTTCGGCGTCGGCCCGCTTTTGCTCGACATTCCGCTGCAATTCCCGCTCGGTGAGTTGTTTATCGACCGATTGGGAGACTGCTTCCGTGACTTTGCGCGTCGTTTCCGCTACGATCCAGGCCTCTAGTTCAGCCTGCTTTGCCTTCTCCTCGATCTTGAATTCCTCGAAGGTGCCGGGGTAAGTGTCGAGGACGGGAAGTACGGGCCGGGGAGTCGCGGGCTGGGTCTCGGCTGCTGGCGCGGTGATTGGGGCGGGTTCCGATCCCGGTTTGTCAGCGGTGAGGTCCTTCAGCCTGGCTTCGGCGGCCTTGCGTGCGGAAACTGCTTCTGTGATTGCGCGATCCGCCGCCGCTTGCTTTCGAACTTCCTGAGCAATGCGTTTGCGGACGCCTGGGTCTAACTCTGGTTCTGGTTCAATCTGCTCTTCACTTGCGGTTCCCGGCGCCGCTTCGGTGTGTTTTTCCGCCGCGGTTTCTCCGGCTGGCTCACCTTCCGGCTGTCCGCCTTCAGTTACAGGCGTTTGACCGGTGGGAGCGTCAGCGGCAGGAGTATCCGCTTTGGGTTCGGGGGTTTCGGTTTTCAGTACGACAGGGGCCGGGTCCGTCTTTACGGCGAGCGGGGCGTTATCGGCTGGCTTGTCAGCGAAGAAGTTCTTGATGTCCTGAAAGGATGGTTCAGGAGCTGGGATGTTCTCTGCTGGTATTGCTGGTTGATCTGGCATAACGTTTTTAAGTCCGGCGCGTATTAGATCCCCACGCCTGGGGAGCAAAACTAGAGCTTGGGTTCGAGCTTAGGCGGCTGTTGAGCTACTCGCTAACGCTGGTGTTGCTCTGCGCGGAGTCTTGCTTCGTACTGGGGCCCCGCTAGGCGGCCTTTGGCTTCGGCTGATTCTGCTGAGCTTGTTCCTGCTGTTGCTGCGCCGCATCGCGATCTTGCTGGCCCTGATCGGCTTGATGTTGCTGCTGAGAATCTTGCAAAGCGGCTTCGTGCCCTTGCGCCGAATCCTGCTGCCCGGCGTCGTGCGCCTGGTCCGCTCCTTGCATCGCTTGCTCGTGGGATTGCTGCCCCGCAGCCAGATCGGCTTGATGGCTCCGCTGCCTCTCGGCGTTGATGTTGTCTATCTCCGATTCCAGCCTTTTGATATCGGCCTGAATACCGAGCTTCGCCAGCGTTGCGGCAGAATCGGCTTGCAATTCTTCGCGCTTGAAGTCGATATCCATTTGCTTCAGGAGAATCGCGTTGTGGAGCTCCGGCTGCTTGGTCTGCAATTGCTCGTGGAGGGATTGCGCGAAGGCCTGTGTTGTCGCGAGTTTTTGCTGAAGCTGCTGTATACCGGCTTGAACCTGCGGAGGTAGCGGTTGCCCTTGTCCCTGATTCTCCTCGATCAATCCCGGCGACTTCATCTGGATGGCCTTCTTCATGCGCTCGGCCCGCTCTTCGCTGCCTGCCGTGTCGTCCGACGCGAATAGCTGGTCGCCAATCACCCAGAGCAGCTCCGGATCGGCCTGAATGAGAGCGGAATCGCGGTCGTTCATCTCCTGGCGCGCGCTCGCGTGCGTCGGCCCAACCATCACGATAATGCCGTAGTCGCCGTCGGTGAGGTTGTGGATGATCGGCTCGCCGCTCTTTGGATCGGCGTAGGGCTTCCCTATCGGCACGACGGTCGTCTTACCGGCCTCGTCCCGGATCGGAACGCTCATGCCGGCGCGGTCGATCTTCTGGATCAGCTCAATGAGGATTTGCCCTTCGCGCTTGCGCGACCGGGCTTCGTTGTCGGCAAAGTGGAAATTGGTGATCGACGAGACTTTTTGAAGCCGCTGAATGGCAATGCCGCTCTTTTCAGCGCTGCGCGCCTGGCCGAGCGAAGGGTCAAAAATGCCCATCGCGGCCTTGATGCCGTCAATTGCCTGCGCCAGACCCTGCGTCAGCGCTTCAATCGGCGCCTCGTGCGTGACGCGCTGCGGAGCGCCCAGGTCGCGCCCGGCGTCGTCGAAGCGAACATAGGGAAGATAGCTCTTGGGCCACGCCGATACGTTCTCCCAGGCTTCTAGGAACGCCGCCGGAATCTGGCCCATCGCCACCAGGTAGGGCGTCTTCGGCATCATGGCGATCTGCTCGGCGATGTTCGAGACGAAGTGATTCACCGAGCGCTGGGGGTCCTTGGCGTTTCTGATGAGCGAAACCGTCTGCCGGCGGCCGTCGACCGTGCAGGTGCGGCCCCACACCGGAACGATGGGAATGCTCGATCCGATCCATTCGCTCTCGTCGAGAATCTCGGCGCCATTGATGACGTAGGGGCAGATGGTGACGTCCTGCTCCTGGCGCGTTCTGACAATGAATTTTCTGTCGAAGCCCCTCTCGTCGAGCTCGTCTTCCCACACCGGGATGGGCATTTCGCCGGGCGCGCCGGTTCCGACCTCGGCCAGCGTGCGGTCTTTGTACTCTTTGCGCCAATACTGCGCGATCTGGATCAGCTCGCCGCGGTCGCCAAGCCCGATCCAGCCCGGCGCGGTGGCTGCAGCGTCGGTGAAATCGACACGACTGACGATCGAATCCTTGCCGTAGCGCCGCTCGTGGGCGTCCTTTGAGATGCGCTCGACGACAAAGCACCAGTCGGCGTCGGAGCGGTCGTACTCCTGGCTCGACGGATCCCAAACGACGGAGAACTGATTCTCGATGGCCTCGATCCGGATGCGCTGGCGGAACGTGCCTTGCACGAATTCGGTCGAGTAGCGGATGAAGCCCCGGCCGGAGGTAACCTGCTGGTCGCGGGCCGTATCGCGGGCGGTGTCGGCGTTCGAGTCGTACTCGATGAACCGGATTCTGCTTTGGAAGAATTCAGCGGTCTTTGGCTCGCCACCATCGCCGGCCGCTACTTTGATAGCCGGGCGGTTCTGCCGGCCTTCGTTGGCGATCTGGGCCACGTAGGTCGGGATGCGGTTCCACTGCATCACCGGGCGATGGGCGGAGATACGGGCTTTCAGGGCCTTTTCGTCCCACTGCTCTTTTTCCTTGTCGCTGGCGTTGGCGAAGGCGTTATCGGCTTGAGCCGCTTCCCTGTCTATCTTGTCTACTTCGAGACCAAAGTCGTATCTTTCACGAGCTTCTCTAAGGAATTCCTGGACCTTGTCAGGGGATATTCGGCTTGTGGTGGAATTGTACTTGGCCATCGGAGGCTTTAGAAGTTGGCTTTTATACTGCCGCCGTGTGGCGCTGGGATTGGAGAGCGCGGTGGGCGCTGGCGTCCTGAGATGCTGGCTGCAAAGGGCCGGAACTGGCTAAACTGGTTGCAGGATGGAAACGATTTCGGCGGAAGAGCAGGCAAGCCGAGAGAGACTCGCCGCGCACATCAATAGTGGAAAGCGGTTGATACTCACCACCGTAAATACTTTCGCAGTGGGAGATCGCATCGAGGGCTTTAACGAACACCACCAGCCGGTTAGTCAACCGGCCACGATCGTGCGCGAGTGTTCCTTTGACGAGTGGCAAGCCAATGCGCCCTCGCAGCATTACCCATGTCCCGACACCAATTGGGCCAACCTGCGCTTCTACGAGATCGCGCTAGACTGAACGCATGACCCGCCGCGACGCCTTCACGATCTGCTTCGTTCCGCTGTGGCCGCGCCGCGGCAAGGCGCAAGACACACCGAGCCCTCAGATACGCAACATCGATAACATCAGGATGCCGCCTCGTTTCAGATTTGGAGGGGGCGCGTGTTGCGGCAGTACCGTCTCGAAAGACGAGCCCGCAATTACTTGGCCGCCGGAGCAGCCGAAGTGAAGACTCAACGGAGACGCCGTAGACTCAGGAGATCGTGGTGGGTAAAGTGTTGTGCGCGGCCCGACAGCCCCGATAAGCGCGCTGGCGTGGTCTGGAATCGACACTACGTGCGCCATTGGTTTTGACTTTCGGCCCCAGTAGCCAGCATCTCCGGAGCACCACCGCAGCAGCGCTCTCAGATCAGCTCCACGACGCCGGCAGAATGAAAGCCAGACTCTTGTTATATATTTGGAGTCATGCTGTCATTTGATGAAGCTGCTTTAGTAGGCTATCAATCTCAGATAGTCGAGATACAGGGGAGAATCGAGACGCTCCTCGCCAAGCTCACGCACAAGGAGACGCCTTCCGGCCGTAAGCCCTTCAGCGCGGCCACCAGAAAGCGCATGTCGGCCCCTCAGAAGAAGCGCTATGCGGCGAAAGGTGTTACGGTCGACGTCCCGAAGGACACCGCGACACCGATAAAGAAGCGCACAATGAGCGCCGCCGGCCGGAAGAGAATCGCCGCCGCTCAGAGAAAGCGCTGGGCCGAGGTCCGCGCCGCGGCAGCCGCGAAAACAGCGCCGGCCAAGCCTGCCGCGCGAAAGGCCGCGCGCCCGTCAGCCGTCGCAGCCGGTGGCCGCATCGAGCACAAGCACCGCCAGCGCCGCGCCGCCTAACGCTTCCCGCGTGGCCGGGATGCTCGCGCCGCCGGGCAATGTGGGCAGATCATGCGGTCGCCGTCGGGCGCCCAGCCGAGCCGTAACGCTTCGCGGGCCGCGTCCTGCTTATCGACGCCGATCACGCAGAACGTGCGCGTACACTTATAGCACCCGAGCTCCATCGTGGTGCGCGTGCCGTTCAAGGTCGGCTGCAGCTCTTCCTGAATTTCTTCCATTTGATCCATTTGATTGCTCACGCCACGGCAAGCGGCAGTAGAAAGCAACGAAGCCGCCGCCTGTGATTTCCGCGCCCGCGACAGCAAGGAGCCGCCGCGAGCGCTCGAACCCAAACTATTTCTTGGCGTCAGGGTGTTTCACAATGTGGACGTCTTCGTTATGCAGAACGTCGTCCCACATTTTCTCGTGGAGTCCGAACGGTGTTCCGTCCCGTTTCAGTACCAACCTTGATCCATCGGTCGGTAGATCGACGTACTTCAACGCATCGAGAGCGGTGTGGTGCGATACCGGCATCGACTGGCCGGTCACGATGCCGTTCGCCTTGGCGTAGCGGAGAGTGACCACCTTCTCGTGCTTGATCGGCTCCAGCTCTTTCGATTTGAGAGAGGTCGACCGGGTGGCCGGCGCGGTGAGCCGGGCCGCTTTCGCCCGCTCGTCGCCGCTGATTCTCGCGGCCTGGTCGGCGCGCGCGCTGTGCTCTTTGGCTTCGTCGAGCTTGCCGGCGGCATAGGCGGCCTTCGAGGCCTCCCGCTCATCGGTCGCGACTTTGCTCGCTTCCTCGGCCCGGGCGATACACTGCTTGGCCTCCTCGAGTTTTGCCGCCTGGACCTTGGCTGCTTCGTCGGCCTTAGCCTGATTCTCGGCCTGGATGGCCTTATGGCGCTCTTCGTTGGCAGCCTGGGCGCTGGCCGGAGTGGGGCTGACCTTGGCTGCTTCATCGGCCTTTACTTGACGATCATAGGCGGCGATGGCGCGGAGTCTGTCTTCGTTGGCAGCCTGTGCGTTGACAGACTGGGAGTCGTGCTGTTCGTTCGTTGCGTCGTTCATGATAGGTAATTCTCCTGATGGAATTGGTGATTCTGGTGCGGGACTTCTTAGGGCTTGGGTTCGAGCTCAGGCGGCCGTTGAGCTACTCGCGAGCGCTGCTGTTGCTCTGCGCAGGCTCGTGCTTCGTACTGGGGCCGAAAGGCCACTGGTTGCGAGAGAGAACTTACTGGACGTCGGGGACTAACTTCTGCTCGCGGGCGTGTTTCAATTGCGCGTCGCAGCAGCCCGTTATCCAGTCGCTCGCCGTTCCGGAGCCGCCCTGCTTCTCCGCTTCGCAGAGGGGACAGTATTCTGCTCCTTCAGGGTTATCGCCCATCAGATACAGGCCGCCGGCTTCGAGGGCTGCGCTTGTGATTGCCCAATGAGCCGACATCAGTGGATCGTAATCGCCGGGCTCGCTCATGCCCTTCAGTTCGCGCTCCATTGCCGCCGCCGCCTTGATGCCGTCTCCGGCGACGAGTCCGGACAGTCCGCGATCATCGATCGCCTTTCTTAACTCATCCCAATGGGGTTGACAGAATTTCATTTTGACGTCTGGCTGCGAACGTTCTGGCTTCGAGCTTGCCGCGGAATAAATGGGACTTAACCGTGTTATGTTCCATTTCCAGCGCTTCGGCGATTTCGAGACTAGACAGCCCCTCGATATAGAAAAGCTCAACCGCAAGGCGATGCGACGGCGTCATCGATTCGAGGAGCGTGGCTACGTCGAACGCGGCGGCGGGATTCTCGGTAACGGGAAACTCCGCCCATTTGGCCAGCTCGATGTGTTCCGCCAGGTGGCTGAGTTTGCGCACCTCTGTCTTCACCGCGTTCCAGGCTATCGACAATACCCAGTTTCGAATTGGCGAATGGCCGTTCCACTGCTCGCGCTTCTCCCAGGCCCGGCCCCAGGCTTCCATGGCGAAGTCTTCCGCCTCGCGCACGTTGCGGGTCGTGAGCCAGCGCACCGTGGCCCGGTAGTGCCCGGTATAGGCGGTGATGAATTCGGCTTCGGTCAAGGTTGTACTACTTTACCAACCACTTCACCACGGCAAGCGGCAGTAGGAAGCATCAGCCGCGCACTGCAATTACAGGGCTCGCGAATCGTTGGCCCGACACCGCGACGTGAAACATCCATTCTTTAAGACGTCCTATTCCTAACATGCACTTCAAATTCAACACTCGAGACCTGCATTACTGGAAGAGCCGCCGGTCCGGATCTAATACGGGTGAACGGCATTCCCGAGCCGGTGATCGCCGCCAACTTGCCAGGAACGGTCTGCGTCAGGATCTCCGCTCCGCCGGGAGTGTACAGGTCATAGTAGACCAGGTCGTTGCCACTGCCCTGCCAGGTGATCGGGGCCGCGGTCCAGTTCCAGGGGATCAGAACCGCCAGGATTTCGCCGCTGCCGATGAAGAATGGCTCAGACAGCGAGTTGCCGGCGAGGATGCGCGGACGAAGGATGATCTGCATAAAGAAAGTCGCCGTTCAGAATCCGACGCCCAGCGCGCCGAGACCTTTCGCGCCAGTTCCTGGAACGCTTTTGACGCCGAACGGCAGGTCGCGAAGGAAAAGAAGGATAGTATCGGCCCCAAAGTGCGCGCCAAAGGTCGTCGGCGTCTCTACCACCCCGAAGCTCTCGCGCCCGGCTGCCAGGTGCGCGCCCAGCGCAGACCTGGCTTCAGACAATAAAGCCATGTCGGTAGAGGACGCCAGGTGCGTTCCCCGCGCCGAGGTAGCGTCGGACAATGGAGCCGTGTCGGTTCCGGCGGCCAGGTGCGCTCCGTGCTCCGCGCCGAGATCTCGCGCGGGCGCTTTGTCGGTCGCCGCCGCCAGGTGCGCGCCCAGTGCTGCGCCGCTATCGCTCGCCGGCGCAATATCCTTGGCTGCGGCCAGGTGGGTCCCTAACTCCGAAGCGAGATCGCTCACCGGCGCTTTTTCCGTTCCGGCCCCAAGGTGCGCCCCTAGCGCCGATCTGGTCTCTAACAAGAAAACTCGGTCTGTTGACGCCGCCAGATGCGCGCCAAGCCCCGCGCCAAGATCACTGGACGGAAGGCGATCGGTCGCTGCCGCAAGGTGCGCGCCCAGATCCGAGGCGAGATCTCGCGCCGGAGCCCTATCCGTTCCGGCCGCCAGATGCGCGCCGAGCGCCGTTTTCGTTTCCGAGAAGGAAGTGTTCTCGCTCACCGCTCGCGGCACGCTCCGCAGCGTGCTGGTTGAATCAGAGACGGCAATCGACTCATTCCCGGCCCCTAGATGCGCCCCCAGATCCGAGCCAAGGTCGCGCGCCGGCGAGCGGTCGGTCGACGCCGCCAGATGCGCGCCAAGCCCGGCGCCTTGGTCGCTGGCCGGCGCTCTGTCCGTTCCATTGCCGCTCGCTACCGCGGTGCTCGCGGTGCGCAGCTCGATCGAGGCGAGCGCCCAGACCGTGTCTGTATTGGTGACCTTCGTCGTGCAGGCGCCCCCGGCGCCGACCACCACATTGTCGGTGATGGCTGTGCCCGGTCCGCTCGTAAACACTTCGCCGACGCCTCGCAAATTACCGGTCGAGATCGTGAATGTGCCGGTCGAGGAACCCGCATACCCGGCCACGCACCAGTCGTTGGCGTCCTGGGTCGTGATCGATGGACTGGTCGGGCTCGCGCTCGAGGACGTTGCCGTCGCCACCGTTCCGATCAGCGATGCGCCGGAATAGGCCGCAAACGCGCAGGCGAGCTTACTGGTTGGCGAGACATTGCAGGTAAGCGTCTTACTGCTTACCGACACCGATCCGTTGACCGTCGTCGCCCAGCACTCGATCCGGACTGAAGTCGAGTTATTGAGTGCGCAGCCGTTGACCAGCGTGAAGGTGTTGCCCGTCAGTGTGGGAGCGCTGCCTACCGACGTTGTCGTCGCGATCGCGTAGATGACAACGATCGTATTGCCGCTGGCGATCGTAACGGCGGAGCTGGTGCAGCTAGTCGCACTCGCCGTGCAGCCGCCCGTCGACGAAGTGACGAACGCGATCGCGGCCGAGGCCGGCAGCGTCGAGAGAAGCAAAAGGGTAACGAGCAGCGCCGCGCATTTCATTCATTGACCACGCATCCTCGGATCGGGCGAGAATCAACTCCTAAAAATATACGACCTCCGAAACCGCGAGCGTATCATTCGTATTCATCGTAGCCGGCGTGAATGTGCCTTCGAAGCACATGGTTCCGGAGGCGTTGGCGGTGAAGATTCCGAAGGCCTGCACGCCTACCGCGTTGGCTGTGCTGGTGTAGGTTTTGGCGATGGTGAATTTGCCGAAATTGGTGAGATTCGAGCTTGGAACCGTGAACGCCGCGATCGTGTTCGAAGAATCGACGACCGAGCACACCAGGGCGGCCGTACACCCCGGGGTATCGGCGGATATCTCGCCGGACGACGCGAGAGTCGAGCCGCCGGCGAGGGAGCCGGTGGGGGGCGTACCGGAATTGGTCCGGATCACCTTGTAGATCGCCGGCCCGTTCGAGCCGGTCCAGGTGACGGTGACATAGTTAGTGGCGTTGAGCGTCGACGCCACGCTTGTCGATGCGGAAGCCGCGCCAACTGTGGTGCAAATTCCCTGATTGCACGCAAAGATGTAATAGAAGACGGCGGTGCCGGTGGTGCCGGTAACGACGGTGGTCGGGGCGCCCGGAACGGTCAGGGTCGTCGAATTGTCGGCGTAGGCGTTGGCGCGCACGCCGGCGCCGGATGTGCCCGCCGCGTTGAAGCCATTGGTGACAAACTCGCCGCTCAGAGTCGTGTCGGCCTCCGCCGGCGTGATCGCCGTATTGGTGAGCCCGATGAAATTACACTGGGAATTCACGGTGGGCGTCGAGGTGTCGGCCATGATCTGCGACTGCCAGGTCGTGCCCGCCGAAGTGCGCATGTTGCGGCCGTCATAGGTGTAATACAGCTCGCCGCACGCGGCCGTGTCATCGCATCCTGGCCGCGGGTGCCGTGCTTCGATGTGATACGGATGCGACAACGGCGCCTGAGCTTCCGCGCCCTGCCTTCCGCGTCCCACCGAGGCGGATCCATGATCGCCGCCGCCTTGCCGGTCTCTTCCCTGCGCTGAGAGAGCCGGAGCGATGATCAGCGAGGCGGAGAAGAAGAAAAGAACAGCCGTTGTGTATTTCATAGGGGTGTTATTGATACCAGAGATTGACGACCATGCCGGTCGCGCACGTCGACGCCCCGCCCGTTGCCGTCACCGAAGCGACCGAGATCGCTGCGCCGAAATTGGCGACGGCCAGGGCGTTCGGCGAGATATTGGCGGCCGAGGAGCCTGGGATGCCGAGCGAGATAGCCGGGGTGGAGCTGCCAAGCGAAACGGACGCGGACGCCAGGTCGAACAGGTCGGCAAAGCAGACCGACGCATTCGGGTTATAGATGTACCAGCCATAGAGGTTTCCCGGGCTTGCCTTGACCGCCTGCGTCGCAGTCGACGCAGCCGTCCGGAAAACCGAAGCGGCAAGCGTCGGCTGCTGTAACTGCGCCCGGCCGACGGCAACGAGCAGTGCGATCAGGGCGACGATCGGCCAGAAGTAGTGGCGCATTGTTAGAGGCGGTGCCGGAGGAATAACACCAGGACGAGGATGCCTGTCGCGCCGAGGCTCGCCCAGAGTTGATAGACAAGCCGTTTTTCAATGGCTTCACATTTGGATTCGAGCGCGGCGAGGCCGGCCTTCATGGCTGCCGTGTTAGCGCTCAGAGTCTCGGATAGGGCCGCAAATCTGGCGAGTGCGGCCTCTTCGCGCCTCGCGCACACAGCGGTTTTGGCGGCGAGCTCGACATCATGCGACGCGAGCGCCTTGTTGATCTGGCCCTCGCTCGCTTGCCTCGCCGAGTTTGCTATATCGACCTGGGAAGCAACCTGGGAAGACAGCGCCGCGATGGCTCGATCGAGGAGAACGTCCCTTTTGTCCAGTTCTTCGTCCCTTTTGTCCAGTTCTTCGATACGCCCGTGAGTCCAGGCAATCTCAGCAGCGCCAGCGCGGTCCGCGGCGGCGATCTCGGCGGTATGCGCCATATGTTCCCGCTCGAACGCCAGATCGAGCTTCTTCAGCTCCAGACGGTTATCGAGCTCCGACTGCTGCGTAGCGGTGAATTTCTTGCCGAGATCGTCCGCCGTCAGCCGCAACTCGTGTTTCAGTTGGCCTACAACGGATTCCAGTTCCGCCGGCACGGCTTGGTAGGCGTCTTTTGCGTGAACGGCTTCGTGTCCCTGATTGAGCATGTTATTTTTTCTTCGGCCTCGCGATCAGATTCACGCCGAGCAGCGCCCGGGCGCGCGACTGGATCCGCTCTTCGGTCCCCTTCGAGATATTGCCGGCGTTGTAGGAGCGCGTGGCGCCCCCGATCGCGAGGCGTTGATGGACCTTATCATTCACGGGAAACGATGTTCCCGCGCCGGCGAACGCGGACGCCGGCAGTGCCTTGCGTTTTGCGGCTGTTAGAGTGGGCATGATGACCGTCGATGAGGCAAAGGCCGAATGCGCGGAGTTCGTGAACGCCTGCGAAGGGAAGGTAATCGTCGGGTCGTGGCGGCCGATTCCGCTTGGAGTGCCGATGACCGTCCACTATTTATGGGATGGGTGGAATTGTAGTTTTGACGTCCGGGAAACCGCAATCCGCGAGGCATCAAGGGAAGAGTGGCTCGCCTGCGCATGGCCCCGTAGGGGTCCAAATGGACTCATTCCGCGTTACTTCTACCAGGTTGTCGTCGACTAGCACTTCACGAAGCTCGCCGGCGCGAGGATCGGATCTCCGTCGGCGTCGAGTAGCTCGGCGCTCCGCTCGGGGCGCTTCAGCTTCGGCTTTTCCGGCGCCGGTTGGGCTCCGGAGCGGACCTCGTAGGGGGCCTCAGCCCCCCGGGTTTCGTGGGCGAATCGTTCCAGATCGTTCATCGTTTCGCTCCTCTACATCTTGATTACTGAAATGCTCGCCGCCTGGAACGTGATGGTGGTGGTCGACGCCGCGGTAACGACAGTCAACTCGGCGATGTTCACCGCGGTTGTATCGACCGCAACCGACGCCGGCGTGAAGATGTCGGTGGAATTAGCAAGAGCCTGCGTGACGGCCGCGCCGGTCGGGATACTGAACACCGTGCCGTAGGCGTAGACCGTGCCGCTAGCCCCGCTCGTCCGGATGTGGATCCGCGCCTTGAGCACGAACTTGGCCGCGGTTACCGTGCCGCTGTTGCCAGTATGGGCCGCCAGCGCCCCCGGGATATTGCCGATGAGGGTGGTCGGTCCGAGCCGGAGGTTGAACGTCGCCACATTGTCGACGGTCGAGGTAATCGTGCCGTAAGCCTCGATCTCGATCACCGTACCGGCCCTGAGTACTCCGATGGGAACGGAGGCGCCGACGATCTGCGTTTCGACGGTGTTAATGCCGGCCGAGGCCGCGACGGTTGACGCGATGCCGCCCGGCGACTGGTACGTATGGTCGCGATGGGGGGCGGTTACGGCCGTTCCGACCGTTCCGAGGGCCGCGGGGGTAGTCACCGCCGGGATGGTGGCGTCGAACGGCGTGGTTGCGGTCTGGTACAGGTTACCGCTCGCGTCATAGATGCGCAGCTCGCCGTTCGAGATAATCGCCTGGCCATTGGCGGGAATAGTGGTCGAGGAAAGAATCTGGTTGGCCGCGGTCGCCGACGATCCGTTGATCGAAAGCGCTACGCCGGTGACGGCCGTGCCGCTGGTGTTTGCCAGGATGACCTCGGTAACCACGGTCGCCATGTCGGGCTTGCTGTCGTAGAGCACGCCGTCGGAGGTTCCGAGCTGCCCTTGGGCCAGGATCTTGTGGTTCAGGACGTCGGCGATCGACTCCACTCCGCTGACCGTATAGGTGACTACTGCTCCTGTTCCAGCCAAGCCTCGTAGATTGTCACCATTTCCGAGTAGTAGTCCACCTAGCAGTTGTTTTGATTGACTGGGCATTTTATGAAATTAGTTCCTTTGGAGAGATTTTGAGGAGTTGGGTTCGCGCGTGGCGGCTGTTCGGCTACTCGCGAGCGCTGCTGTTGCTCTGCGCGGCTTCGTGCTTCGTACAAGGGCCTAACTGCAACTGGTTGCGGGAGAAAAGCGGGAGCTTCAGCGCCCGCCGATGAGGTTGGTGCCGGCCGGCATGGCTGGCCCGGCTGGCGGAGCCGGCGTGCGGCCTTCGTGGCGCGCGAGAACACCGGTCAGGTGCTTGAGTAGGTCCTTGCTGGCCTTCGGACCGCTGTGAACGGTCCTGCCGGCGTTGGGCGCGCTGGGGAGCATGTTCTCGTCGCCGTCGTGATCGACGTTCATGGTGTAGCCGTTCGACGCCGGCTTGATGTGCACGCCGCGGAACACGCCGCTCTTGCCTTGCATATCTTTCTCGCGTATGGCGGCGGACTGGGTGGCCCTGAGGGGGCTGGCGGACTTGATGGGAGCTGCTGAGGTTGTTTTCATGAGGGTCCTTGGGGGCGTTTGTGCAACGAAAGCTACGGCAAGCGGCAGTACGCAGAACGGTGTGGTCGATGTGATTCCAGGGCTCGCGAAGCTCTCAACGGAGCCTTGCAGCACGCCCAACGCCTACTTCTTTTTCGGCTTCTTTATGTAGTTTGGTAATTTTGAGAAGTCTGTCGAAGAATCAAATTCTTTTACTACAGAAGGACTGACCGGTGAGCCTTTCGAGTGGAACAGACGCTGTTGTGCTTTGCTGACGTAGGGCATCGGAATAGTTCAGGTTATCGTGTCACAAATCCCAGCCGGGCCCGCCGCTGCAGCTCGCGCCGCGCCTCGACATACTGGCGGAACTCGGCCGCGTCGTAATTGCGCATGGCCGTCAGGTCGACGCACGATCCGGACTGCCCGTCCAAGCCAATACGGAAGCGCACTTCGCTCGATTGTATGATGGCGAACAACTGCCGGTCCGTGGCCTTGGCGGCCAGCGAACGGATCGCGACCGCGATCTCCTCGGCGGCGTCCGGGGTCTCGGCTTCGCTCAGCTCGTGCAATGGTCCGAGCATCGACAATCCGATTTTCTACAGAAAGTTGAGCACTTTGACGATTCAGGCACGTCGCCCTGCGGTACCGGTTCGCACTCTTCTTTGTTCATCGCTTTGCAGTGACAGTTGGCGTCGTGCTGCGCGTCGGAGCCGTTCTGACACCACGCCGGCCGGTTGCTGCCGTAGTCGTCCTGGCCCTCGAACGGCGGGATCGGCTCTTTCTGAAAGCCGGTGACGGCCATTGCGGCGAGGATCAGCGCGAGGATAGCGAGGAACCGCGTCACTTTGCTCCGAGTGTAGCAGCCGCTTCGCACCGTGGACAGCCGGGATCGTGACCGGGTGAGTAAAACGTCGAGGAGCCCTCGGTCTTGAGGAAGTATTCCACAATCCGCAAATAGCCGCAGACGTTGCAGGCGACTGGACGGGGCTTACGCTCTACTGTTCGCTGTGGTCCTGCTGTACTTAATACATCGCTCATCTTGGAAGTTTTAGGAGTTGGCTTTCATGCTGCCGCCGTCGTTGAGCTATTCTGAAAGCGCTGCCGTGGCTCTGCTCGCGAGATGCTTCGTACTTAGCGGGCTTGCCGCGTCCCGCCGTGGCGTCCCCTCTGTGTTCGCATTCGCTGCGTTCCCGATCCTTGTCGGGCGCACACTAGCACCGGCCGATACCGGTCTGACCTTTGACGCTCCCCGTCCCTGCAACCAAGTCTAGGGCAAGCGGCAGTAGGAAGCATCCCCGGCGCACTGTGATTACAGGGCTCGCGAGTCGTTGGACCGTCGCCGCGCCGTGAAACATCCACTCCAAAAGGTTTAAGTTCCCTGCCAAGAGTACATGGAAGACTCAAGTCTGGGCATCCTACTTTTTGGTGGAACAACTACCGGCGCTACATTCTGTGCAAATGTGAGAGCTAGGGCATCTGGACCATCCAAGCCTTTCACCCGCCGCTTGGCCATCTCCTCTTTACTCTCCAAGACTAATTTTCCATTGCGGTGATGAAAGCCTGGAGCCATGAACGACTGGTAAATCTTGTGGTCGTCCGGTATCGACCCCATTCCGAGCCACTCTTTCATGCGGTGCCACATATAAGCGCGCATGTTGAGCTGGTGCTTGTCGGGGCTCGCGTCGCCGAAGTTGACCTCGAAGACGTTGGTGTATCCGAGCGCTTTCAGCCGCGCGATGATCACTGCGCCAAACGCCTGGTCGCCGAACATGGCCGCCGTGCGCCGACCGGGCCGCCGGTCGCTCAGCAGCTCGACCGCCTTGGCCACTACCGCGTCGCGGTTGGTATCGCCCGGCAGGAAGATGGGCGCGATCGATTTACCGTCCAGGCCTCGCCGCGGCCAGAAGCAATGCTTCGCCAGGCCGCCGTTCGCCGCGTCGTAGCCCCATACCAGCGGCTCGTCTTCCATCGGAACGTGATCGCGCCGGCGCGCGCCGTCGATCAGGCCCTGGCCGATGAACTGCAGCTCCGAGGCGCGAGGTGGAAGGCCCAGGACGCGGACGCGATAACGGTCTGAATCCTCCGTCCATTCTTCCGCCCACTCGGCAATGAGGGTTTTGTTGGTGAAGGAGCTCGTGCGGCCGTCGAATACGCGCGTATCCCAGCGGGCGCTCGCTTCGCCGAAGCAAACGTTATAAAACTCGCCGGCGTTGCGCAGCATTTGTCCGCTGCAAATCATGAGGGGTTGGCCGTCGGTGAGGCCGCCGTACGCGGTCGTCCACACGCCCTCCGGAACTTCGCTCGCTTCGTCGAAGGCGAACCACGAGATCGACGTCGCCGCGTGCTGGCCGGCGAACGACTGCGCCCGCGCCTCGATGGCCGTCTTCGGCGTCACCTTCCACTTCTCGCTCTTGGCGGGATCGGCGTGGAAGATGCCCGAGGCCTGGATATCGAACTGCGGCGCCGTGATACACATGCGGCCCCAGTACATCATGTCCGCCCAGGTGCGCTCCTCGAGCTGCTGGTAGGTTCCGGCCGTCACCGTTCCGATCGACATGGGCCAGCAGCTCAAGATCCACCAGCCGACCATCGCGATCAAAGAGCTTTTGCCAGTTCCGTGGCCGCTCGATATCGACATGCGGATCGGCGCCGCCGGCGTCAGGCCGTCGAATCCCCGCTCGCGGACGTGCAGGCCGAGATCCTCGAGAAACTTGGTCTGGTTCGGGTCCGGGCCCGAGAACAGAGCCAGCGGTCCGCCGGCGACACCCCACGGCCACGCCATGCGGACGAAACCGAGTGGATCCTGCCGATATTGCGCCGGGATGCGCCGCAGATCCTCGGCCGCGATTCTCGCGGGCTCGACCATGGCGGCCATTTCCTCAATCGTTGCCGGCATCACGCCGATTTCACCTGCGCCGCGGCGCTCAGGCGCTTCAGCTGCGCGAATTCCTCATCGGTGAGCATGCTCAAATCGACCTGAACCGCGCCGGAATGCTCGATTTTCTGCTTGTATTCGCCCTGTTCGATGGCGATTTCGCGCAAAACCGCCAGATATCGGCCCATCGTCGCGGTGTCGACGGCATAGAGCATCTCGCCGCCGGCCTTCGGTACCGGAATGACCAGACCGGTGTCGCCGCCGGGAATGCGAAAGGTCGTAACCCCGCCTTCTTTCGCGGGATCGCGCACGGTCGCGGTCGCGTAGTCCTCGGAGCGCTGCCGGTAGACGCGCAATACCCGGGCCGCTTCGCATTTGAGGGCGTGAATGCGCCCCGATTTGAGCGCCAGGCCGGTTTTCGAGATCTCTGCCTGGAACTTCGCGACGTGCTCGGCGACGCGCGCCTTAAATTCCGGCCGGGCCGCCCAGCGCTTCACGTTGCGCGGGTCGCGCCCTACTTTTTTGCCGATCTGGTCGTAGCTATAGCGGCCGTCGCTCAGCAGTTGAGCGGCAAGCTCTCTTGTTTCGTTCCAGTGCCACTTAGATTTCGATATTGATTCTTCTTCGGGTGGCACAAGTCGAATAGTTTGCTTCACGTCTCGGTGGCTGTTGGAAAATTCGCGAGCGCGGTGATCGCAGACGCAAGGGATGCTGGCTACAAGGGCCCAAAGGCGCTATGGTTGTGGCTGAGGAGCTTAGCTCACTATGTCCAGCTTGAAGGAATTAGCCGAGGCCGCATTAGGCTTAGGCAACCCGTTCAACTTCGGATTCGCGGCAGTGAGGGACGGGCAATCCGCCCTCAATGAGCAGATGAAGGCAATTCTCGAGGCGGAGAACGCGCAGATGATGAGGGCACTGGGTCCGCAGCTCGCAAGCGGCATGCAGAACGCCGCCGCGCGCGCGATTGCGCCGATTCCGGCGCCGATTCCTCCGCTGCCGACCGCTACCGCCGTTCTCGCGCCCGATATCGACCGCGAATTTATGACGGAGTATCAGGCGCTCGCGAAGAAGATCGGCTACCACTGCCCCGAGGCGGACCGGGAACTGGCCGCCGCGGACCTCGTGGAGTTTCTTCATACCGAGGGCATCACCGCGTACGACTTACGCGCCGTCACGGATTACATGGACGCTGTAGTGCTCCGAATGAACGAAGGGGGATGGGGACCCCACGCCTGGGGGTGGTTTCCGCTACGGAACGTCGACTGTTCGCGGGCGTTCAGTCCGCCGCCCTACTCGAAGCGGATTCCGATGCCGGTCTTACTCACCATCGAGAAGTTGGTGGATAAGTTCGGCGCGAGCGTGCGGCTCGAAGTGTCCGACATCTACACCGTGCCCAAAGCGGATCCGTTCCTCGCGGTGTCGGTTCCCGGCGGCGAGCGCTACGTCATCGAGCGCTGGGACGAGCCCGGCTTCCGCGGCGTCAAGGCGTGAGCCAGGGCAAGGTCAACCGCAGCAATAAAACCAATCAGGCGCACGGCAAAACGAAGCGCGCCCGGCGTGTTCGCGACGAAAAAACGCTCGTAGCAGCCCCGCCACGCGATTGTCCTGTTGTCGTTGACATCCTTACATGGCGGTTTTCGGCGAATAGACACCAAAACTCACCGCGCTTCACATAGTCCTCGACGGCGCCGAAGCTGCGGACCAAAACCCCCTGTCTGTAAATTTCAAAGTGACACTTCGCGGCGGTCCGGGAAAGGAGAAAGGAGGAAGGAACCCCTCTCGGCAACGGACCGCGCAATCGAAGCGCTTACACCGTACCGGGGGGATACGGTGGAAGATCGACGGTAGCTTTACTGTAGTAAGTCGGCTTTCGCCAGACTGAGCGCGACTCCCGGGAACTGGCCATCCGGATTTCTGGTCCAGTAGGCCGCCAGGAATCCCGCGTTCTTGTTGCCAGTCGGGAACGCTAGGATCCGCTCCGTCACCGAGCACGTATTCGGTCCGCCTCCGAGGTCGCAGGGATTCTGCTCGTAGACAAACTGGCAGCCGAGCAGCTTGCAAACCGTGGCCGCGGTGTCCGCTGTCGCGAAGTACCAGGGGTTGAGGGGCGTGGGCGCATGGAAGGGCGACAGCAGCACGGGCGCGGTTTCGTAGACCGGAGTGAAGGTGTTCACTACCGGGCAATTGATGTGGAACCAATCGCAGCGCCAGTCGGCACGGGCTGGTATTACACAGACTGCCAATGCGAGAAAGAGGACGGGAGTTAGCTGTTTCATAATTTGGATAACCGCGGTTGTGCGCTAGACTGATGCTGTCGGAGAGTGCTGCACGATGCTGGAAGCTCTGGACGCCTGGCTGATCGCAAGGTTCGAGTCGCTCACTCACTGGACCCAGCGAGCGTTCGGCATCGCGTCCGCGAGCTGGCGGCGCCTGTTTCTCTGCTTAGCGCTGGCACAGGTTGTAGGCGGCGAGATACCACGCCACTGGAAGCTCGGCCCCGCGTTCCCCTTATGGGATGGCGTGCTCGTGGGCTTCTTGCTCGCCCATTTCGCCGCATCACTGATGGTCGACAACGACCAAGCGAGCGCGGAGGCGACAATGAATCCGGAGAAGTTAAGGGGCTACTTACCGAGGCTCATGTGGTTTATCGCGGGCCTTGTTTTTATACCCATGGATATAGAGTCGCATCAGACCCTCTGGTATCAATGCACCGCTATATCGATGTACTTCGCCGCCTGCGACGATCTTCCACCAGGGCTCTCGAAGGTACGGAGGTTTATTCAGCGCGCAGCCGCCGCGCTATCGCTGAGGCCGCAGGAAACATGACGCTGCGCGACGCTGAGGGCGAAATAACGGTCCGGCTCGGCGATCAATTC
>Ga0070730_10001674_pt1 | contig 21025 bp, 13 predicted proteins | sample Coa_R1_3_FD_66447 | JGI IMG/M metagenome (GOLD analysis project Ga0070730, IMG submission 66447) | Surface soil microbial communities from Centralia Pennsylvania, which are recovering from an underground coalmine fire - Coalmine... | ecosystem: Environmental > Terrestrial > Soil > Unclassified ... | reverse complement strand
CCCAGTCCTGTTCCAATAACAGTGGTGGGAAATAATGGCGGCTCTGTTCCAACAAGAGTCGTGAGCGCAAATCCTGGCCGGTTCTTCAATCTCAGCGTCAATGAGGTCAAGGAGAACGGTGTCGCGCTCTCGGAGATGGCCGACGATATTTTCACCCGTATCTTTACTCTGTTTGCGCTCTTTTCGCTGGCGATTGGCGTCCTGCTGATCTTCCTGATCTTTGTGCTGCTCGCGGCAGAGCGCCGCGCCGAAATGGGCGTCTCGCGGGCCATCGGCGTGCAGCGCACGCAGCTTATCTCGCTGTTTCTCTTTGAAGGTTCCTTCTATGACCTGATCGCCTCGCTGATCGGCATCGCCATCGGCGTGGGCCTGGGCGTTGCCATCGTGGTCCTGCTCAGCCCGGTGCTGGCGCAGTCAGGCTTCCCGCTCAGTGTGCAGCTTCAGCCGAGCAGCCTGGTCATTGCCTATTGCCTGGGCGCACTCTTTACGTTGGGCACGATTATCGCCTCCGCCTGGCTGATTAGCCGCATGACGATTGTGCAGGCGATGCGCAACCTGCCAGAGCTTCCGCAGGCGCCGCTGTCGCTGGGGCGTTTGCTGCTGAACGTCCTGACGCGGCTGCTCGCGGCGCTGGGGCTTGGCGACGGCGCGGAATCTCCCTGGCGCGCGGCCCTCGCGCTGCCTGGCGACGTGGCCCGGCTCTGCTGGGGTCTTGTGACGCGCGGCATTGCGCCCTTCGTGGTTGGCGCGCTAATCTTGCAGCAAGGCATTCAGACGCTGCAAGTCTCGCAGTTCTCGCTGGGCCTCTCGCTGGCGATCATCGGCGCCGCGCTGCTCCTGCGTTGGGTTATCCTCTGGCTGCCAGTTATCTATCGGGCAGTGGGGCCGGCGCCTGGCGCCCGCCAGGACATGTTTCTACGTTGGGACCGGCGCTGCCGCGAGTGGGGCGACCGCGTGGCGGCTGCTGTCGCCGGATTGAGCTTGTTGCTCTATTGGGGCCTGCCCTATGACGCGCTGACCTCGCTGGGTTTCCCGCGCTTCACCGGCGGTATTGAAGTCTTCTTCTTCTCCGGCGTGATGATGGTCTTTGGGGCCATCTGGGCGCTGGCTTTTAATGCCGACCTGCTGCTGCGTCCGCTGATCTGGCTGCTGCGTGGGCTGCGCAAGATCGGCTTTGTCTTGCATACGGCGCTGGTCTATCCGCTGCACTATCGCTTCCGCACGGGCGTCAATCTGGTAATGTTCACATTGGTGATCTTCACCATGACGGTCATGGCCGTGATTAGCAGTTCGGTCGCCAGCTCCTATGGTAATGTGAGCAACTATACCGGCGGTTTTGATATTCAGGCGCGCCCGTTCTTCCAGTCCATCCCTGATATGCGCACGGCGATTACCAACGCCCCCGGCGTCAACCCCAATGATTTTGCCAGCGTCAGCACGCAAATGCTGTCGGCGGTGGGCGTCATCCAGCTTTCCGCGCCACATCCTGCCTGGCGCTACTATCCCATCAACGTGGAGGATGGCGCCTTTCTGAATGGCGTAGGCAATCATCTGGTGGCGCGCGCTCCCGGCTTTACCAGCGACGCGGCTGTCTGGCAGGCGCTGCGCGATCACCCCGGCTACGCGCTGATCGATAGTCGGGCGCTGCGCCCCCCGCCTGGCAGTCCCGCCAGCGAATTTATTCCCTCGCTTGAGCCAGATCAGCTCAACATACTGAAAGCAGCTTATGCTGCGACGATTCAGCAGATCGGTCCGTTGCCCGGTGATTATGATGATTTCCTCTATCGCTTCAGCGGCGCGCTGCGCGGAGATACGACCATCCCAGCCACAGCGCTCTGGATGAGCGACATTCGCGGCGGCCCGGCCACCAAGATCACCATTATTGGGGTGGTCGATAATACCGATGGGCAGCATTATGGCCTGGTCACATCGCCGCAAACCTTCGCGCCCGCCGAGGCTGGCCTGGGGCCGCTGCCGGTGGAAACGCAAAGCTATTATTTCCAGGTCCGCCCTGGCGTAGATGCGCACGCGGCGGCGCTGGCGCTTGGCTCGGCCTTCCTCAACGATGGGCTAGAAACGACGGTGCTGGCGGATGTCGCCGTGAATGTGAACGGCACGCGCATCTTTATTGCCCAGGTCTTGCTGGGCGTCGTCGGGCTGACGCTCTTGCTGGGCGTGGCGGCCCTCGCCGTAACGGGCACCCGCGCTGTCGTCGAGCGCCGCCAGCAGATTGGCATGCTGCGCGCGCTGGGCTATCAACGCTGGGCTGTGCAGGTCAGCTTTTTGCTAGAGTTCCTGCTGGTGGGGGTGGTCGGCACGCTGCTTGGGCTGGCACTGGGGCTGCTCTTGTGCCGCAATGTCTTTGCCGCCAACTTCTTTGAGCAATATCAGACGGGGCTGGGCTTCATTGTGCCCTGGGGCGAACTGGGCGTCATCACCCTGTGCGCCTTTGCCGCCTCGCTGCTGGCGGCGTTTCTGCCCGCCTGGCAGGCCGGTCGCGTGGCCCCGGCTGATGCGCTCAGATATGAATAGTAAGGATGCGTTGGTGCTGATTATTCAGGCGACAGGTGTTCGCAAGTCCTATAATGCTGGTGCGGGGAATGTGGCCGCGCTGCGCGGCGTCGATTTTGCCGTCGAGCAGGGCGAGATGGTGGCGATCATGGGGCCAAGCGGCTGTGGCAAAACGACTCTGCTCAACTGCCTTTCCGGGCTGGATGAACCCTCCAGCGGCGAGATCATTATCGCCGGAACCAATCTCAAGAGCCTCAGCGACCGCCAGCGTACCGCGTATCGCGCCCGCCAGATGGGCTTCATCTTCCAGAACTTCAACCTGCTGCCGGTGCTGAGCGCGGTAGAAAATGTAGAACTGCCCATGCTCGTCTCTGGCATGGGTGGACGCAAGGCCAGAAAGCGCGCGCTGGAGATGCTGGAGATCGTGGGCCTGGCCGACCGGGCGCGCCACCGACCCGCCGAGCTTTCTGGCGGCCAGCAGCAGCGCGTGACCGTCGCCCGCGCCCTGGTGAACAACCCAGCCATCGTTTGGGCCGACGAGCCAACCGGCAACCTCGACGGCGAAGCCGCCGAAAGCGTGATGGACCTGCTCTGTACGCTCAACCAGGAACAAGGCCAGACGCTCGTCCTCGTTACACACGCCCTCGAAGTCGGCGCGCGCGCCAGCCGCATCATCAAGATGCGCGACGGGCTGGTCCTCTAGCACAAAGTACATCTTCCAGAGTCAAAAACTGCCTCGCAGCAGCAACAAAACCCCACTTTGGTATGGCGCTTGCTAGAGGGAGGAGGAAAGTCCTCTCTAGAATGGCAGTAACCAGAGTGACACGTTGGATGCTGAGGAGGGCGTAAGCATGATCTATCTCCCGTTGGAGCGTTTGCTGCGGATTGCCACCGGCCAGACTGCGCCTGAGGTGAGGGTTGGCGCTTCGAGGTTGCAGGCAATGGCGCTTGCCCCAGTTGCCCCCCCAACTGGCGGCGTTGATACCTGCCTGGCTGCGCGCATGGTGGCGAACAGTCTCGCTGTCTTGCTGCGCGACGGCTGCTGGCAGCGCCGCCAGTTGGGGGCGCGGGCGCAGGTGGGCGAGATGCTGGGCGTGCGCCTGCTGGTCTGGATGGATAGCCGTGATGACCAGCCGGGCATGGTCGCGCTCTGGGATATGACCGGCGAGACCCCATCTGGGAAAACAGCCTATGGCGCTGTGCTGCCGCGCCCGATGCTCGTAGTGGGGCGCAATGCGCTCACCGGCGCGCATTTTGTTATGCGCTATGCGCCGGGCGATTGGCTGGAACGTCTTCAGCAGATTGCCGGTGAGGCGCGCCGCTCTGCCTCTTGAATGGTGGGCTTGTACTGCCAGTCTCCCCGCTGGCAGGGGGGCGGGCTACCGCTCCGAGCGCTAGCGTTCATCACGATATGCTATCATCCCTGGCCCTCCGGCGACGGCAGATCGGTAATGGTGCTTTCCTCGATAGCCCCATCGCTGGCAGCCTCTGCTTTTGGCTTGAGCAGGTGATCGGTGACCACCCCGGCGGTATAGAGCAGCAGGAAGAGGAAGATCGTATTGACGACGATCTCGGTCACATATTGGCAGCGTAGAGGTGAAGTCGGAGACCCTCTCCAACGTGCCATAGAAATAGGGCGAGTCGGCGCAGCGTCCCCAGAGGAAGAAGACGATCTGGAGCGCGCCCTGCGCGACGATAAACCACGCGCCGCGCTTGCACCACGTCCCCACGCGGCGCTTGCTGCCTCGGTGTTCTATCTGGTGCATACAGAGCCTCCTTTACAGGCAACGTATAGAGTCCAGGCAGCACTTCAGCAAGGGCGCAGAGAATGCTGCGCTTGTGCTTTGGGCTGGCGTGTGTAAAAATGAAGCTGGGGAGTAGGAACGGTTTTCGTGGGCTGCCACGCGAGAGAAGGGCGATGACATGCGCTGCCTGGACCCAGGCTGTCGATATAGGGAGAATCCTGACGATGCAGCAGTCTGCCGCTGCGGGCTGCTCTTGCCTGCGGCGAAGCTGGCCGGACGCTATCAAGTGGAGAGGCTGATTGGTCTGGGGGATGTGAGCGTCGTCTATCAGGCGCGCGATCTGCGCCTGAAGCGCCCGGTGGCGCTCAAGGCGCTGCGTGCCCTGGCGAACGAGTCGGCGCGGGCGCGCTTTATCAATGAGGCCGAACTGGCTGCTGCGCTGGACCACGCCAATATCCTGGCCGTGCTGGACTTTGGGCAGGATGGCCCGATTGCCTATCTGGTGATGCCGCTGATAGCGGGCGGAACGCTGGAGGATGTGCTGCGCCAGCATCAGGGGCCACTGTCGGCCCCGACTGCCGCTTCCTACTTTCGCCAGCTTGCCGCCGCGCTCGATTACGCGCACAGCCATCCCCGCAAGATTCTGCATCGGGACGTGAAACCCTCCAATATCCTCCTCCATCCCCATGACGGGCGCTTGCTCCTGACCGATTTTAGCATTGCCCGCGCGCTGGAAGCTCAGCGGCGCTTGACGGCGGCTGGCCTGGCCCTGGGCACGCCAAACTATGCCGCGCCAGAGCAGATGCGCGGCCATCCCATTCCGGCGAGCGATCAATACGCGGCGGTGGTGGTCCTTTATCAGATGCTGACGGGGCGTTTGCCCTTTACGGCCACAACCGTAGCGGAGCAGACACGCCTGCATCTCTATGAGCCGCCGCCGCCGCCCAGCACGGTGCACCCGAAGCTCCCGCCGGAGGTCGATGGCATCTTGCTGCACGCGCTGGCGAAAGACCCGGCCAAACGCTTCCGCACGGTGACGGCCTGCGCCGATGCGCTGGAAGCGGCGCTGGCGCTGACGCCCATGCCCAGGGCGGCGGCTGCGCCCGCTGCGCCCGCCGCGCTGCCGGTGGCTCCATCGAGCGACGCACGCACGCCGCTGGCTGCCGGAAAACGCTTGCAGAACGGGCGCTTTGAGATCGCGCGGCTGCTGCGCGAGGAGGCGACAGGCGATCTGTACCTGGCGACTGAGCGGGCGAAACAGGCCAGTCCGCGCGCGTTGCTGCGGCTGGTCGATCCTTCCTCCGGGCCGCGCGCGGCGCAGCGCGTGCGCGAATTTTTGCAGGTGGCCCAACTGCTGATGGCTCTGGGCGCGCATCCCGCGATCCCCCGCTTCTACGAGAGCTTTCAAGAGCAGGGCGAGACCTTCTTTGTGATGGAGTACCTCCAGGGGGAATCGCTGGCGACGCGCCTCTCGCAGAGGGGCAAGCCCTTGTCCGAAGAAGAGGCACTGAGCGCGGCGTCGCAAATAGCCGACGCGCTTGTCACACTGGCGCACCTCACGCCGCCAGTGGTCCATCGCAATATCAAGCCGTCTAATATCTTGCGCAGCGCCAGCGATGGCCGCGCCTATCTCGTTGGCTTTGATGTCGCCCTTGCAGCGGCACCGCCGGTGGCTGGCGAAAAGCCCAAAATTGAACCGCGTGGCACGCGCGGCTATTCGCCGCCAGAACAGGCTGCACGTGATCGCCTGCCCGATCCGCGCTGGGATCTCTACGCGCTGGGCGCAGCGTTGCATCATCTGCTGACGAACCGAGACCCCCAGAACGAGACGCCGTTTCACTATCCCCCGGCGCGCAACCTGAACCCGGCATTGTCACCACAGGTAGAGCAGCTTCTGGCGCGGGCGCTGGCGCGAGACCCAAACAGCCGCTATCACACCGCGATGGAGTTGAAGCGCGATATTGACCGGCTGCTTGGCCTAACGTGCCCCCGCTGCGGCGCGGCGGTGCGTCGGCAGGCGCGTTTCTGCGGGCACTGTGGCACGCGGCTGGCGGCGAAAAGCGCCGGGTAAAACCCTCTGCCGTATGGCTCCCCACCCTCTGCATGCCAGCGGTGGCTTCCAAGATGGCGACACCGCTGGCTGGCGTCTGCAAAGCAGGATAGATAGCAGGCGCTGTCTGCAACGGGCAGCAGGCTACGATGGGAAGGAGGCTGCTTACGATTCGAGGTTGGAGGCGCTGGCAGGATTGGGCCATTCTGCTGCTGGGCGTGTGGCTCTTTGTTTCACTGCGTAGGACACAAGGAACTGCTCGTCATCACGCTCCTCGGAGTGCCCAGTGCTAAACGCTTCCTCATCTGCTTTTATTTTTCGTTTGTCGCTTGGGCCGCCTATCGGGTGCTGATCCCTCCCTCTGCTGTGCTTCCAGGCGGCGCTGCCTCGCGCGGCTGGTTCGCACGCCCTCGCGGACCCCCTGCCACTGATCGCCATCTTGCTCATGCCAGCCGCCCATTGGACGTGCCAATGACGCCTGTGGGGGCTGACCCCGGATCGTGGTCCGATTGAGTGCTAGGCGCACCGTCTCTAGCAGTGGTTCTGGGATCTCGACGAAGGAAAACGTATCATACATATCAATGTCGCCAATCGTCTCGCCCGGAATGTTCGCCTCATTGGCGATCGCGCCCACAATATCCGCTGGTCTTGCCCCGTCGCGTTTGCCAATTCGCAAGAAGAGCCGCATCATTGGTTGCCTTACCTGTCGCTTCTGCCGACTCTTCCTGGTGGGCTGTCCCGGTTCCTGTGGTTCGCTCTTCACACCAGCAGACTCCGTCGCGCCCTCTATGGCCGCTGCCCCTGGCAGCGGCAGCCAGGACGAGCCGTATCCAGGTCGATTTGCCTCTCGTGCTTGTGCTGCCATTTTAAAAGCCGCCGCCGCGATCTCGACCGGATCATGGGTGTTCGCCAGATCTTCCACTAACTTGAGAAAAGGGTCTAGCTGCCCTGCATCCAGCAGACGCAGCACATCCTCGCGAAACGCTGCCCGACGTCGCACGGCCACATCGGCTGCCGTCGGCAAACGCAGCCGCTCCAGCCGTCGATGAATTGCCCGTTCGATAAGGAGGAGCTGGCGCCGCTCGCGGGGCGTTACCAGCGTCAACGCCTCGCCTGTCGCTCCGGCCCGGCCGGTCCGCCCGATGCGATGGACATAGGATTCGGCATCTAGCGGCAGATCATAGTTGATAATATGGCTGACTGTGGGTATATCCAAGCCCCGCGCCGCCACATCTGTCGCCACCAGCAGTTGGGTATGTCCAGCCCGAAAGCGCTCCAGGGTGCGCTCGCGCTGCCCCTGATTAATCTCGCCGTGGGTCGCCTGGGCAAGATACCCCATGCCGCTGAGTTGCTCGGCCAATTGATCCGCATCTCGGCGTGTCCGCACGAAGATGATGGCCGATTCCGGCTCTTCCAGGTCCAAGATGCGCGCCAGCACTTCGGGCTTGGCGTGTACTGGCACCTCGTAATACACCTGGCGCACACGCGGAGCAATGGCATCGCGCGCCGCCACGCTCACCTGCGTCGGCTGGCGCAGATACTGCTCGGCCAATTTCGCAATTCGCGCTGGGATCGTAGCGGAGAAGAGTGCGGTCTGACGCTCGTCGGGCAAGCGGGCAAGAATTGCCTCGATATCCTCGATGAAGCCCATATTTAGCATCTCATCGGCTTCATCCAACACCACCGTCTGCACGCTATCCAGATTCAGCGTGTCCCGTCCCAGGTGATCCAGCAACCGCCCCGGTGTGCCGATTACCACCTGCACGCCCCGCTTCAACGCGCGCAATTGGCGGTCATAGGGCGCCCCTCCATAGATGGGCAGGGTCACCACTTCTCGGTACTTGCCCAGTTCGTGCAGCGCTTCGGCGACCTGAATAGCCAATTCGCGAGTCGGCACCACCACCAGCCCCTGCGGGCGCAACTCCCCTTCGTTCAACCGCTCGATGATGGGCAGCCCGTAGGCCGCTGTCTTGCCTGTGCCAGTGGGTGCCTGCCCAATGACGTCCCGCCCGGCCAAGAGCAACGGAATGGTCTGCTCCTGGATCGAGGTCGGGGTGAGATATCCCAGTTCGATGATAGCTTGCAGGACGGCCTCCCCCAGTCCTAAGGCGCGGAATGCCTCTCTCGCACCACGCTCTGCCTCTGACGGCAGTGTTTCGGTGGCCTGGTCAGCGTCTGATATGTTACTGATATGCACCTCTTCTCAAGGAGTCCACCACCTATACCTCCAGGTGTCGTTCATCCTGCGTGGTATGGGTTGGTGAGCCTTCACCTGGGCGCAGGCCCAGTTCGATGACTGTGAGCTTTGCACACAGGGTGCCAGCGCCACTCATGGTTGGATACTACTTTTGCAAGCTCTCCATTCCCTCCTCATCAATAATGAAGCTTGTGATGGTTGGGGAAGGCGTTTTGGTTGCCTTTGCTTCGATGTTCTCTGCTTTTTGGGCTGGGTTAATGCCAGATAATTCTCGGAACTGACGACAGGCTTCCCAATCGTTTGCTCAACCAATTTGCGAGCTTGCCCCCCTACGTCGCCAGCATCGGTCGCATCTCGTTTTAGCTCAACAAAGCCTTGGCTATCGCTATCTCGATGAAAGCCACCAATCGCCAATGTTCCACGCATTGCCAGCCTCACTGATGTCATCGGCGTAGTTAACGATCTGGGCGCTCGTCAGCGTAATGTCCGGGAACTGATAAAGCGGGAGAAAGTAGATCTGGTCAGCGATGAGATCCTGTACCTGTTTGTAAATTCGGAGCCGCTGCGACTGGTCCAGGGTAGTCCGGCCTTGAGCGAAGAGCGCATCCAGTTGTGGGTCGTTGATGCGCCCGAAGTTTACGCCCCCAGGATTTTGCTGGCTGGGAATCTGGTCGCTCTGGCTGATGGTAGACAGGTTATCTGGGTCAAGGTTGAAAATGTTGGCGTACAACGACAGATCAAACTGCCCTATTGGCAGAATAGTGCCGAAGAGAGTGGCCGCCGGATAGAATTGCAGCGTCACGGGGATGCCTAGAGCCGCCAGGTCTTGTTGGATGAGTTGGGCGGTGGCAGTCCGCACCAAATTGTTAGTGGTCGTTGCCAGCGTCAGCGTTGGGAAAGGCTGGCTGTCCTTCGTGCAGGGGTTGCTGGAGCAGTCCCAACCGGCAGCCTGCATGTCCTGTCTGGCTCGGCTCAGATTAAAGTTTAGGAAGGTGATGCCTGGGTCGAAGGCTGGGGAAGGCTTGGGGAGGATTCCCTGCATCCGCAGCGTGTTGCACTTTTCCTGAATTGCCTGCTCGATCAGTTGGCAGCGGTCAATGGCCTGGGTAATCGCTTTGCGGACATGCAGGTTCTGCAAGACCAGGTTGGCAAGATTAAAGGTCAGGAACTCGAAGCCAATATCGGGCGCCAGGTTCAGCCCCGGCAGCCCATCAAGTTGCGAGAGGTCGCCTGGAGCGAAGCCATCGGCGTGCTGTACTTCCCCTGTTTGATAAGCCGCTATCAGCGCCGCCTTGGTCGGGTAGGTCTTGAAGATGAGCTGATCGAGTACACTCTGGTGGAAAGTGCTGGAGGTATAGTGGGGGTGGGGACCAGCGTGAAGCTCTGGCCGGGCACAAAGGACGAGAGCATGAAGGGGCTGCTGGTCACCTGCGGGGTCAGGTTCACATCCTGGGTGCTTGCAAGGAGGTTATCGGGGATACTGCCCCAGGCATGCCAGGGCGCGGCAAACGGCAGACCATCCAGGTATGGGGCAAAGGGATGCGCATAGGTGAGCGCTATCGTGTGGGCATCCTGGGCAACGATGGAGGAAACCTGACTGGCGCCGAAGCTACCAGCAGCCCCAGTATTTGGGTCAAGGTTTGTCTGCTGCCAGTACACAAAATCATCAGCGGTGATGGGCTGTCCATCGGACCAGGTGAGGTCGGGACGCAGCTTCATGATAACGGTCAGACCATCGGGGCTAACATCGCCGTTCTGCACGGTGGGCACTTTGACGAGTTGATCGGGGATGTACTTGCCTTCGCTGTTGACCGACACCGGCTGCCCCAGAGGGCATCTTGCACCTCCACGCCTTCAGTAGTGCTGTTAAACCAGGGGTTGGTAGAGGGAGGAAAGAACGAGATGCCATAGGTAATGGCGCCGCCAGTGTTCTTGGGAGGATAGTATCGGCTAGACTGGGCGCTAGCAGCCGCATGGTTGGGCAGATAGGCAAGCATGAGTCCAACGAGCAAAGGCAGCAGCAGCACTGGCACTACCCACAGGAGCAAACGGTGCCTGTTCTCCATTCTCAGAACCTCCCAAACAAGTAGAATACTTGAAAGTGCAGCTATGACGGTTTCGCTGTCCAATCCCCACGGCAACTTCCACCATACGTGCTATCTGGGACTCTATCCGACCTCTCACCAAGAAGGGGGAGAGAGGCAATGTTTCTGCCTCTCTCCCCCTTCTTGGTGGACTGTAAGTGTTGCGCTTATCAACGCGCGGCCTGCCTCTGGGTCATCTCATCCGCCGATAACCACTGTACCGGAGCCAGGCGTCGGCGTGCAGGCAGGATTACAGGACTTAACCGGGAGGAACTCCATCGCATCGGCGCCCACGTAGTTGGTGTGATATCCGTTATCGTCGTTATGCAGGCTGACATCAATAAAGCCAGTAGAGCTATCGGCGGTGAAGTCGCCCAGGTCAGCCCAGGCGTTGGTGTAGGACTGCTGATTGACCGACACCATTGTTGTCCCGCTGTCATCCGTGATGTAGTAGTGGACGTAGCCGTTGGAGGCATAGTCGGGGATGTATGCTTTGATGTCATAGACGACGCTCTGGTTGAGCTTGGGCTTCCAGTCAGCCGTCGCCGAGCCAGTTGAGCCATTCGACCACGCCCAGATCTCCTGCCCGATCAGCCCATGTCCGGCGCCAGAATACCATGTACCCGTCGTGGAGAAGCAGCAGCCCGACCCTGGGCCATAGGTATTCGCTGGATACGACGTAGCTACAGGGATGAAGCGCATCGCGTCCGCGATCAGGTAATCTCCCGGCTGGTTGACATCATTATGCAATTGCACCGTAATGTGCCCATAGCCGTCGGCCTCCCAGTTGCCCAGGTTGATCCACCTTCCATAGTTCCCTGACTGGCTGACGCCGACTTGCGTATAAGCATGATTGTAGTCAGTAAAGTAGTAATGTGCCCAGCCCAGGGGAAAACCAGGGTTAGGAGGGATATAGGCTTGCACGGTATACCAGTAATAGGCGGCCAGTTGAGCATGCCAGGCAGCCGAAGCTGTGGTCTGCCCTCCGCCTGTTGCTGTTACAATGCTCTGGTTACGCTCACCGCCAGCAGAAAAGTCCTCAAACCATGTGCCCGAAAACGAGAAGCAACAGCCGACACCCGGCCCATAGTCGGTATATGGATAGGGCGGCGCTGAGGGGGCAGTGGTGATCGTAAACCCTCCGACGGAGTTTGTGGAGGCAGAGAAATAAGCATCTACGACATCGTCTTGATTTTGCCCACACGTTCCACTTGACCAGGTATTATACTGATCGTTGGAGTTGCCAAAGACTGTGTAACCTGTCCGCCAGATTTGGATGGGGCTGGTCTGAGGAGACATCTGGTGCGGATCAGAGCCAGGCTGAATCTCGTATTCGTAAAGAGGCGTTCCAGGGTCATAAAAGCCGGTGATCGCAGTCGGAAATGTCCACTTATTCTCATTGGTAATGGTGATCTTCCAGTTGGAGTCCGAAGTGTCCGAACGGGTGATCTGCACAAACACTACGTCACCTGGATGGACAGGATACGAGCTTTGAGAGAGCAGGTGAGGGCCATTGGGAAAGGTCTCCCACCAGGCATAGTACTGGGCTTGCCCTCCGACATTATTATCAGCAACGCCAGCCTGGACTATTACGCCCCGAGTATTATCCTGGAATCCAGGCCAGAAGGCTGCATACCGATTATCGGCGGTCGGTGTGACGGTAGGCACTGTCCACTCCGCAAAAGCGGAGTTGTAATCGGATGGGTTGTAACCTCCTGTCGTGTAGATGCCCAGATGCCCAGTCGTGTAGTTGGAGTCCTTGACCGTGCCTGAAGGGCACGTTCCCATCCCAAACTCAATGCCATTCGTAACAGTCGTTGCCCCGCCGGGGCGAGCCGAGATCACAATGAGCGCAGCGCTTACCAGCACGGCAAAGAGCAGCCGTGTCATGAGCGGGAGGGTCTGCCTGGAAGTCAGGCGTGGTCTGGCTTGAAGAGAACGCTGGATTGTGGTCATTTGGTCACTTCCTTTTCATCACTGAAACTTGTTCTCAATGAACCATGTGTGCGCCGCTAGTGGCAGTACAAGCAAGCGCGTCTGCTTGTACTGCCGCCAACCTCCCTGCTGACGCAGAGAGCCGCCGCTAGCAGTTGGGAACGGTATTACAGCCAGGTGTATAGAGATATATGTAGGTCTGGTTGGTGCTGAAGAGGTAGTCAATGTAGCCGTTCTGGAAGTCTGATTCGAGGCCACCTGAATAGCCAAACTGGTCGCCCACCGGCAGCCCTAGTGCTGAACTGGCGCCGCCGAAGCTGATATATGCCTGGTAGATGCAGCTTTGCACGGCATACGTACCTGTGCTGCTTGAGATAATTGCGCTGCCAGTGTTGCTGCCACAACCGATGCCGCTGCCACTAAAGGTGTTCTCCCGGCCAATGGCGACGCCGCTGCTGTTGTAGACATTCTGTTCATCGCTGGTGGGGTAGCCCAGCGGCACGCCTGACTGGAGGAGGCTCTCATAGTGCTGATAGATGCAGCCGTGAGTCTCATGTATCCCCGCGCCAGGCTCGTCGAAGATGGCGCCACCACCGCCGCTGCTGCCACAAGCAGTGCCCTGGAAGTAGGAGGCATGCCCACTGCTCACCACCACTTCATCGCTGATCGGCAAGCCCAGGAAACTGGCGGTTCCCCCTAGCGCGAGGTATTTCTGGTAGATGCAGCCATCGACTTCATGTGTTCCGCTGCTGCTGCCCCAGAGGATGATGCTCCCCTGGTCATTCGCTGTGCAGCCAGTGCCCCGGAAGGTGTTCTCCCGACCAACAGCAATGCCACTGCTGGCGTAGGCGTTCTGCTCATCGCTGGTGGGGAAATTTAGTGCGCCTGCCGGACCGCCCAGACTTCTGTATTTGGCATAGATGCAGCCATGCACTTCATGCACACCAGCGCCGGGGCCATCGAAGATACCACTGCCGCTGCTGCTGCCACAAGCAGTGCCCTGGAAGTAGGAGGCATGGCCGCCATTGACAGCCTGCTCGTCGGTGGTTGGCAGACCCAGGAAACTGGCGGTTCCGCCTAACGCCAGATATTTCTGGTAGATGCAGCCATCGACTTCATGCGCGCCGGTGCTGCTGGACCAGATAATAATGCTTCCCTGGTAATTGGTAGTGCAGCCGCTGCCCCGGAAGGTATTCTCGCGGCCAATGATGCCGCCACTGCTGTTGTAGGCATTCTGCTCATTGCTGGTGGGGAAATTTAGCGCGCCCGCGGGGCCGCCCGTATGCAGATATTCGCTCAGGATGGCGCCTTGCACTTCATGCGTTCCGGTGCTGGACGACCAGTAGATGCGGCCATACTGGAAGTCCTGCTCCTGGCCGCCAGTGATGGTGTACCAGCTATCAATGGGTCCGCCCAGCGTGCCATGGATGCCGCCCATTTGCTGCTGCCAGACGGTGTAGAAAGCGCCACCGCTGGGCACATTCACAACAGGGGGAATGGCTGGATACTCACAGTCATGTGTGGCATTACTATATTCCCCCTGCACGGCGGGGTAGGCATCCCCATTGAGCAAAATCCCTAAATGCTCGTTCCCGCACTTATCGCCGATTTCACACGTGTGGCCGGAGCCACAATCAGTGGTATTGTACCAGCCGCCTCCTTGTTGTTGAAAAATCGTCCAGACAGGATTGGAGATCGCCTCAAACTGCTCATGGGAGGCTGTATTGATGGTCTTATCAAGGTTAGTGGCATAGGGGGGGAATGTGGAGTCGTTCGTACATGCTCCCCCACCCCAGGGAATAACTGCGTAGATTGCCCCTCCTGGAAAGTTATTGTGATACCCACACTCCGGGCTACTACACGTATCATTAGGGCCAAAGTCCGAATAGCCTGGGGGGGTAAACACAAAATAGACTGTGGAGCTATCTATCGGGGCATAAGCAATGATCTCATTATAGATATCATTATTATCCAAAGGAATGGTCGGCGCGCCGTCGTCGCTGATGGTGTTTTTCCCGCAATAATCGGAATGAAAAGGGTTGGCATCCATCACTGATCCCGACACCGTGATAGTGTATGAGATTGAGCCGCTCGAATCAGCATATTGTGTCAAGATCCCCTCGAAGTATGAGCCGCTGACATCGATGAAATACTGTTTCACCGTCTGCATGTCACCTGCTGCCCAGGTTCCTTCAAAGATGAGAAACACTTTCGGGTTGTGAATGACCGAACCGCCATGATAGGTCACATCGTTCGAGCCATTCGCAGGATACCCAGATAAGGAGGAGGAAAGCGCCTGCCTGGGCGCAAGCGCATGGGCTGAATGCCCGACCTGCGAAGATTGCGCCTGTTTGGAAGATGCCGCTTTGGCTGGGGTCGCTGGCGTCAGCGTGAAAGCGCTGACCAGGCCGATCACAGCCAGCATGACCAAGAGAACGCGCTGAAAGCTTCGTGCGAAGAGCGCCGCCGGGCGCATGCTCGCGCTTCTTGCTGGGCTGTTGCTGGATATGCGCTGAGTCGTATCAGAGGATGCCATGCCAGTTGCTTGCTGGTAATGGAATCGTTGCATATGGGTGTTTCCTTTCATGGGACGAGCGTGCCGTCAGAATCGGTTGGTTGCCTTGTGGGCAACCTCGCTTGATTCGGCTGAGGCGAGTTGGAATGTAAACGGACGTTCCATCGTGTACGCTTCCAAGAGCGCCTGGTTCCCAACTGGCGCTCTTGGAAGGGGTTAAGAGCAAGCAGTTATCATCCCATCCAGAGGCAGCCGCTGCGAGAGCCGTGCTAGACGTAGCACTGCGGCGTGCCGGTTCCCTCGCAGACAATGTTGCTGGCGTTGCTTTCTAGTGGGGTGCTGGTCCCAAGTTGATATGCAAAGGCGCCCCAGGCATTCAGCGGGCTATACTGGCCGGAAGGGTACGAACAGCCTGGATAGCCGCTGTTGATGGAGGCACACTCCGTGAGTACCCCGAAGAAGACGATGTTTTGGTGATTGTGGTACAGCGTCGCCCATGCGTTGGCCCCATAGTAGGTGTAGATTTCCGGCAGCGGCACATCAAAATAGTAGCCCCAGGCGGCGTCGTAGACGTCTGCATCGGTCCAGACTGAGTTGACAAAGGCGTCGCCATAGTCATACAGAAAGGTGTTGTGCGAGCCGGAGGAGGCATAAAAGCCATTCAAGAAGGGGAAGGTCTTGCTGGGCGGATCCCACCCCGTTTCCACATCGTCGGCCCCTGCCGCATCAACTTGCGCGCTGTAGCCTTCGGCGCTCAGCCAGCTATTCACGGTGTTGACCATCGCGCCCCAGTCGTAGCCTGCCGTATAGGTCGAACAGGGGCTACCAAAAGGGCACTCATTGTTGTTGCTCGTACCAGCGGCAACCTGCAGGCTGGAGCAGGAACTGGCAGCGTGATGCCACCCCGCCGCATACTGTTCCACCGCAGCGGCAATCTGGTTGTCACTCATAAAGGGATAGCCCAGCGTCACGTTGAAGATGAACGTGCCATATTGGGCGCTGCCCCCACCCCAATAGGGGTTCCCGTAGCTGACCTGGCCGAAGTCCAGCACCGTGACATAGAAGTCGCAGCTCTTCTCAAAGGCGCCATCAGACGCGCCCAGGTTGTACATCGTCTGGTAACTGGGATAACCGGGGTCGCGGATGTACCAGGAGTGCGAGTAGACGCTGGGTTTGGAGGCAGCGGCAGCCGGGCTGGAATGCACAGCCATCCCGGCCACTGCCAGCAGGAGCATCCCTCCCGCGAGGGAGACTCGCCGAAGCATTCTGAACATACCTGTACTCCTTTTCTAGTTGTAGGCGGTGGAGAGGCGTTGGCCTCTGGCGCTGAAGCTATTGTGCGGTCTTGGGCGCTTAGATAGCAAGCGCAAATCATTGAAAGATCACTGACCGGGCGCTGACATGTTGCTGACACAGGCGGTCAACAACCGATGATGCGCTGGCGCTAACCCATTGCTCCTACTCTGCTTGCAAAGCGCTGACATTTTTGCTAGGCTTGCCTGGTAGCAGGGCGAAAGAGAGACCATCTTTCTCACACAGGTGGCAAGCTATGAAGCGAGAACATCACGTGGATGTTGCTGCTGGCCGGGCCGTTTCAGTGCCAGGAGAGCCTGAAGTTCGGCTGTGGCAAGCGGGCGCGCTGACCCATACCTATCCTCTGTTGGCACAAGGTCTCACGATTGGCAAAGCAGCGACTAATGATGTTGTGATGGAGGGGGAGTATGTGTCGCGCACGCATGCGCGCATTGCGGGGCAACCGGGACGGTGGCTGCTGGAAGACGTAGGGAGCACCAATGGCACGTTTGTGTATCAGGATGGGCAACTGGTCTACAGCAGCGTTATTGATTCTGCTCCCTGGCTCTTGCAGGATCGCCAGGAGATTCGGCTGGGCCATCCCTCCAGCGCGTGGCGCCTCATCTTCTGCGACCCAACGACAACGGCCAAAGCCCCACCCGTTGCTATCGATGAAAAGCAACGCTGTGTCTGGATTCGTGGGCGGCAGGTCAAGCTGCCACGCGACCACTATACGGCGCTGCTGCTTTTATACCAGGAGGCTCCGCACCCCTGCTCCTATGACGCGCTCCGAGCAGCGGTTGAGGGTGATCGCCAGGGGCGCGAGAGGGTCGTAAGCGAGATGACACTGGAATCGCTCCATCAGTTGATTCATCGCTTGCGGGCCAGAATTGAGGTGGACCCTAGACATCCGGCGCTGATTCTCCAGGTTCCGCAGTTCGGCTACCGTTTGCGTAACAGCGCATAGGAGCATTGTTCAGGGAGGGACGCATGCAAGCGAACGAATCGCCCAGACAGATCGGCCCCTATCGGGTGATCAGCATGCTGGGCCAGGGCGCAATGGGGTGTGTCTACCGCGCCACCTTGCCGCTCATGGGCGATCAAGAGTACGCCGTTAAGCTGCTGTGGGAGCGCTGTCGCCCCAGCGAGGTCAGCGCCTTCTTAGGCGAGTGTAGTAAAGTGAAGCGGCTGGGAGTTCACCCGCAGATCATCCTGAGCCACTTTGCGGGCCGAGATCGGCGGCTGGGGCGCTATTACGTCGTGATGGAACTGGTCAACGGCCCCTCGGCTGCGCAGGCGTTGGCCGAGGCTCCTGGCCGTCAACTGCCGGTGGAGCAGGCGCTGCACATTGCGCTGCACGCCGCGCAGGGTCTGGAGCATGCGCATCAGCGCGGCGTCTTGCATCTGGATGTCAAACCATCCAACATCTTGATCCAGGCGGAGGAGGGGATTGCTAAAATTACTGATTTTGGCAGCGCCGTCGTGGTTGGGGAAGCAACCGCTTCCTCCCTCTCTCCAGAGGGGGCAACTCCGGCTTATCGCGCCTGGGAGCAAACCCCGGCAGGACGGCGGGCTGGTTTGCGCCCCGATGAGCGCACGGATGTCTATGGGCTGGCGGCGACCTTATATGAATTGCTCACCGGCCATCTGCCCGCGTCGGCGGGCGCGAATTATATACCAGCCACCTGCTGGCGCGCCGATCTCCCCCAATCGCTGGTGGCGCTGCTGGAACAGGCGCTCAGCCATGACCCAGAACAGCGGCCCACCACGATGGCAGCATTCAGGCGGACACTGGAGGCAGCGCTCACGCCTGCGCGGGCTGCTACCACGCTGCCTCTGCCAAAGGCTGGTGATCTGGTGGGCCGCGAGACCCTGCTGCGTGACCTCAAGCAGCAGCTTTTAGGTGGTGGCTCGCTGGCCCTCTCGGCGCTCAACGGCTTGCCCGGCGTTGGGAAGACCGCACTGGTCCTGGCAATTGCCCATGATCGGGAGGTGCAGGCGCACTTCGCTGATGGTATCCTCTGGGCGGGGCTGGGCCGCCAGCCAGATGTCGCCGCGCTCCTGGGGGCGTGGTGTGCGGCCCTGGGCATCCCAACAGCCCAGCCAGCCGGTCTGAACAACAGTGAGGCCCAGACTCACGCGATTCACCAGGCTATCGGCAATCGGCGAATGCTGCTGGTCATTGACGACGCCTGGCAGGTGGAAATGGCGCTGCTCTTCAAGCTCGGCGGCCCACACTGTGCGTATCTGGTGACGACCCGGCTCCCCGAAGTGGCCCTGCGCTTTGCCGATGCAGGCGCTACGGTAGTACGTGTCCGTGAACTCAGCGAGGCCGATGGACTCACCTTGCTGGCGCGCCTGGCGCCGGAGGTTGTGGAGCGCGAGCCAGAGGAAGCCAGAGCGCTGGTGCGCATGGTTGATGGGTTGCCGCTGGCCCTCTCGCTGATGGGCCACTTCCTGCGCGTGCAGACGTATATCGGTCAGCCGCGCCGCTTGCGCGCGGCGCTCGAACTCTTGCATCAGGGCAAGGAGCGCTTGCGGCTGGCGCAGCCCCTCTCGCAGCCTGCCGGAAACACTCCAGTTCCCTCGCCCTCGCTCATGGCAAGTATCAACGCCAGTTATCAGGCGTTGAGCAGGCGTGCGCGCAGCATGTTGCTGGCTCTGTCGGTCTTTCCCGCCAAACCAAATGATTGCTCGGAGGAGGCCGCGCTGGCCGTCTCAGCTGCCTCAACTCGCGCGCTCGATGTGCTGCTTGATTCAGGGCTACTGGAGAGCAGCGGCCCAGGCCGCTATACGCTGCACCAAACCATTGCCGACTTCGCGCGCTGGAAGCGTCTCAGTGCAAAGCCAGCCCAGCGGATGGTGGGGTTCTTTGCCAGCTATGCGGAAGCGCACCAGCGAGATGCCGACGCGCTGGGTCGGGAAAGCAGCAACATGCTCACCGCGCTTCAGGTCGCCGCCGACCAGGGGATGCCGACAGCACTGGTACGACTGACAAACGCTCTTGTGCCTTTTTGGGAAACACGCGGCGACTATGCGGTCGCTGAAGCCCAGCTTCGACAGGCGCAAGAGGCCGCCAGATCGCTGGACGATACTGCCGCCCTGCTCAACACCCTGGCGCATTATGGGCAGATCATGGAGAAGCGCGGCGAGTATGCCCCGGCGCAGACGCTCTTGCAAGAGGCGCTGGCATTGGCCCGCCAGATCGGCCAACGGGATCAGATCAGCCACCTGTTGGCAAGCCTGGCGACAGTCGCATTCAAGCTGGGAAACCACCCGCGCGCGGAGGAACACTATCAGGAAGGGTTAAAGCTGGCACGGGCTATTGGAAACCGGGATCGAATCAGCGCCTTGCTTCAGGGGCTGGGCGCGCTGGAGATGCAGCGGGGCAACTACGCCCAGGCAGAAGCCTGGTGGCGAGAAAGTCTGGACCTGGCGCGCCAGGTGGGACAGCGGGAGAGAACCTGTGTCTTGCTCTCAAGCCTGGGCGGCCTGCTCTTTTTGCAGGAGCGCAATGAGGAAGCGGAGCAACACTTACAGGCCGCTTTAGCGCTTGCTCGCGCCCTCGGACATCGTGAGAGGATTTCCAGCATCCTCTCCAATCTGGGTGGGTTAGCAGCCAATGGTAAGCACTATACTCAAGCAGAAGTCCATCTGCGCGAAGGGCTGGCAATAGCTCGTGAGATTGGACATCGTGAAAGGATCTGCGCTCTCCTGACAAACCTGGGCAGCGTTGCCCTGTATCAAGGAGAGGTCGCCCAGGCGGAAGCCTGTGTAGTGGAGGGTCTGGCCCTGGCCCGTGAGATGCACTATCCCTGGTACATCAGCAGCTTCCTTTGTAACCAGGGTGAACTCTATCTGAAGCAAATACGCTGGGACGACGCTGAAGTCGCATTCCGCCAGAGCCTTTCAATCGCCAAAGAGGTCAAGAGCCAGGAACTGATTGCTACCTGTTTCTATGGTCTGGCGCAGGTGGAGGCGGCGCAAGGAAGTCTGGCCGAAGCCAGGCGTCTGGGCCGGGAGGGTCTGGTTCTCTTTGAGTCGATTGGTTATTATATGGCGGCTGAGGTGCGCGAGTGGCTGGCGGCATTGCCACTTGCCCAGGTCTCTTGATGCTAGCTATGGCGAGATGCTGCGGCGGAGGGCGGCACTTGAAAGGATCAATCCTGTCCTGGGAACAGCCCAATCGGACTCACAGTGAGGGCCAGAGTTCGTAAGCTTTCAAAGGGTCAGAGGTGAATCCACTTCCGCTTTGGCAAGAAGTCAGAGGCCTTCTCAGTAATCATTTTCAGACCCTGCCTCAATAAGTCCTGCTACTTGATAATAGAACAGTTCCAGATTATACTACCCAAAGTGGAGCAATAAGGCAGTGGACGTGCGTCAAGTCAGCTCAACTGATTAATAGGCGACATAGTTGCTAGAAAAGAGAGTACTTAATGCGTAACTGCTTAGGTGCCCCAAGCGATGGGGAAAGGCCGCCCCAGAAAGACGGCGCGCAGGGCAGACAACAGGGGGCGGTCCTGCTTGCGCATGGTCGACAGATAGCTGCGAATGCGGCAGAAAGCCGTCGCCCCCGCCGGGCTGCGGAAAGTGCCCGAAATCTTCTGCTGCACTTTTGCCATCCGTAAGTCTTGTTCTGCCTGGTTATTCGTAAAGGGCACCGTACCATCCTCAACAAAGGCCAACACCTGCTCG
>Ga0070730_10001673_pt1 | contig 21026 bp, 16 predicted proteins | sample Coa_R1_3_FD_66447 | JGI IMG/M metagenome (GOLD analysis project Ga0070730, IMG submission 66447) | Surface soil microbial communities from Centralia Pennsylvania, which are recovering from an underground coalmine fire - Coalmine... | ecosystem: Environmental > Terrestrial > Soil > Unclassified ... | reverse complement strand
GGTCGATACGGGCGGTTGGCTCAAGAGCAGGAAGTTCATTGTTCCCTCTGACAGATTGCGAGCCTCGGCCAAACACGAGGATGATTTCGAGGCCGACTTGACCAAGCAGCAAGTGGAATCTCTTCCGCCGTATGACGAGTCAGACCTTGAAACGGAAAGTAAGTGGAGCGGATACGAAGGACGATATCGCTCGAAGTGGGTGACCAACCCGGTCATGCATCGAGCGGAGACGGACCGGAATATCACGCCTACGACGCAGCAGCTCACCGGCAACGAATCATCGGAACGAGCGGAAGCAGCAGCGCAGGGACGGCCTGTAAGCTCGATCGGTGGTGGTTCGACGCGACTGAGCCAGGCGGATCTGGACGCGGCTGCTGCACCAACCGACCGCATTATTCCCGCGGGAAGTGATTCGGTGGAGATCGACAATTCGGCGGTCGGAATTGGACAACGGTGGGATACGTTCCAAAGCCATCTTCGCGAGCGCCGCAAAGAGGCGGTGGCCAGCTGCAGAACCTGTTCCGGGCAATCTGCAACCAAGCGGAGCTCAGAAAGCACAGGAAGCCTGCGTAAGGCAGTCTAGACTATTTCGTTGATTGATTGTGGGGACCTCCGGCAAACGGAGGTCTCAAATTTTGAGCTTTGTTCGGCACCCGAAGATCAGGTGAACGAACACAACAAGGCCGGGACCTATTCATCGATGATTGTCGGAAACCAAAAATCGGGGCGTGCGGTTGCAACCATTGCTATTGCTCTGCTCGTAGCGATACTCATAATTACGACTTATCTGACATCGCGGAAGCGAACCGCGCCAGTGTCGGAACCGCCTCTTCACCCCTCCACATTTGTGGCGATGCGTTAGGGCAAGCGGCGGGAGGCCGCGATTAACGCCCAAGTTTCTGAGACACATTCCACAATTGTGACAGCGCCCGCGCCGCGTCGGATACTGCGCGCTTTTCCACGTTAATACTGAAGTCCGAGGCGCCAAGCCCCACCCGTTGCACAATAGGCCGACGATATCCCGAACCTTTTCCATTCAAGCCCGCTTCATAAATGTCGCGCACAGCGCTTTCGAAAGCGCGTTGCAGGTTTGTCGTCAAAGGGATTGCTTGCTCTTTGTTCGTCATAAGAGAGGATCTCACTTTCTGAATAGCCGGTATTCCGCACTCTAGGACGAACGCGAGTGAGCAACAATACAGACTTGTCCGCAAACGACCGGAAAGAGATTCCTAAGGAAACTGAGAGCAGACGGAGAAGAATCCCTGACGCGAAGCCTAACTATGCGGCGCCGATATCGGGCAAAACACAATTTCGCAACGCGCGCAGGGCATAGAGGGCATCATCCAGGAACAAATCTTCCTCAATATGGTCCACCTTGGCTGAGAACAACTCTTTCTCGCGGGCAAAGATTGCCCGTTCGGCCTGCGCGATGCGCTCCGCCACCTTGGAGCGATCGGTCTCAAACAGGGCCGCGCGGTACAGCGCGTGCCAAGGAATGTTGGACGATGGGGCTGTGGAAGGGTGCTTTTTCATGCCGAGCCTCCACTCAGACCTGAAGGGCGTACAGGGTTCTGCGCACGGTGCTTAGGAGGTTAGCCTTAGAAGTGCAGAGCAGGTATCAGGTAATTGCAGTATTTTCCACACGGTTGTAAGCCCGCAGAGCGCGGGAGGGGCATAGCCGAACTCCCTCCCGCATAGCTTAAGCGGCGTGCCGGGAAGGGCTTTTGCTACTGGCCTTAGCGTGAAGTCCTATCTCCTCGGCATCTTCTACTTCGCCGGCTTGTGCATTGATCCGCTCGGCCAAACGGGTAAGCGTTTCATCCGTCTGCTTTTCTTCCGAGAGTGTGTGTTCCAGTAGCGAGACATGTTCGGTCTCGCCGAGCAACTCCGCGAATTCTCTGACGGTTCCATAGCCGGCGATCTCATAGTGCTCGACCCTCTGGGCAGCGCCAATAATCGCGGCGTCCTTTACATTCTCCGAATATTTTTCTTGCATGGTTTCGGCGGCTTCTTTCACCAAACCCTCCATGCCAAGACACTTTTTACCCGTAGGTTTTTCTCCTAACAACTCGAAAATCCGCTCCAGGCGGGAAACCTGCTCCGCTGTCTGGCGCAAATGTTCCTCGAATGCTTGTCGCAGCTCCGCATTCGACACGGCTTTGGCCATCTTCGGGAGCGCTTTGACCAGTTGGATCTCGGCACTGTAAAGGTCTTTCAATTCGTCGACGTACAGCTGCTGCAAAGAATCCTTTCGCATCACCCTCCTCCTTGAATTCATTTGTCATATCCGGCTGCAGGCAGAGAGGTGCGCGACCGGGCTTTGTTTGAACGGTATTTTCCGAAGTGGCAGATCACAATACCTCAGATGCTGTATGGAAATTCAGCTGCGATAGCAAAGCGTGCCGAGTCGGCGACGAGCACCTCCGGGCACAGCGAACCTGGATGATGAGTGCCGCTGTGGATCACGGGCTTGAACCTTAGAGAAACGATTTTGTAGAGGGTGAACTCGGAAAGAAAAAGAGCAAAACCCCACGCCTCCGATGTATGATGGCGGCGGTCCCACATTCATCCTTGGAGGGTGTAAAAGGAACTCATGGCGATCGCAGCCCCCAACACTAGCACCACAGCCACAGCTCCTGGAACCGCGAAAAGCTACGGTGCCCCGCTAGCAACGGTGACCACTCTCTTCTTCATGTGGGGATTCCTCACCTGCCTCAACGACATCCTGGTTCCACATTTGAAATCGATTTTTGACCTGAATTACACCAAGGTCATGCTGATCCAGTTTGCATTCTTTGGAGCGTATTTCATCTTTTCTATTCCATCGGCAAAGATCATTGACGCGATCGGATATCAGCGCTCCATGGTTGCGGGCTTATTAACGATGGGTGTTGGGGCATTCCTGTTTGTGCCAGCGGCAAGTGTGCCATCCTATCCGCTTTTTCTGGGTGCGTTGATTGTTCTCGCCGCCGGCATCACCTGCCTGCAGGTTGCGGCCAATCCCTATGTGACGGTACTGGGCAAACCCGAAACCGCTTCGAGCCGGCTGAATCTGACGCAGGCATTCAACTCGCTGGGGACGTTCCTGGCGCCGTTTTTTGGCGGGCTGTTCATTCTGACGCAAGCGCGGGACATCAATGAGATCCGGGCACTTGCGCCCGACGCGTTGCAGGCTTATCGCTTGCACGAAGCGGCTACGGTCAAAGGGCCTTATGTCGGGCTGGGCATCGCGCTTGTGCTGCTGGCGATCGCGATTGGCAGTTTCAAACTCCCCAAAATCGAGCATGCCCAGCATCATCTCGGAGAGAAAGTCGCGGACTCAATCTGGAAGCATCCTAATCTGATCTTTGGCGCGATTGCGATCTTTGTCTATGTAGGCGCGGAAGTTTCGATTGGGAGTTTCCTGGTGAACTACTTTGGCCAGCCTGAAATCGGAGGCCTGACCGAAAAAGTTGCTGCCAGCTTCGTGGCTTTTTATTGGGGCGGGGCGATGGTCGGCCGATTCATCGGTTCGGCTCTCCTGCAGAAGGTCAAGACAGGCAATCTGCTCGGCCTTTGCGCGGTTTGTGCTGCCGGTCTGGTTGCTGTGTCAATGCTGACCTCTGGGCATACCGCCATGTACAGCATCATCCTGGTGGGCTTCTTCAACTCGATCATGTTCCCCAGCATCTTCACCCTGGGTGTGGCCGAACTAGGGCCCCTCACCGGCGACGGCTCCGGAATCATGATCATGGCGATCGTTGGCGGCGCTATCATTCCGGTCGCTCAAGGATGGATCGCCGACCATATCGGGATTCATCACGCCTTCTTCCTTCCGGTCATTTGTTATCTGTACATTTTGTTCTTTGCCTTGAGCGGCTCCAAACCGAATAGCGAGCGTTACGCGAAGGCGTGAAAACGATTTATCAACGCACCGTTTTATGGGCATAAGACGTGTGCGAAATCACTGACAGAATCGGGTATTTGCGCAATATTTTAAGAGCCTGTGCCGTGCTGAATTGAGACGATCCAAGCGAACATGGTGCAACTAAGAAAACCCGGCCCTAAATCCCACGTGGTAACGTTAAAGGCGGTAGCCCAACATTTGGGACTGACCCCCGGCACGGTTTCTGCTGTGCTGAACGACTCCCCTTCGGCGCGCTCCATTCCGCAAGAGACTAAGAATCGAATCCACGCCGCGGCGAAAGAGCTCAACTACCGGCCCAATTTTTTCGCGCGAACGCTGCGGAACAAGCGCACCTATACGATCGGGGTGATCGCCGAGGAAATTGGCGATTCGTATAGTTCTCCGATCATCAGCGGCATCGAGCAGTATTTGCGAAAGCGCGATTATTTCTTTTTGACTGTAGTTCACCGGCACGACCCCATCCTGCTGAACCGTTATTCCCAATTGTTGTCGGAGCGGGGCGTGGAAGGCATCATCACTGTGGATACGACGGTGCAGGACGCTCCGATGCTGCCCACAGTCGCCATTGCGGGTCACAAGAAACTCAAGGGCGTCACCAATATCATCCTCGACCATGAACGCGCGGCCGTCCTGGCATTAAATCACCTCAAAGATCTGCATCACGAGCGCATTGCCTTCATGAAAGGCAATCCGATCAGTTCAGACGCGACGGACCGCTGGGATGCAATCTGCAAGGTAGCCAGCCAGATAGGGTTGAATATTGATCCCGAACTGACCGTCCAGATCGACGCGGACGATCCAACGCCCAAGTTGGGTTATCCGTTCGCCCAGCAGTTATTGGCGCGCCGAAAACCATTTACGGCGCTATTTGCCTACAATGATATGTCGGCAATCGGCGCAATTCGCGCCATCCAGGAGCAGGGACTCCGGGTGCCACAGGATATCTCGGTCATGGGATTCGACGATATTCCTGGCGCAGCCTTCCACACCCCGAGCTTGACGACGGTGCGCCAACCGCTGAATCGAATGGGCGAGGTGGCGGCGCAGGCTCTGCTGGAACGGATTGAGAATAAGAAAGAATACCCGCCAGAAATCGCCATCGAACCCGAGTTAGTCGTGCGCGAATCCACTGCCAAAGCGCACGGTTCCTGCTAGCATCCCAAGCAACGCGGCTTCCCCGCTTCATGCGGCGATGCAGCGACTCTCGTCATGTCTGCTTCTGAGACCGTCAAACTTTCTCCCTCGGCTCGTGCTCTTACGCGGGCGGCATATGTTTCGTTCGTACCGATTGGCATTGCGACCGTGCTCCTCGGACCCATGTTGCCGACTCTATCGGCTCGCTGGTCTCTGAACTACGCTCAGGCCGGTGCCCTCTTCACCGCTCAATATCTGGCTTCCACCTGCGCGGTGGGACTGTCGGGAATGCTTGCAGCAAAGTGGGGGTTTCGTTTTCCCATGAAAGCTGGCCTTGCGCTGGTGGCGATCGGACTGGCCTTCGTCCTTGCAGGCCCAAGATGGCTGGGAGTGTTTTGCATTGGGGCTTACGGAGGAGGACTTGGTCTTGCCGTTCCGCCAGCCAATCTGATGGTGGCGGAGGCGAATCCCGGACGACGCGGAGCCACTCTCAACCTGTTGAACTTCTTCTGGAGCAGCGGAGCTGTGGCGTGTCCTTTTCTTGTCGCAGCCGCGGCGAGGCAGCATCGGATTCCACTTTTTCTTGGGTTGGTCGCAGCTTTCTCGCTCTGTGTCGCCATTGGAATCGCTGTCATGCCTTCTACCATCGTCGAACCAGCGTCGACCCAACATAAAGGAACAGGAACTATTCCATTGATCCAACGCAACGCGAATGGGTTTCTGATTCTGGGGGCGCTGTTTTTTCTTTACGTTGGAACGGAGAATGCCTTCGGCGGGTGGGTTGCCTCATACGCGAAGAGTCTGGGTGGCCTGAGTCCGGCCATGTCGCTGATGACTCCTGCTTTTTTTTATGCGGCGCTGATGCTCGGCCGCTGGATTGCGCCCATTCTTTTGCGCACGTTGGAGGAAGTGAAATTGGTCCGGGCCTGTCTCCTGCTGGCATGTTTGGGCTCTGCCGGAGTTGTTGTTTCGCAAGGCTTGCCTGCGGTCATCGCGAGTGCGTGTGCGACGGGCTTCGGATTGTCGGCTGTTTACCCCATCACCATCGCCCTGTTGTCACGTGAGTTTGGTCCTGCGTCGTCCAGGATTGGATCGATCATGTTCGTGCTATCAAACATTGGAGGGGGCCTTTTGCCGTGGGTCGTTGGTGTATTTTCGAATCGCACAGGCACGATCAAGACGGGCTTATTTGTACCGCTGATAGGATGCGCAGCCATGTTCGCTCTTTTCCTGCGCAATTGGAGTGAGGCTAACGATCGCGTCGTAGAATTTCCGAGTACGTGATTTGACGACGTTGTTGGCGGCGCTATTTCCGCACGGCCCTGGCAGCCAAACGCGCCAGCCTCACGAACCTATAGAAAGGGAAAAGGGCGCCTGGTAGAGGAACAGCATTCCACTCTCCAGGTCCTGGGGTGAATGCCAGTCGAGTGAGAAATCGCAGACGGTCTGACTTGTCTTCCCGCAATCGCAGCATGAATCGGAAGTAGGCAAGCGACTCGACATCATAGCGCTCCCGGGTCGCAATCGAACGCTCAATCTCACAGGCCAACCGTGGCGCTTCCTCGTCTTGAGCGAGTTCCGCCGCCGCGGCCGGAATCGGAATGCCTAAAAGATTGTTCGCCAGAGCGAGCGTAATCTGCACGATACGCACGACGCGCAACTCGCGAACCTGCTTTGCAATCAAGTCCCATTTCAGCGCGGGCAATTGTATGATCCGCGCGAGATCGCAGAGCCAGACTAATTGTCCCCAAACATGTTTGGCCGCGTGCAAACAGAGAATGACAAACAAATCTTCGAACGACGGCGTCTTCATGGCGTACCCGGCGACTTCCACCGGGACGGCTTTCTGGAACAATTCCTCCAAGTCGTAATCCACCGCATAAAATCTGGGCTGGAGCGCCCACTGCACTTCGAGAAGATGAGGGCCGGCAGGCCCATCAAAGACACATTCGTATCCTGACTTCAAATATGCCCGTTGCTGTCTTTCTGAGAGTGGTGCGTGCGGCGTATATCCGATTTCGCGAAGTGCGTTGCTGGTGCGTGGCAAATCGGCGGATCGAATCAGCAGGTCTATATCCCCTGATTGGCGGAGGGCGATGTCGCCATACACCATCTGGGCCAACGCCAGACCCTTGTACGGCAGGAACTCGATACCTGCTTGCGAAAGTCGATCCGCGATCCGGATCAGTTCTCGCGACAACAACATCGCCTTATGCAGGTTGATTTGGTAATGACGTTCCAAGAGCTGCATTTCCGGCGCATGGACTAGGTCCTTAACCGGCGACAATCCTTGATAAAGAAGCGGCAGAACACGATGATGATCTGCCAGCTGGAACAATTCTTTCCATCGAATTGTTTCGCGCAATTGTGCGCGAATGCTTTCCAGGTATTCCTGTCCTGGAACTCCAGAACAGGCGGCCAGCAACAATCGCCATTCGGCATCGCTTGTGGAATTACTCCCACGCATTGCTTCCGGCGGTCTTGTCGCGGTGGCACTCACGCGATTGCGCCGGGAGCGGGCGCGCAGGCGGACGAGGAATGAAGCCGAATTTGAACCAGGTTTCCAGCAGAGGGTCTCTTTGCCAGCATGTTGGCCGATGGAATTCCCGTCTTCGCGAATGACCGTTCACAATCCTGGGAGGACGGCCCGCGCATGTTGCCCTCCAGGTAGGCAAGACCAGGGCAGCGCGAGCATTGGGACACATGAGTGCAAGACGGGCAAGTCGTCAGATCCTTCAAGCGGATCGACCGCACCTCATTCATCTGCTTCGAGTGACGCCAGATGTCGATGAACCGTTGTTTCCGAACATTCCCAGTTGGCAGCGGAAACTGCACGCACGGAAAAACATCGCCGTAGGGAGAGACGTAGCAAGTGGTGTGACTGGCACTACACGGCAGAGCTTCGAGAGAATTTTCGTCCGCCTCGGGGGCAACGGCGCAAAATTCTTCGACATTGCCCACCAGCGACGAATCACGGAAAACCTGCCGCAGGGCATCGCGGTGGATTCCCAAGTTCAGAACGGAGCGGTCGCCGTCCATCATGGGTGTGATCGTAGGATCGATTGTGCTCTCAAGGCCCATTTCCGCGGCGAGTGCTCGCAGGGACGGATAGTCCTGGAAATTTTGCGCCATCAACACATTTGCCAGGATGACTCTCAATCCTTGCGATTTAAGAAACCGCGCCGCATCCAATGAGCGCTGAAGAGACCCAGGTACGAGCGTAATGGCATCATGGACCTCCGGGCGGTGTGAGTAAATGCTGATCTGCACGGACTCAACCCCAAGATCGCGGATACGTGCGGCTTCGGTCTCGCGAATCAAAATCGCATTCGTCTTCAGCTTCACGCAAAATGTCAGCTTCCGGCGGGCATATTCAAGAATTTCGAAGAAGTCTTTGCGCAGGAAAATCTCGCCACCGCTGAGCGTAAGAATGAAAACTCCCGCTTCCGCCATCTCATTCAGCAAACCCTTGATTTCGGCGGCGCTCATCTCGCCGTGATCCTCGTGATCGAGATAGCAATGAACGCACCGTTCATTGCATCGATAGGTGAGATCGAGCTGGACGCTGAGCGGAATATTCAGCTTCAGCGCCTTGGCGGTCATCTCCTCGAGGAGTCCGCTCATGGCGCCTCTCCTGACGGTGCACCTGGCTGTGGGATGGGCTTATCGGAGACTTGCAAAATCTCGTGACTTGCGAGATCGCGAGAGAGTTGCTCGGCATCCGCAAGAGCCGCGGCAGGCTCAACATCGAATTCCGCACAAATTCGGAGTCGAACAATCTCATCGAGAGGCGTGATGCCATCTGCTGCCTGCCACAAAATTGTGGCGGTCCTGTTCAACGTGAAAAGAGTAGAGTCCCGGCCTGACATGATCATCATTTCGCCGTCGAGACTGCGTGCCGCCACTCGCGGGCTGCGTGCAACGTAAAGCCTGCTCATCCGATCAACTCCCAGACCCGCACATCGGGCACAAATGTGAGACGGAAAACCGGGACTCGAGTTACGAACTCGAAGGCCGAGTGAAACGTCGCCTGCACTAAGTCCTCGTCCTTGGCAAAGAACAGCACATTGGCAAGCAGGGACCGGGCCGCCTCTGCCGGAGGCACGGGATCAATTCGATTCTGGGGCCCTTTGGCAAGAAAATACAACGCACTCACCGGAGCTGATAGATTTTCACCCAACTTCGCCAGTTCGCCCGTGAACGGCGTTCCGAAAGCCAGGTATCCGTTTCCTTGCTTTCGCACGTACGAGATCTCATCTGTCAAAAGCGTCACATCCAAAGGCGCGAGCCGGGAAATGGTCGTCTTGCCCGCTTCGGACACGCCCGCAAAGAGAAACGCCTTCCCGTTGCGAATGGCGCTTGCCGAGTGAAGCAGGAATCCCCCCTGCCGCGCCAGAACCAGGGTGTGCACGATGCGTAACACAGCATCAATGGAGTAAGGATTGACAGTTTGTCGAATCCATCCATGCTTTGCCCGGGGCTCCCACTCCGCCCGAAAATCCCCGCGTTCCAGAATCCAGCATCCATGCTTATGCGATACTCGAACCGGAGCGTCCGGCGCCGCACAGTCTGGCTGGGTAATTTCGACATCGAATTCAATTTCCGCGTTCTCCGTGGAACTCACAAAGCCGGCGTACCGCTGCTGCAGCAGTCTCAAAAACGTCGGATCGGTGGTATGGACGCGGGTTGGTATGCCGCCGATTTCTATCGTGATGCTAACCGCTTCGATTTCTGCAGCTAGTTGTGTCAAACGATCTCCGGTAGGAGCAACGGATTGGCTGGATTGCGGGGAATTCTACTATGTCCCCGATGACCACGCCACCAAGTTCTGCTTTGTTTTGCCTTTTCCTGGCTGCCCGGGGAAAGCAGAAATGCATCGATATCAGTGCAGAACCGGAGCTCCATTTTAAGTTGCCAGCCAGTGATCCAGCCCTCGCTTCGTGATTTCGTTCGCAGCCCGTACAATAGTTGGAACACTCCTAGGCCGAAGGCATCTTCATACGGCAACTTGGGACATGCGTGATCGACGTAATGATACGGAGGCTTAGTCAAAAGAATTGGACGCATTTGAGATAGCGGGGGATATGGATCAAGCCGTGCGCGGGGAAGGATCCAGCAACGTTCTATCGATCGAGGAAATCGCAAATCTTGCAGCCGACGGCGGCCAGTCAGCAGAAACGCTGATGAATGTAGTTGCCTTGATCGCGAAAAGGTTTCGAACCGACGTGTGCTCGGCCTATTTACTGGAACCGGATCGCGCCAACTTGGTTTTGGCGGCAACGGTAGGACTCCGTCGCGAATGCGTTGGCAACCTGAGGATGGGCGTTCATGAAGGGCTCACGGGGCTGGTGGCCGAACAAGTGCGTCCCGTGGCCGTCAGCCAAGTGAAGAATCATCCTCGCTTCAAGTACTTTCGGGATGCCGGCGAAGATGCCTACCAGTCCTTCCTTGGGGTTCCCCTGATCGATCGTGGAATTCTGCAAGGTGTGTTGGTCGTGCAAACGATCGAAGCGCGTGTCTTTAGTACTGACGATATTCGCATGTTGACGGATGCGGCCAGCCAGGTCGCACCGATCGTCAGCGAGGCTCGTACGCTGGACCGCTTTATCGCACCGCTGCAGGAACGTCTTTGGGCCCTGGCACGCAATCTCTGGTGGAGTTGGGATCACAATTCCTCGAGTCTCTTTCTAGATCTGGATCCAGCTCGCTGGAGCGAACTGAATCACAATCCCATCGCGCTGCTGAGTGAGATGCCTCTGTCAAAGCTGGAGACGAGAGCCACCGAACTGATGCTGCACAGCCGCGTGAACTACGCCTATCGGCGAATGCTGGAGTATCTGGAAGACGACCGAACCTGGGGCACACGGCGAGCCGGTGTTCTGCGCCCGCATCCAGTCGCCTATTTCTCCGCCGAATTTGGGCTGCATGAATCGCTTCCGGTCTACTCCGGAGGCCTTGGAGTTCTGGCTGGCGATCACATCAAGAGTGCGTCGGACCTGGACATTCCGCTGATCGGCATCGGCCTTTTTTACGGGCAGGGATATTTCCGTCAGCGGCTCGACATCAATGGATGGCAGCGGGAAGAGTATCTCGAGACCGACGTCAATCAACTGCCCATGGAAGTGGCAATCGGCAGAGATGGCCGTCCGATCGTCGTGGAGATCGAAACCCGCAGTGGACGCATTCAGGCCAAAGTCTGGCGGGTCAAAGTCGGCCGCCGCGATCTGTTGCTGCTTGACTCCGACGTGGAAGGAAATGCTCCGGAGGACCGCGAGCTGACGTCGCGCCTCTATGGCGGAGATCTTCGCATCCGCATTCGCCAGGAGTTGCTCCTCGGCGTAGGCGGCCTGCGCGCGCTGAAGGCTTTGGGGATCGTTCCCGGCGTGCTCCATCTGAATGAAGGCCACAGCGGTTTTGCAGTTCTCGAAGCGGTTCGGATGCGCATGGAGGATGAAGGGATTTCCTTCGACGCTGCCGTACCCCGGGTCTCGCGGGAAGTTGTTTTCACCACGCACACCCCAGTCCCGGCGGGTCATGACCGCTTTGACGCGGGCCTGGTCGAGGAGCATATCGGGCCTCTCCGCGAGGCGCTAGGACTTACGCAGGACAGCCTGCTCGGGCTCGGTCGCGAAAATCCCACCAATGCGGACGAGCTTTTCTGCATGACGGTGCTGGCTCTTCGACTCTCACGCCGCGCGAATGCCGTTTCGGCGCTACACGGTGAGGTCTCTCGTGCGATGTGGACAGGACTTTTTCGGGGCAAGCTCGAAGACGACATTCCCATCGGACACATCACCAATGGCGTGCACGTTCCTTCCTGGCTCGCCCCCCAGATGTTCCGTCTCTATGATCGCCATCTCGGAACTGACTGGCACCAACGCGGCAGCGAGGCCAAAATCTGGCTGGGCATTGAGAACGTGGATGACGGCGAACTTTGGGAAACTCACCTGAATCTCAAATCGCAACTGATCGAGTTTGTACGGCGCCGGGCCGTAGATCAAGCGAAACTCCGGGGAGAATCCCGCGAAGTGTTGCAGCGCCTGGAGCGCGTCCTCAGTCCGGACGCCCTTACGATTGGGTTCGCTCGCCGATTCGCCACCTACAAACGCGCCAATCTCATTCTCAGCGATATCGAGCTGCTTGCCTCGATGGTCAATGATCCCAACCGTCCCATTCAGTTTGTGTTCGCCGGCAAGGCGCACCCGTTAGACGAGCCCGGAAAACGAATCCTGCAGCAGATTGCAGAAATGACCCGCGACTCCAAGTTCCGCGACCGCTTTGTGTTCGTCGAAGATTACGACATTAATGTCGGCCGCCATTTTGTGCAGGGCGTCGACGTCTGGCTTAACAATCCGCGACGTCCGCTGGAAGCTTCGGGAACGAGCGGCCAGAAAGTGGTGTTGAACGGTGGCCTCAATCTCTCAGTCTTGGATGGCTGGTGGGCGGAAGCTTACGACGGCGTCAATGGCTTCGCAATCGGAACTGGCAAAACGCACTCGAACATGAGTGTTCACGACTCACGTGACGGTGAGAATCTGATGAGAACGTTACGCGAGGAAGTGGTTCCGCTCTACTATCAGCGCGACCGCGACGGCCTGCCCCGCGGGTGGATCAAACGCATGAAACGGACGATTCGTACGCTCGGCTGGCGTTTCAACGCCGATCGCATGGTGATGGATTACACATCGCAATGCTATCTCCCCGCGGCAGGCGGGATCTCCAGCGACATGCGCAGCAGTTCTTAAACCTAATCCGAAGCGCCCTCACGCCAAATCTTGGTGGAGCTTCGTTCTACCTCATCCCGAAATCCAAAGGGTTCCGGAAGCGTTTGAGAAAACGCTCCGCGGGAAGGATCTGAAGCGGAAGGGACGCTTGTTCCAGCGTCTCCCCGGAAACAAAGTTCCTGCCATTCAGGCAAGATTCATTTTCATCAGCTACGATTGACTTCGGCGCAACCGCCAGCATAACAAGGAGGTTGTTACGCAAAAACACTTTCTGTATCTGCTTGCCGCACTTTCTCTTACTTTCGTGCCGATGGCGAAGTCTCAGGAACGCGGCCCCTCTCTCAAGAAGGTGGCGGATTTCGATTTGCCTGGGCCGCCCGGAAAACGATTTGACTATCTCACAATCGACCCGGACGATCACTATTTGATCTCGGCACATCTGGGAGCGGGGCAGACCTATGTTATCGATTTGCATAACAACAGAGTCGTCGCGACCGTCGCGGATACGCCGGGCGCGGAAGGCGTCGAGTACGTACCCGAAGTGAAGAAGTTTTACACGTCGAACGCAGGCGACAACACGGTTGGGGTTGTGGATGTGCGCCAAATGAAGGTGGTCAAAAAGCTACGGACCGAGCGCAAGCCTGATGGAAGCGCCTATGCAGCGCCGTTCCACAAACTGTACGTCTCAGACGAGCGGGGCAAGGCTGAGGCCATCGTAGATGTAACGAAAGATGAAATTGTGAAAACGCTGCATTTCAATAGCGAGACAGGCATGCCGCAGTATGATCCGGTGGCTCGCAAGGTATACGTGAATCTGCAGGATGAAAATATCTTCGCCGTAATCGATCCCGGAACGGATGAGGTCGTCGGCCGCTATCCAGTCGGCCGTTGTAAAGGCAATCACGGTATGACGCTCGATCCCGAACATCATCGTGCGTTTCTGTCATGCGAGGGAAATAACCTTATGACGGTGTTCGACCTCGATAAACACGAACCGATCGCCTACCTCCCGATGGCGGAAGGTCCAGATGTGATCAAATTCGATCCGGGGCTGAGCCGTATCTACGCCGCTTGTTACAGCGGCGCAATTTCCGTATTTCACCAAGACGACCCGCAACACTACCGAAAGATTGAGGACTTTAAGGGGCAACATGCTGTCCATAGCCTCGCGGTGGACCCGGAAACTCATCGCGTCTACACGCCAGAGCAGGAGGAGAACGGGAAGCCGGTGGCACGCATGATCGTATATGAGGCTGTGACTGGCCAGTAGACGGGAGGAAGCGCCCTGGAATCAGGATCCGCATTTGTATGCGGATCCCGATTGTAAAAAGGATGGGCAGACGTCGGGTCAGGAAGGCGGTTGCTGTTGAGCAGTCATGTGGGACGGCTCTAGCATGGCGGTGAGGTGAAATCAAATTGAAGCTCTTGCAACGAATGACTCTCGTTCGTCTTGTCGTTTCGCTGAGCTTTCTTCTGCTCGGCGACGCAGCCAGTTTGGCACAGACTTCTGTCAAACTGCCTGACCAGCCGCTAACACTTGACCAGACAGTTGATTTCGCTCTCGCCAACTATCCGGCAGTGAGGGCATCGATGGAGCGGACGCTGGCTTCGAAGCAAGGCGTAAGCCTTTCGCGCACCGCGTATTTGCCGCGTACCGATCTGCTCTGGCAAAGCAATCGCGCTACCCGAAACAACATCTTTGGGTTGCTGTTGCCGCAAACAGTCATACCTCCGATTTCTGGGCCGGTTCTGACCAGCACGTCAGATCATGGCGTTTGGGGAAGCGCCGCAGGAATCCTGGTCTCGTGGGAACCCTTTGACTTTGGTTATCGCGGCGCCAATGTAGAGCTTGCGAAGGCAGCCCAAGGCCGAGCCAACGCGGAACTTTCGTTAACCAAGCTGGATGTGGCAGGCGCGGTGGGAGATGCCTTCCTACGCCTTGCGGCCGCACAACAGCAGGTAAAAGCTGCCGAAGCGGATGTCGATCGAAGGCAGGTTCTCGCCAATTCGGTCCATGCGCTGGTCAAAGAGGAGCTGCGGCCGGGCGCCGATGCTTCGCGAGCGGATGCAGAATTAGCCGCCGCCAAAATCCAACTCATCCGGGCCCAGCAAGGCGAACGAGAGAGTGAAGCGACACTTGCCGAGATGCTCGGTGTTTCGGGCAGCAAGATTGCCATCGACGCTGAACCACTCTTGACCACAGAGCCAGCTTCATACGGTTCGCAAACGGCGCTTACCGATCATCCGGCAGCGATGATCGCCAATTCGAGTCTGTCGGAGATCAAGGCGAGAGAGAAAGTCCTGAGCAAGTCGTATTATCCACGATTCAATCTTCAGGGGTCTTTTTCCGGACGAGGAAGTGGCGCAAACCCGGACGGCACTTTCGGAAGCGGGGCCGATGGGCTGGACCTCATGCGGCACAACTGGGCAGTTGGTTTAACAGCTACGTTCCCTTTGCTCGATTTTCCGTCGCTACATTTCAAGAAACAAATCGAAGAATCTACCGAGCGCGCTCAAAGAGCGGAGTACGACAAAACGATACAAAAATTGACCGCGGACGAGGAGCGTGCCAAGGCGGCGTATGACAGTGCTGTGTTAATCAGTCAGAACACGCCCATCGAACTGGAGGCCGCGCGATTGGGGGAAACCCAGGCAACTGCGCGATACAAAGCCGCGTTAGCGCCGATCGTAGATGTTGCGGAGGCCGAGAGACTTCTTCTGCAGGCCGAAATCGAAGACAACCTCGCCCGACTTACCGTCTGGCGCGCCATGCTCGGCGAAGCACTGGCTCAAGGCGATGTTCAGCCCTTTTTAGAACTAGCGCGCAAGCGTACGGCGGGAGGCCAGTGAAATGTGGCTGATCCGGATTGCGCTTCGCCGTCCCCTGACAGTACTGGTCGCGGTGATTTCGGTGGGGCTGCTGTCGATCCTGGCTCTCTTGCGGATGCCGGTCGACATTTTTCCCAATCTAAACCTGCCTGTCATTTATGTCGCCCAACCGCACGGAGGCATGTCACCTGCGCAGATGGAAGGATATCTTGTCTACTATTACGAGTATCACTTCCTCTACATCACCGGGATTGAAAGCGTCGAATCAAAGTCCATCCAAAACGTGGGACTGCTCAAACTGACATTCCATCCCGGCACGAATATGAGCCAGGCTTTGGCTCAGACAATATCTTACGTGGACCGCGCACGAGCGTTCATGCCCCCAGGAACCGTTCCGCCGTTCGTGATGCGCTTTGACGCCGGCAGCGTTCCGGTCGGCTTTCTGGTTTTTTCGAGCCAGACTCGTGGGCTGGGCGAAATCCAGGATCTCGCGTTGAACCGCGTGCGCCCCTTGTTTGCAACTCTTCCGGGTGTGTCCGCTCCACCGCCGTTTGGCGGCAACCAACGCACGATTGTGATCACCGTCGACCCCGATCGGCTGCGCGCGTACCACATGTCTCCCGAGGAAGTAGTAAAAGCCGTAAGTGCAGGCAACATCATCATGCCGGCCGGCAATATCCGCACCGGGGACTTGCAGCCGATGGTGCCCATCAATTCTGTGGTTACGAACATTCAGGATTTGAGCGATTTGCCGATTCGTGTTGGTTCTGGCCCGACCGTGTTTCTGCACGACCTTGGCAAGATTTCGGATTCGAGCGACGTGCTGACTGGATATGCCCTGGTAAACGGACGGCGAGCCATTTATCTCTCCGTCACGAAACGGGCGGATGCTTCCACCGTAGCAGTAGTAAACGAAGTGAAAAAGAGTATTTCGCGCTTCCGAGCACTGGTTCCCGATGACATCAATATCAGCTACGAGTTGGACCAATCGGCGTATGTAAAGAACGCGCTCTCCTCTCTGGTGCGGGAGGGCATTCTTGGAGCGGTCCTCACTGGGCTGATGGTGCTGGTTTTCCTACGGGACTTGCGCAGTTCCGCCATTGTCGTGACGACAATTCCATTCGCATTATTTATGGCGCTGGTTGCTCTGTGGGGAGCAGGCCAGACGATCAATACCATGACGCTTGGCGGCCTCGCACTCGCCGTCGGAATCCTGGTGGACGAGGCAACGGTCGCGATCGAGAACATCCACACGCATCTCGCGCAAGGCGTTCCCCATGCCAGGGCGGTTCTCGACGCCAGTCGGGAGGTTGTGATTCCGCGATTACTCGCGATGCTCTGCGTCCTGTCTGTTTTTGTTCCATCGTTCTTTATGACAGGCGTGGCCAAGAGCCTATTCGTGCCTCTTTCGTTGTCGGTAGGATTTGCGATGGCTGCCTCTTATTTCCTGTCGAGTTCCCTCGTGCCGGTCATGTCAACCTGGATTCTTCGAGAACGATCAGATCGTGAGGAAGGCGGCAGATCGCGGATGTCTCAGTGGCGGGAAAGACTTGGCCGAACGCTCGATAAGCTCATGGGACACCGAAAGGTAGTGTTGGCGGTGTATCTGGGAATCACGTTGGTGGTAATTCTGCTGTTGGGGCCACTCATGGGCCGCGAAATTTTCCCCAGAGTTAATGCGGGACAGTTCCAGCTCCGGCTTCGCGCACCGGCAGGAACCAGAGTTGGGGCGACAGAGTTGATGGCGCTTCGGGTCCTGGATGAGATTCATAACCTTGCAGGCGCAGACAAGGTCGCCGTCACGCTCGGGTATGTGGGAACGCAGCCGCCGGCCTATCCAATCAACACAATTTTCCTTTGGACAAGCGGCCCGCAAGAGGCTGTATTGCGGGTCGCGCTCAAACCTGGTGCAGGCCTCTCCATCGCGAGTCTTGAGGAACAATTAAGGCAGAAACTTCCGGGTATTTTTCCCGGAAGTCAATTCTCCTTTGAAGCCGGCGACATTGTGAGCCAAACGATGAACTTCGGTGCGCCCACCCCGGTGGAGGTAGCCGTGAATGGACCGACCTTGCAGGATGACCGCGCATATGCGGAAAAGGTTCTCGCTGCGCTCGAAAAGATCCGACCGCTGCGCGATCTGCAATTCGAGCAGCCTCTCGACTATCCGAGTGTTGAAGTCAACGTCAATCGAGAACTGGCAGGCCAGCTTGGTGTCAGCGTCGAGCAGGTAGGCAGGTCGGTAGTGGCAGCAACCTCTTCCAGCCGCTTCGTCACCCCAAACTACTGGGCCGATCCCCGGTCTGGCATTGCCTATCAAGTGCAGGTGGAATTGCCACAATCCCAGGTTGCTTCGATTCAGGACATCGCGAATATCCCGATTACCCGCAGTGATGCACTGCATCCACTGGTCGGGGATGTTGCGCAGGTGCGCAATGCCACAATGGTCGGAGAATATGACAGGCTGAATGGTCAGCGAATGATCACCATCTCCGCCAATATTGTTGGCGAAGATCTGGGCAGGGTTGCAAGCCGCATCGACAAGGCAATCGAGCGAGTTGGAACCCCGCCACGAGGAGTCACGGTTCGAGTCAGGGGACAGATCGCACCCATGCGCGAGACGCTCACGAATCTAAGCATTGGGTTGGGACTCGCCGTCCTCGTAATTTTCCTTCTGTTAGCAGCGAACTTCCAATCGATCCGTCTTTCCCTTGTCGTGCTCTCAACCATTCCCGCAGTGATCTCAGGCGTAATCATCATGCTGTTGATTACCGGCACGACACTCAACATTCAATCTTTCATGGGAGCGATCATGGCGATTGGAGTAGCTGTGGCGAACGCAATTCTTCTGGTCACGTTCGCGGAACAGTCGCGCCGGACAGGGAGTGGCGCCATCGAAGCGGCCATTCATGGCGCCAAGAGCCGTATGCGGCCCATCCTGATGACCAGCTTGGCAATGATTGTGGGCATGATTCCCATGGCAATCGCATTCGGAACGGGTGCAGAACAGACGGCACCACTCGGACGAGCCGTGATCGGCGGACTCTTGGCTGCGACCATCACAAGTCTGTTGATTCTCCCCTCGATCTTTTCCCTGGTTCAGGAGCGTGCCGGTACGCATTCGCCTTCCCTTGATCCCGAGGATCCTGAGAGCCGCTATTCTGATTCGTCCAACTCTGGCAAGAGCTCCACGGGAGGTGAGCGATGAAGCTAGCCTGCACGATCGCGCTTTGCGCCACGGTTGCAATCGTCACCTCATGCGGGAAGGACGACGCTTCGTCTGCGAAAGCCGCGCCTCCAGAAACCGCCCAAAAAGTTCAAGCTACAAAGGTAATCGCGCAGAAGCTTGCGGTGACCGTTCACCTGCCGGGGGAAATTGAACCCTATGAGGTCGTGGCCATTTTCCCCAAGGTCACCGGTTTTGTGAAATCCATTTCAGTCGATCGAGGTTCGCACGTCAGAGCGGGAGAACGCATTGCTCAACTGGAAGCTCCCGAGTTGATTGCTCAACGATCGGAGGCGCATTCGAAACTTCAAGCTGCCCAAGCTCAGCTTGCCGCAGCCGACGCAAAAGTCGCGTCCGATCAGGGCACCTATGAACATCTCAAAGCCGCGGCCGCCACGCCGGGGGTCGTGGCGGGTAACGACCTGTTCGTGGCGCAAAAAGCCGTGGACGCGGATCATGCTCAGCTCAAGGCTCAGCAAGACAACGTGAATGCGGCGCAGCAAGCACTCGAAGCCATTACGCAGACCGAGGCATATCTGCAGGTCAAGGCGCCTTTCGACGGAGTCGTCACAGAACGTAATGTGCATCCAGGAGCTCTGGTCGGCCCCGCTGGGGCTTCAGGAGCCGCGGTTCCAATGTTGCGCATCGAAACACTATCCCGATTGCGAGTCGTGGTTCCCGTGCCTGAAACGTATGTGGCAGGAGTGCCCGAAGGTAGCAACGTTGAATTCACCGTCCCTGCCTTTCCAGGCCGCACCTTTAAGGGCAAGATCGCTCGCATCGCCCACTCCGTTGACGAAAAAACTCGTACGATGCCGGTCGAACTGGAAGTGGCCAACATAAAAGGAGAGCTGCCGCCCGGTACCTATTCAGATGTACTTTGGCCGGTGCGGCGCTCTTACCCGACTCTTTTTGTCCCGACCTCGTCCGTTGCCAACACGCTCGAACGGGTATTTGTCGTCCGCATTAATGAGGGCAAATCCGAATGGGTTGATGTCAAGACGGGAGTCACCGCCGACAAAATGACAGAAGTTTTCGGCAATCTGCACGAAGGCGACATGGTCGCGGTTCGGGGCACAGATGAGCTACGGCCTGGCAATTCCGTTTCGCCGCAGCAAACTTCCCAAAAATAGCTATTGCCGACCTTCATCGCTGGCGAACGACAAGCAACGTTTACATGGTTTTACGCCGTTGGGGCAACCCTGCCAACCTTTATCACAGTATTGGCAATCGCGTTTGCGGTTCAGGAACACAACGATAGAGTTTGTTCTGCGGAGATCACCGAGGCTTCCTCGGAATTGCAAGCGTGGGCACAATTGAACTGAAAACGTGGCGGCGGGGGAAGGATTCTAAACCACCATCTACCTATCTCGATGTGATCCCTACACATCCGGTCATCTACTTGACAGATTCGCGGGTTGCCATCAAAACCCCGAAGGGTTAGCCGACCAGGTTCTCCACTCCCCCCTAATTCTCATCAGCAGCGCGGAGAAGCGTTGATAGACATTTTCTTCTGCAGGGGCGGGCTCCATGCCTCCCCCCGTGCAGCAACCTTGCTTTTTGCGACTGTAGCCTTGTCTGCAATAACTGTGGCGGCTCAGGGTGAGTCCGCTTGGGGACAGTGGGGACAGAATCCTCAGCACACAGGCAATGTGTCAGTGGCTGGCCAAGCTCCACAGGCCAAGCTTGCCGATCAGGTTTTTGATCCCTTCGTATCACTGGAAACCTCAGAATCTCGCGGTTCTCTTCTCATGCATTACCAAGCAGTGCTGGCGAGTGGGAATAACATCTTTATGGAGATCAAGAGCGGGACGTACGCATCCTGCAATCCCCCGGGCTCCGGAACGCCGGAGGAAGCGTAGCTCGTATCACCTCAACGAATTCGTTCTTGAGCAAAACATGATGGTGTGGCTCTTCCTATGTCACCACTGGTGTGGTTGATTGGTGATCAGATGAGGGGTCAACCCCCTCACTGTTGTTGCCTTCATTTCCATTGAAACGGAATGCGCCAGAGCAACCCACGGTGATAGTCGGTCAGCCAGATTGACTCGCGCCCAAAGCGGAGGGCATCTCCACCGCGACCAACCCACTGGCGGGAGACCTTGTTCGTTTTCGTGTCGATCAGTGTGATCGGTATGGGCCAGCGGTCTTCCGTGGGTGAAAACGTGAGTCCTTTCCGAGAGCCGGATGCGGGAGAACCGCCTGTCCG
>Ga0070730_10001672_pt1 | contig 21043 bp, 19 predicted proteins | sample Coa_R1_3_FD_66447 | JGI IMG/M metagenome (GOLD analysis project Ga0070730, IMG submission 66447) | Surface soil microbial communities from Centralia Pennsylvania, which are recovering from an underground coalmine fire - Coalmine... | ecosystem: Environmental > Terrestrial > Soil > Unclassified ... | reverse complement strand
GAACTGGCGGATGCCCGCCTCGGTGACCAGGTAGCGCACCACCCGGCACAAGAACGCCCGTTGGGACCGGACGCTGCTGCGGATCGACGGGTAGGCGGCGATCACCTCGTCGCCAGCGGCCCGGTCGGCGGCGTAATTGTCTTTGCCGCCGAGCCAGTAGTCGTAGACACGCGCGATATGCGCGGCGCTGGTGTCGAATGGGCCAGCTGCCGCAGGGGCCCCCATCCACTCAATCACCTTTGCTTTGGCGTGCTCGGCCAACGGCGCACCGCCCTGATCGCGGAAGTCGCTGTGATCAAGCCTAGCCCGGCGCCGCCCCCCGCCGCCGGCCCGCGACGCTGCGGCCCGCGTATTGCAGGGCCGCGCTGCACGAGGCCCTGCCGGGCCTAGGCTTTTCTGCAGATCGCGGCGCGTGGCAAGGACGGGGTGATCCAGCTGACCCCGCTGGACGCGGTGGCCGAGCCGCACAACCTGGGCCTGCTCAAGAGGGAGATCGTGCACCCGGTGGGAGGTGGTGCCGGTGATCGACGCGCTGAAGGAGGAGGCGGGGTCTCCCGTTCTGCTGGGCACATGAATCACTTGTCTAGGGCAGCGGTGCACGCCTGGTAGGCGGTGTCCGCGTTCGCGCCGAAGCCGGTACCGTCCGCGGGGACGTGCGCGCCGAGGATGTCCCGGACCTCGCCGATGTCATCGGCTGGCAAGGCGGCCACCGCGGCGGGGATCGCGCCGGCCGGCAGGTTCGCCAGCCGCCGCGCGGTGAGCCGGATGTGGATCTGGTCAGCGCGGACGCTGCCGATGCTCCACTGGCGGCGGATGGCCTTCCGGGAAGGTACCTGCCCGGTGCCGAGCTCGGCCGCAAGGTGAGCCTCGATCGCCTCGTCGGTCACCGGCTCGGTCGCGGCCTGGCGCCCAGTGGGCAGGCGTTCGCCGGCCCGCGGCCGCCGCCCTGGCGGGATGGCGTGGCCCCCTGCAGGGACGCGGGGATGCGCGCGTCCGTTGGGCCTCGCTCCTGCGGGCTCGAGCGCAGCGGCCGGCAGCGCTGCGAACCTGGATACGTTGGCCGGATCGGGTACGTCAGCTGCCCCGGTAGCGCCGCTGGGGGCAGGTGCCGGCGTGACACAGCGCCGGGCTTCCCGGCGCTGCCCGGCCTCTGGCAGCGGGGTTGCGGTGAGCAGCCAGCGGCGCAGCCCGGCGGCGGTCGACGGCGGGGCCAGGGCGAAACGCAGCACGTAGAGCAGCACCGTGGCGGCGGTGCGGGCGGCGGCGGCCAGGGCCCGGCCCAGGGTTGCCCAGGCGGACGTCTCGGCCGGGCCGAGCACGTGCCGCCGCACGGCGGCGATGACCCGGTCGGTGACGACCGCCAGGAACACCGGGGCGATCACGTACACCGCCACCGACCGCCATGAGGCGGTGTCGGAGGCGGCGTAGTTCATGGCGGCCGACAGCCCGGCGCAGACCATGATCAGTGTCCGCTCGGTCCGCGATGACAGGCCCTTCTTGGCCAGTCCGAGCGCCAGGAAGCTGAAGATGATCATCCCGGTGTCCAGCATCAGCGCCTCGATGACCGAGGCGGCCCGCTGGCCGGGCTTCTCGCGCAGGACGTAGGCGTACTGGGCGGCGAAGCTGACGTACAGCAGCCCGGCGGCCTGGACGCCGAGCGCGGCCGTCGCCGCGGTCACAAACGCCGAGCCGGGATCGGCGGTGATCCGGCGCATGTTCGTCACCGCGGGCTGACCCTTCGCCTGGCTCGCGCCAGGCAAACCGGCCCGGTACGGAGCGCCTAGATCGCACATGGGTAAGGACCTCCTGGTCCTCGTGGGGAGACCAGGCCCTGGCCTGCATCTGCACCGTCGAAGGCCCGCCGCCCCCAGCGAAGGGACCGGCACGACCCGGGCCCGTTGGCGCCGGGCATGCCCAGTTCCCGCGTGACGGCTCGCCGCGGGGTGGCCGTCCGGGTATCGCGGCTACCCAGCCGGCCCCCGGACGGCATCAGCATCGTGCGGTAGGTAGTCCTGCAGGACCTCACGCGGGCCCGTGACCCGCTGACACCTGGAGGAACGCTCAGCGGCCGCAGCACGACCTCGCCGGCCCGGCCGCCCAAGCCTGCCCGGCCGGCCTGATGCCGACCGCACAAGAAGCGGCGGCCAGAGCCAGCAGCCAGCGCAATCACCGGCGCCCGGCCAGGCTTTACGGCCGGCGGACCGGAGGGCAGGAGCATGGGCAGCCTTTACTGCCGCCGTCCCAGCGTTGGCGCGGCTACCAGAATACTGCCGCCCCGGCAGGCCCGCCTCCCTGGGCTGGATAGCATCGGCCGCCGGACCGTCAGCCAGCACATATGGCGCGAAGCCGCACGCCGCATCGAGGACGGCGGTGTCGTCTACGTCCAGGTCGAGCAGCGAACCCGGGGCGGGCGGCCGGCCTGGATCGCGACCGGAGTGACCGATGGGGCGCTGCCCGCAGCCACGCCGGCTCAGCCGGAGTAAGCGACTCGTCGGGGCAGCCCGGACGCTACGCCAACGGCCGGGGCTCCGACCGGAGATGCGCGGCGAACCCGGCTGGATGACCCGAAGCTCGCCCGGCCCCCTTGCCCTTCTCGTACAGCAGGCAGTTCGCGGCGAGGATGCGGGCCCTGGCCGCAGTCGGCAACGTTGCCGGTGCAGCCGCGACGGAGGTTCCGCAGTCCACCGCTCAGCCCTCGTCTCCGGCCGGGCAGACGTGCTGCATCACGACCGCAGGCGACTCGCCGACCGGCCCCGCGTAAAGGGGTTCGATGCCGCCAGCGCGCCACACCCGGACCGGCATGGCGGGCGCGTACTCACCCCAGTCCTCGAGGAACCGGGCTCCGAACGTCGGCAGGCCGGTCTCCCGCTCCTCCGCGAGCAGCCCGGCCAGGAAGGTAGCCAGGTCCGGGTCACAGCACGCCGGATCGTGGCACCAGATGGCCACGCGGACCGTGTAGCCGCACCGGCAGGTCATCCGTTGCCGGATCGCGGCCCCCTCCCCCGTTGCTGCCCGGCCCCTGGGCCGCGCAGCAACCACGTGCCCGCGCCAGCGGGAGCAACACCGGCCCGCTGCAACGCCGCCAGCCCCAGCACGGGCAGCAACCTCACATCACCGCCGGCCAGCAAACGCTGCTCCAGGAGCCTGCCTTCGCATTCCCCGTCCCACGTGTCCGGCGTGCCGTTCAGTGCCGGGTGCCCGGATCGGCCGCCCGTCATCGCGCGGCGCCCCGGGTGAGCCTGAGCGCGGCCCGCCGTGAATTTGCGGCTCGCCGCGCGAGGCTGCCGTTGATGGCGGCCTGGATACTGTCGCCGACGGTCGATGGCCAGCTTGGATCCGTCCCGCCCATCGGCGGCCGGCCGTTGGCCTGCGGAGTCACAGTCGCTGCCAGGGCCGGTATCGGGGCCCGCTGCAGGACTGGAGTCGTCCACTCATCCGGAGGCGGCATCCCCCGGACACGCTGCGCGCGCCGGGGATGGTGCAGGTCGCGGAGGGCATTGTGCTCGCGCGCCATTGCACGGGTCATCAGGCCCGCCTTGTCCCTCTGTTCGTCGGTCATCCTTGACAGGCAGAGCCTGCCGGTGCGGGTGACAGGGAGTCCGTCGGCGCGAAGGCGGCGCGCTCGCGCGCGTTGCAGGGCTGCCTGCCCGGCCCGGGTCAGCTGGTAGGGGCGGTCGGCTAGCTGGGCCTGCTCGCCAGCATCCGCCGGCGGGGCCGGGGCCTGTTTCGCCAGGCCGCGTCTGACGAGCGCGGCCGCAGTCCGCGTGACGTTGCGGCCCAGGTGGCCACCTGGGCGGGCTGACATGACCGGCTGTCCGTTCCGCGTATGCCACCGGGCTGCCCAGGACGCGGACAGCGCGAAAAATCGGTCGGCGACCTCACCGCGCTGGATCGCGGCGAGCAGCTCGGCTGCTCTGGCTTCTTCCTTCGCGGCCCTGCAGACCGGGCAGGCGTACGCGGCCTGGCGCTCGGTGAGCCGCGCCGCGCGGTCCGCCGCCGCCGGTTCAGCCGAGACGAGCCGCCATGTGCCGCCGCGCGCCTCGGGCACCTGTACCACGTCGGTGACGTCGCGGCCGGCCCGCCCGAGCGCCGTGTACATGGATTCGGTGTCGGCGATGAACACCGCGCAGTGCGCGGGCTGCGCCCCTTCCGTGCCGGGCCCGGCAGCCTGGCGTGGCGGGTCGAGGTGCACAATGCACACCCACCCCCTTTCGGCCGGCGGTTCACCGGGGGCCGGCGGCCTCGCCTTGCAGTAAGAGCAGCGCCGCGACGCCCCGCGGTATTTGCGCGCCGTCTCCGTGTCCTGGGTGCCCCACTCCACCGAGACCAGGTAAAACGTGCCGCCAGCCGCCCTCTGCACCTGAAGCAGGCGCGCGGCATCGGGACCGCCCTCCGCGTGCGTGGTCAGCCGGCCCTTCAGGCCATTCCTGCTGATCCCGGTGTAATGCCCCACCCGGTGCCCGTTTTCGAGCGGAGGGTCGGGATACGGCGGCCACAAGTGGAGGGTGTAGACCCAGCCCGGCAACCACGCTGGCCGCCCTTTTGGCGCCTTGCGGGCCATCAGTGGCCACCCGCCCGGCCAGACGGCACCGCGGCCGGGCCAGTACCGCTCGGCACGAGCAAGCCAACGGCCCGCCCGGCGCGCCGCGGGGGCGCTGCAGCGATCAGGGGCACGGCAGCCTTCCGCTGCCGCCGTCCCAGTGGCTGCAATCACAACACTAGAGGACCTGGCCGGGTACGCGCGAACAGCGGGCCGCCGGGCGTGGTCGTGACGGGCACTGTTCTTCACCGCCGGAAAGGCACGACCATGCCGACCTGGAAGCCAGCCGGGGCGGCCCTCAGAAACCTAAGTCGACTTCACGGGGGATCGACGTTGGCCCCGGTGCCCGCGTTGGAAGGCCGCGGGCCCGGGCCACAATGGGTGCTGGCCGAATCGCGCCGACCGCAGATCCGGGAGATGCCGGGGTGGGACAGGCCGGTGGCTGCGCCGATGACCTGTCAGACAATCCGCCCGGCCGCAGCCCTGATCGCTAGGCCGCGGCCCCGGCGGCCCGGCCGCGCTTGCCCGGCCGGCCCGTGTTCAGGAACTCCACAAGGCTGCCGAGGCGGTACTTGCGGGGGCGCGTGCCAGCCCTGCTGGCCACGGCGGGAAAGCCGGGACGCCCGCGGTACTGGTCGATCGTCTTGGGATCGACCTCGATAAGGCGGGCCGCTTCGCCGACCGTCACCTGCTCATCACCGGAGTACCCGGCGGGCAGTACGACCGGCCGGGTGTTCCAGTACGCCAGCAGGTCACCGAGCCTGGCCGTGCCGTCCGCGCCGATCTCGGGGAAGCCGTCCAGTTCCTGGTACCGGGCGATCACCTCCGTGCCGACTCCGGCGAGCTGCCCGGCGAATTCGCCGGGCGTGATCCGCTCGTCCAGGTCGCGGCTGGTGACCACGCGCTGCATGGGCCGCCGGCCCCACAGGTCCGCGTGGCGGCCGCGGAATGCGTCCAGGGCCTTTTCGTCGTAGACCAGCTCGCCGCGGCCGCCGCCGCGCCGGCCCCGCGGGGGCAACTCGCCCGCCGGCGAGGGGAACCCGTCCCGCTGCCCCCAGTACAGCCGGATGTAGCCGAACGAGTAGCCGATACGCTCCGCGTAGTCGCGGAGGGTCGTCAGGCCAGGCGGCAGTGGCCGCTCAAGCAGACGATACCTGCGCATCTGATCTCCGTTCCCCAGCTGGGATGGTCTATTATGGCAGCTGAGGGCGCAGGCTCCTGACCCGCGCATGGCGCGGCTGCTGGTGGTCTCTCTCTCGCGGGTAGTACCCTGGCGGCCGGCCTGTGCCACCCCTTCGGGGGTTGGCCGGCCGCTTTTGGTTTGTCTCATAGCGTCAGCCTTGGTGTCACGGCCGTAGCGTCAGCCTTGGTGTCACGGCCGCGGAACGGCCAGGCAGGACCCGACGGCGCGGGGAATCTGCTTGACCCTGGCGAGGTACCGTCCATGTCACGGTGGATCGCGGCGAGAAGAGCCTGGGCGCACCGGATCACCTCGGGGTCGGGTCGCCGGTGTGAACATGGCCGCCGCCCGGGGCCGTGGCCGTCGAGCTCCTCGGCCCGGCGGGTGTAGCAGCAGGCGGCGAGCAGGCCCGGCCCGCGTCCGGATGTGGGGCGGTCACCTCTCCCCATGCTCGCGCTGGTAATGGCTGGCGTAGTGGTGGGTTAGCGGCTCGCCGTCGTAGTCCTGGGCAATAACGGCCTGGCAGGCCGGGCAGGTGCGCGCGCCGGTCTGCGGATCGGTCCAGGCGTAGGGGATGCCGACCGGCGGCATGACGGGGCCGATGAGGCTGGCCTTGCCGGGCATGACGGGGGGCGCCCCACGCTCCGAGCAGGACCCCCGGCGCGCCGCACGGCACCTCCCGGCCCGTCACCGGGTCGCCGGCCAGGGTCACGCCGCGGGTCAGGTCGTCCGGGCCGCCCGGGTTGAAACTCTGCCCGCACAGCAGGCACATCGCCTCGGCCTCGATGTGCGGCGGCAGGCTGGCCCACCACAGTTCGTCGTCCAGCCGGGCCGGCCGGTTCCAGTCCTGCCTGACCTCGGCCAGCCGGCAGGGGAACTTGACGATCAGGTCGTGCGCGTGGGTCGCATAGTAGATGTCCGGGTCCGCGCCCCCCACGGTCGGCGGCAGGCCCGCGAACGCAGCGCGGAGCCGGGCCAGCGCTTCGGGGTACGTGGCGTCGACATCGCCGACGCATTCGCCGAACAGGGTTACCGGGTAGCCGAGCCCGGGGCTGTTGTCGTTGATGTAGGCGGCGTCCCGGCTGCCCCGCCAGTCCTCCCACTGGCCGGGGTCGAGGACGAGCGCGGCCGGACTGATGATCTGGTAGCCCTCACAGCCGAGCACCACGAAGCCGCGGATCAGGAGGTGCGGGCGTTCGCCCTCGGCGCCGGACAGGATCAGGCCGCCGCCGGACACCTGCTGGTCACATTCGGGGCAGCGGCTGGTCCGCCATGGCGCGATCGTCGCGGGCGAGGCGAGCCGGACCGCGCGCAGGTAGGCGCGGGTCCGAGACGCTGCAATTCGTCAGTGACTGGCTTGCCGCCGACCCCAGCCTGGCCGCATCGCTGGGCCGCTTTGTTGGGCATCCCGCCTATGGGATCAGCGATCTGCGCGCCGACTTGGACCGGTTCACATTCCTGCTCGGCTGCAGCGACGACTGGCCGCCCGCGGCCGGACCGGGGTTGACCGGCAGCAAGCTGCTCAGCCCGGCAGCTCGTAGTGCGATCCCAGGACGAAGCCGCCCCGGCGGACCTGGTCGAACACCGTGCCGTCGTATTTGCGCAGGAAGGCCCGAAGGTCTGCTACCGGGGGCCTCACCGAGGCGGGCAGCAGCTCGGCCAGCTGCTGCGCCGACAGCGACTGTGGTGAGAGCGCCAGCTCCCGCAAGACCGCCGACACCACGCCGCGCTGCTCGGGCCTGGGCACGACGCAGGCACGCAGCTGCAGGCGTGCCTGGTGGACGACGTCTGTGGCCTTCTCGTACTCGTCCAGCAGGTGCGTGCCGATCTGCCCGGCGACGTTCTTGATCTTCTCGCGGCGCTCGGGCGGCTGCTTGCAATACCAGTAGGCTCCGCCGGCGGCGACCACGCCCAGGATCACCCAGGCCCAGGGGCCGATGCGGTCGGTCGCCCACTTCATCCCCGCGCCGGCGGCCCGGACCGGCAGCGCCGGGAGCGTCACCGCCACGTGCACCTGCATCTCGCCGATGTTGATCGCGACCACGGCCATCACGCCGTCGACGCCTTGGGTGTGAGTCCGCACCCCCAGCACGCCGAAGTGTTTGTAGTTGCGGGTGAGCAACAGGCACGGTGACAGCAAGGCGGCTGCCGCGGCGGCCGGGAAGTCCTTGCGGTCGCGGTCGCGGACTTCCAGTGCCCGCGGATCGGCCTGCCGCATCCAGGCGGGCAGTTGCACCACGTCCACGTGCGGCAGCCAGTCGTCGTTGATCATCCGCCGCAGGTCCGCCGCGGGCACGCCAAGCTGGCCAGCGAACTTCGGCAGCTTCTCCCCGGTCTCGGCCAGCGTGTCGTACTCCATGATCAGCCGCAGCGACCCGTCCCGCGCGGTCCGCACCGACCTGGGCGGGATCCCGTTGCTCAGCTGGTAGTGCAGCCCGGTCCGGATGAAATCGGTGTCCAGCACCGCGGGCAGCGGCCTGCGGCCCAGGCCGATCCAGCTCGGGTCCATCGCGTCGTCGATCAGTGCGGCCAGATCCTCCTGGCTCAGCACGCGTTCGGCCGTCATCGCAGCCGCCCGCCGATCCCGATCATGCAATAACGGTAGCCGCCCTTTACGACACCCAGCCAACGGTTAACAGCCGGCCCTTCCCCCGCGTCGCCACTAACCTCGTCGGCATGGCCGACCCCTTCAGCCCCGACGCGTTCTGCGGGAGCGCCCGCGAGTTCGCGCTCAGCGCACTCGAAGCCCACCACGCCGGCAACCACCGCCGGGTCCCGGCGCGGTACGGTGAATCATCGCGCCGGGAGCGACATCGCGCGGACTGAGCGCATGAAATTTTCGATGAGGACTTTGCCGTGCGTGGTGAGAATTGACTCCGGGTGGAACTGGACGCCATTGACCGGATGACTGCGGTGCCGGATCGCCATGATCAGCCCGTGTCCCGTCCGCGCGGTGACCGACAGGCAGGCCGGCAGGGCATCATCAGCGACCAGGAGAGAGTGATAGCGGGCGGCCTCGAATGCCGTCGGCAGCCCGCGGAAGATCCCCGCGCCATCATGCTCGATTATGGCTGTCTTCCCGTGCACCGGCGCGGTCCGGACTACCTTCGCGCCGTAGGCTGCCGCGATGGCCTGATGCCCGAGGCAGACGCCAAGTATCGGGATGGTGCCGCCGAGTTGGCGCACCACGTCGACGCTGATGCCCGCTTCCTTCGGCGTGCACGGGCCGGGTGAGATGACGATGCCAGCGGGCCGCAGGCCGGCGATCTCAGCAACCGGCACCTCATCGTTGCGCACCACCTCGACCGTGCTGTGCGGCACGAGCATGTGGGCCAGGTTGTAGGTGAATGAGTCGTAATTGTCGATCAGCACGACCAGAGCACGGTTACCGGCGCGGCGAGAGGCCAGGCTGCCGTTGGCCCGCGCGCGATGCCATTTCTCTGGCTGGCCATACAGGCGGTTCTCAAGGCGGGACTGGAGCAGCGCCGCGATACCCTCAGTTACCGGCCCTCGGGGCCAGGCCACCCGGCCAGGGGCCAGGCCGGAAACTGGGATGACGCCCCGCACCGAATTGGTCACGAACACTTCGCTCGCGGATCTGAGCTCGGGGATGGTCAGGCGGCCGACTGCCACGGCCAGCGACTGAGAATGGGCTTCGCTCAGTACCGCTGACCGCGTGATTCCTGGCAGGATGCGGCCATCAGCGGCGGGCGTGCGCAGAATCCCGTCAACGACAGCGAAGATGTTCGCCCGGTCGGTCTCAAGCAGGCCGCCGTCGGCATCGATGAGCAGGACCTGGGCCCCAGGGTCGGGACCTGTCGTGGCAGCCAGGTGCGTGAGCATCCTCCGGTCGGCCCACTTGTGCGCCCCCAGCGCGACGGCCTCGACTGGATGCAGCGTCACCGGTGCGGGAGCTTCGTCCAGCGGCAGCAGCTCCACCGTCGCGGCCAGCGTCCCTCCGGCGGGAAAGACGGTGATCCGCAGCCGCCCCGAGCCGCCAGCCGAGAGGCAGTCCTGGAGCTGAGCATGAAAGCGGCCGGGAAGCGGCTTGCCGAATACCGTCCGGGCGCTGTCCGCCAGGCGCAGCAGGTGCCTGTCCAGACCGGGCCCCGCGCCCCGCGTGACGCGCAGCGAGGTGAACACCCCGGAGGCCGGCCGCGGGGCAAGGGCCAGCCGACGGGCGTCCGGATGCGGTCGCGGCCGTCCCGCAGCGGCCAGGCCAGCCACCGCCGCGATGAGCGGACCCGCCTTCAGCAGGCATTCCTCGTACTCGGTCGCCGGGTCGGAGTCCGCGACGATCCCCCCGCCCGCGCCGAGGAACACCTTGCCGTCGTGAAACTCGAAGGTCCGGATGGCGACACTGAACTCCATCCCGGCGATCGGGCTCCGGTAGCCAACCGCTCCCGTGTAGACCTCACGCGGGACGGACTCGAGCTCGTGGATCACCTCCATGGCGCGAACCTTGGGCGCGCCGGTGATCGATCCTGGCGGCAGGGTGGCCCGGAGCAGCTCGGCGTCGGTCACGCCGTCGGCGAGCTTGCCGCGCACATCGGACACAAGGTGCCAGACTCCGGGATGCGGCTCCGCCGCCACCAGGCGCGGGACGACGACCGTGCCCGGCTCGCAGACCCGGCTCAGGTCATTGCGCATCAGGTCAACGATCATGATGTTCTCGGCGCGGTTCTTGATTGACTGCTGAAGCTGGGCCCGCTCGCGCTCCGCCTGCCGGGGCTCGGCCGATCGCCGGCACGTACCTTTGATGGGCTTCGTCAGCACGTTCGGGCCGTGGCGGCGCAGGAACAACTCAGGCGAGAAGCTCGCCACCGCTCCGGGGCCAGGGAAGAGAAAAGCCGCGTAGGGCGGGCTTAATTGCCGGATGCCCTGGATGAAGAAATCAATGGGATCACCGGTGTAATCGGCTTCGAGCCGCAGGCAGATGTTTGCCTGGAATATATCACCGCAGCTGATGTACTCCACCGCGCGGGCCACGGCCTCGGCATGCCTGCCAGGGGAGGGTGTCACCATGAACTCGCCGCATTCATAGGGCCGGGGAGGACTCTGCGGCCTGCCTCGTATCCGCGCGGAGATCTCGGCGTAGCGGCGTTCGATCAACTCCGACCGGCCTGCCGTCACCAGCGCCTCGAAGAACCACTGGCCAGATCTGGGGTCCAAGCGGAGCAGGTGGTCATAGAAACCGAACCACCACAGCGGCAGGCGTCGTGGCGGGCCGGGCGCGGGCGGCAGGGCGTGAAATTCGTTGGAAAGGCCGAAGCCAAGGTAGCCGACCCAGCCGCCGCCAAAGCCGTCGGCGCGCGGCTGGCAGGTCTCTTCATGGCCGGGCGGTGGCATGCAGAACACGTCGTCAAACGAGGCCGGCGGACAGCGCTTGAGCGTCGGCTCGGAGCCGACGATCGCGCCCCCTCCGGCCCATTCGCCAATGAGCGCGAAGGGATGCGCGTCGGATCTGAAATGGGCAAGCATCTCAGCGCTGGTGAGGTCGCAGTCTATTTCCCGGCGTACTGAGTGGCTGGCTCGTTCCGTCATGAGGCCTCCTTCTGCCTCGCCTGCCCGGCACAGCGGATTCAAGACATGTCACGCTTGCCAGAATCGCGAGCGGTTGCTGGTAGCGGTTTCCCGCCTCCGGAGGGCTAGGAGGCGCTTACGGGATAACATTCGTCGGAACGGGCGGACTACGTTAGCGGCGGCCAGCAACCCGCATTTCCGATCATAGGGCTGAGCGGAACAGTTCCCGGCCGGAGCCAGCCCTCTGATCGAGGAGAATGTGGAGGTTTGCGCCATGGCGGCGGACAAGCATATTGCTTGCGGCCGGTGTGGGTGCGGTAGATCAGCCGGGGCGCCTGCCCGGGCTTGACGGCGATCAGCGCGGCCAGCGACAGCCGTGGGCTGTTACTGCCGCCGGTCACGCGCACCACCGGGGTGTGGCCGCGCCGTCCCCAGGTGCGGCCTTTGGGCGGCCTCAGGCCCTGGCCAGATTCGTCTTCGAAGCAGGGCCAGGCGCCCAGGTCCGCCGCCGTCCTGACCGGAAATAGATCAACCTCAACTGGGTGTGCGGCAGCGGCCCGGGCCGGTGACGGCGATCGGGCCTGGGCGTGAGCGGTTGGGTCAGGCGGCCGGGGCGATGGTGACGGTCAGGCCGAGCGCCTGGAGCTGATAATCCTCGATGGGGCGCACAGTCCGCAGAAGCTGACATCACTCGTCGAGGCGCTCCAGGTCAGCGGGATTTCTGAGGCCGCGGTCGTAGCGTCACCGCCGCGGTGTCGCTTGCCGAGGCCCTGGAACGGGCGCTAGCCTCGCGGATCCCGGTGGTAGTCATCACCGGGTCGCTCTATTTCGTCGCCCAGATCCGGCCACTGATAATCGAGGTCACCAAGCACCAGGCCAGCAGCTACCAGGCCGGGAGGCTACTAAGCGGAAAGAGGTTGTGGCACATGCCGGGGCAGACGGTGGATGGATGGCTCAGCGAGCTGGCGTCGGCGTCGCCGACGCCAGGCGGCGGCGGCGCGGCAGCCCTGACTGCAGCCATCAGCGCGGCCCTCATCTCGATGGTGTGCAACCTCACCATCGGGAAGCGCGGCTACGCGGAGCACGATGAGAAGCTCCGGGGAGCGCTGCGCGAGGCCGACGTCCTGCGCGCTAGGGCGCTGGATCTCGCCGATGCCGACGCCCGCGCCTTCAAGGCGGTCATGGCCGCGTACAAGCTGGCCAGGGACACCGACGAGGAGAAGCAGACGCGGGCCAGGGCCATCCAGGCTGCGCTGGCCGACGCCGCAGACGTGCCCCTGCGCGTGGCCGGGCTCGCCGTCGCAGTAATTCGGCTGGCGGGCGACATCGTCGGCCGGTCCAACGTGAACGTCTTGTCCGACGTGGCGGTGGCTGCGGTGACCGCGGGCGCGGCGCTCGACGCCGCCATCGTCAATGTCGAGGTCAACCTGGCGGCGATCGTGGACACCGCGCTACGCGCCCGGCTCTCGGCCCAGCTCGCCACGCTGGCCAGCGCGCGACCTGACGCGCAGGCGGTGGCGCGCGACGTGCGCGCGAGGATCAGCCGGTGAAACTGATCGACGGGCGCGCGATTGGCGCCGCCATCAGCCAGGAGACTGCTGCCGCGGCAGCGGCGCTGCGCGCCGCCGGGACGCTGCCACTGCTAGCGATCGTGGTGCCCACCCGCGACGAGGCGACCTTGTGGTACGTCAGGTCGATCATGCGCGCGGCCGCCAGGGCCGAGGTCGAGTGCCAGCTTCGCCAGCTCGATGAGCCGTCCCGCGCGGAACTCATGGCTGTGCTCGGAGAGCTGTCCGCGGACTCGGGGGTGCACGGGATCATCTGCCAGACGCCGTTGCCACATGGCCTGTCCCTGAGTGAGGTCGGCTCGGCAATCGACGCGGCGAAGGACATCGACGGCGCCAGCCCGGCGAGCCTGGGACGGCTCGCGGCCGGAATGCCGACGTACGCTCCGGCGACCGCCGCGGCGGTGCTGGAGATCGCGCGTCGCGAGGGGCCTCCCCTTGACGGGGCGAGAGCCGTGGTGGTCGGCCGCTCGATCGTGGTCGGCAAGCCGACGGCCCTGCTGCTGCTGGCGGAGAACGCGACCGTAACTATCTGTCACTCCCACACCACGGGGCTGGCTGAAGTCTGCTCGGGCGCGGACATTCTCGTCGCCGCGGCTGGCCGCCCCGGCTTCCTAGGCGCCAGTCACGTGAAACCTGGCGCGACAGTCATCGACGTCGGGACCAATCCGACGGCCGACGGCGGGCTCACGGGCGACGTGGACGCGGCCGCGGTAGCCCGCCGGGCAGCCAGGCTAACGCCGGTCCCCGGCGGGGTGGGCCCGGTGACCACGGCACTGCTGCTGCGCAACGCGGTGACCGCGGCCGAGGCGGCGGTCAGTGCCTGACCTCTCGCCCGCCCGGCCTTCGACTTAACCCGAGGAGTACCTTCGACTTAGCCCGAGGAGTAAAGGTGCCTGACCCGACTGAGCGCACGGACGTCGGCCCGTGGGAGACCAGCCTCATCGAGGCCATTAACGCCGACAATGAGCACCCCGAGACGCCATGCCGCGCCTCGCTGACCTACACGGCGTTACGAGCCGCTCCGCCGGGCTACCACGCCGATGTCCAGCTCGCGCTTGAGGACTTCGGCCGGGCCGGGGAAGCCCCGCTGTGCGAGCTCAGGGCCGACTCCGTGGCGAGCCGCTTCACGGTAGACGCCTCACGCCCGGCGGCGCTGGTGGCCCGCATGACCGTGCCCGGCGGGCCGTGGCCGGGTCACTACGGCCTGGAAGGCGTGGTATTCCGGACCCGCAAGGCGTCCTTCCCCGGCTGGTTCCCGGCCATCCCGGCCTCGGTCCCGCTTGACTTCGCCACGCTGGTGGCCGCCTCGGCGGGCTTCTCAGCGGGCACCGGCATCGTGCTGTTCCCTGAGCAGCTTTCGGTGCACCGCAGGAGTCCCGCGTCGCCGTTCGGGCTTGTCTTCATCGACAAGCTGTGCGACCTGTTCGAGGTCGCGGTAGCGGAGAACGTCTCGGCGCTCACACTGTGCCCAGCCGACCGGGACCCGGCGCGGCTTCGCTGGCTGCGGGAACTGGCGTTCCTCGGGCATGAGTGGGGGCACGCGTGCGTGGATCCGCAGCCCTCGCTGGTGGTGGCCCGGCGGCGGCGGGCTGTCGCTGTCATCAGCGAGATCCATGCCGACCTGGCTGCCATCGACATGCTCCTGGGCCAGCCCGAGCCGGACGCCAGGCCGGCCGCGGACATCCTCGTCCTGGACCGGATACTCCGGGAGGCCTGGCTGCCGCGGCACCGGTCCCAGGTGGATGCCATAGCCGCCCGGCAGCTGCTCCGGTGGCTGCTTGACTGGTCCGCGGTGGGCAGCGACGAGCAGGGGCGGACGTGGCTGAACCTGGCCAGTGTCCGGGAGACTGTGCAGGCCAGCCGGGCCGCCGCTCGCCAGGCGGAAGCGGCATGCAGCTACGACGACCCGTCTCCCGCCGCCGGCTTCCTCCGCTCACGCGGGTGGTCCCTCACTGACAAGACGTTCGAGCTGGGGTTCGACGAGCCGACGGCCAGCCTGATGGAGCAGCAGGCGGCACGCTGGCGAGTGGCGTGACCGGCATTTTCTCGCACCGAACAGGCACCCATGAAGGCCCGGAAAGCGGCAGCGATCACGTCTCCGGGATCACTGGTTCGCGCGCTGCGCAGGCAGGCGCCGCGGGGATCTCCGCGGCCGGACTCAAAAGCCTGCTCGACGAGCTGATGGCGCAAGTCTCAGTTCCCGGCGCCGCGATCGCGCTGGTCTCCAGCGATGATGCCGAGCTCGCCCGTGCCGGGGTCTCCAATCTCGACCATCCGCTGCCGGTAACGGATAGCACCTGCTTCCGCATCGCGTCAATTACGAAGACCTTTACCGCGCATGCCGTCCAAGCGGTCACTGACGCTGGCACCGGCCTTGACGAGCCCGTTGCGGCAGTTCTCGGCCCGTTCCGCCTGGCCAGGTGCATCGCGGAGATGTTCGGAAGGGATCAGTAACGTCAGAGATGGACGATTCTTGGCTGTACTGATATTCTATCTGCGAATATGGAGAAACCGGCTGTCCGGGCTCGCCCGGTAGGAGGAGACTTGACGGGTATTAACCCTGAACGCATCCGGGACTTCCTCGCGAATGGCTTCGCTTATATCCCGAGCGCGGTTCCGCAGGGCATGCTCGATCTCATTGACCTGCGGAATGTCATGTTCATTTCCTATAGTGGCCTCAACGGCAAGGTCATGCAGACCGGATGGTTCGCCGAGCTCGCCATCGACGAACTGCCGACAGGCCTGGTCGGCATCTCCCAGAGTTTACAGGCAGGCATCAGGGCCGCTGCGCGGTCTTCTGACGATCCCGCGGCCGACCAGCTGGCGCACATCAGCTTCAATGAGGTAACCATCCAGCTCTACCGGCCTGAGCACGGCGGGACCGGGGCACATCGCGACCAGGCCAGGTACGGCTTCGCATTCGCTGTCCTTACCTTCAGGGGCGTCGGCGCCTTCTGTATTCACGCGGACGATGCGCCCAACAGTGAACGGCAGACCTGGATTCCCAGCGCAGGAGATGTGTTCCTGATGCGGCCAGGCGCGAACGGCACTATTCACTCTGTCCCGTCACCGGAAAGCGAGCGTATCACCATATCCTTCCGGAACAACTCACTCGGGCCCAAGGCTGGAGGCGGGGGCACCCGCGATTTCCGGGAGGCAGGCGGGCTGCCCGGATCGCAGATCGGGCTCTCCGTGCCAGGCGCGCGCGGCTAGCCGCAAGGCCGTGTAGTTAGGCGTTTGTGGTGGTTGTCAAGGTAGTCGGCGGGGCCAGGAGGTCGATGCCCACGGTGGCTTTTGTAGCTGGCCCGGTCGATGTCAGGGCCGCGGGCCCGACAGTTTCGCTTGATCGCTCTGCGGGCAGATTGCGAACCCGCCAATGCACATCGAAGGGAAGTGCCAGCAGTAAACTGCATACTGCCCAACCGAGGGCTACGCAGGACGTTGTGCAGGCCGGACGGTGGAATGGTTGCTCATGACGGCCCAGGGGCGCCCATTACGTGCGGCAAGCCCGGTGTTGCTTGGACGGCTGCCGGTTGGGTTAGCGTGCCTGGCCCTGTATGCGTAATGGGCGAGCCCGGAAAGCTCTCTTGAGCAAGCGACCCGGCGCGCGCCATCTCCCGAGCGGTGTCATGGCTGCGCGCGTCAGCCTGGAGCTTGGGATCATTCGAACGTTTTGGGAGATCGCACTCCTTACTGACGGCGTTGGCCACCCCGGCGGTGACCTCGTAGGAAGCGCATCCAGTCCGGTCGGCGACCCGAAGGATCTGGCAGGCTGCGCCCGCTGGCAATAACCGGGCGATCACCGGCAACTCGGGTTGGGGACATGTCGCAGGTTCTCATCGAGGGTTTCGATCTTCTGGCCGCCGGTGATCTGCCGGATCACCTGCGGTCTGGGGTGGCAGCGTCCGTGCGACGAGCTGGGCTGCGGAACGCATCGCGGCGAGGCGGCCCTCTGCGTGATCGAGCCGACTCCCCCAACGGTCCAGATAGGTGTCGATGACCGCCTTGGCAAGCAGTTCATAGCGGTCAAGGACAGCGCGCAGCGCCGCAGGCCCGCGGCTCTGCAGGAGCTGAGCCGGGTCTTGTTGTTCGGGCAGGATCGCAGCCATGGTCTTGCCGGTGTGCGGAGTAGAACTTCGTAAGCCTTGACGATGCCGCCGTGGCCAGCGCGGTCGCCGTCCAGCGCCATAAGGACGCCGACACGCACCAGGTCACTAACGGTGGCGAGAGCGGCAACCTGGCTGCTGGTCAGGGCGGTGCCACACGGCGCCAAGCCTGCGTAGCGCCGTAAGCCGACAGTCGTCACTGCGATAGCGTCGAACGGGCCTTCCACGATGACCGGAATGGCGCTGCCGGCAAGCTGGTCACGTGCCTCGTGCAGGCCGAACAAGAGAGCACCCTTGCAGTAGGCCCGGGTCTCCGGGCTGTTGAGGTACTTCGGCACGGCCGGGCCGGCACCGGGCGGGCGCGGCCGATAAAGCCGGCGATCATGCCGCGCTCGTCGCGGATGGCAAGCATGACGCGGTCGCGGAAATGGTCGATGAGGGTGCCCCGGGACGAGCGGCGGGCCAGCCCGGCCGCCTCAATCAGCGCGTCGTCATACCCCAGATGGCGCAGGTGGTCGATGAGGGTGGTCCATCCGGCCGGGGCGTAGCCGATGGGCCATCGCTTGGTGGCAGCGGGGCTGAACCCCCGGGTTTCCAGGTACGCAGGAGCCCCACTCCCGGCGAGGCGACCGCGGTAGAAGCGTTCGGCATCAAGTAATACGCGAACCAGGGCAACGGGCGTGGCCTCGGCCATACGCTCCGCCGACGGGCCCGCTGGTCCTGCCGCTTTCACGGGTGACGGTCACCGTCGATTGCACAAGGTCGGGCTGCGTCTCCGCCACTTCAGCCTGTGCAGCAGGCTGGCGCGTCTCACGCCGGGCTATCGATGCGTTACGGGACGGCGTCACGAACAGGGCAACGTCGAGATGGGCGGAGATCGTGGTGGCAGCGCGCGTGATGCGCTCGGCCGCAGCCCAAATGGTCTTCTCCGGCTGGGCGCGGGGATCGATGCCCGCAGAGCTAACCCAGCGACTGGAGCACCTGGAAGCCCTGCACTGCCGCCGCAGCGCTTTCGAGCGCTCCCGTCACCTGGCAGAACTGGACTCCCTGGACCTGGATTGGGCTGCCTACCAACTCGCCTGCCAGCACGACGACGCCGGAGACTTGACCGCTGCCGCCCGCTGGTACGGGATGGGCGCCGCCAACGACTTCGCGGACGCCGCATTACGCCTTGGCAAAGTACTCGAGGCGCTCGCTACGCAGCGGGCGGCCGTCACCGGCCCCGGTTACTACACCGCACAGCGTGAGGAACTGGCCCTGGTCTCAGACGCCGCCCGCTGGTACGCCGAGGCGTATGGCGCCGGCCATTCCGAAGCCGCGGAACGGCTCGATGACATGATCAGCAACCATGACACCCGCCGTCCCCGCGCTGCCGCCCCGGCAGCACCGCCGGTTTCCACGGATGAGAGTTGCCGGCAGGTCGGGCTGGGCGCGGTCGTCAACGACAGCGACCTTACGACAGCCACCGCCCACTTCTGCCACTGCACCTCCTGCCAGAACGAGTTCCTTCGCCTCGGTGGGCTGCTGCCGGGACCGCAGGACCGCTCTCCACAAGGGCACCCCGCCACTTCGGACGACCCGGACACGAGCAGGCATCAGGCGCTTGCTAGCCAATGGGCGGGCTGACATTCGCCGGTAAGGCGCCTTCACGCGCGTGGCTGGCCTGGGGCTGTGGCCAGCGAGGATCAAGGCGTGGCCGGCTGGGCGCCGGACCGGCGGTACATCCACCAACCGGCGCCTCGGGTTGGTCAGGCACAAGCTCGCGCCAAGAACCTCCACGGAGGCCATCCCCCGGGGCGCGACCGGCTTGCCCGTCGCCAGCACCGCCGCGCACGCCGCAGTGAACAACTCGCTCGCCGAGCCCGCAGACACCACCAGCATTGCCACGCCTCCGCTACCTTCACATTCGTGCTGCCCGGGCCATCACTGTCTTAGGGGTCACAGTTCGTGCCGGTGCCTGCCGGGCTGCCCGGTGACCAGTCCCGCGTAGACGAGGCAGATCTCGATTTCACCGATCCGCCGCGGCCCGAGCCCTCGGATTTCGCCCAGTCGGCCCTGCTCGAGGAGCGCCATGACATCACGCACGGTGCGCGGCGGCCCGTCCAGGGCCAGGCAGGCCCGGCGAAGCGGAACGAACGTCTTAGCCGACAAGAACGCGGCAAGGCAATCGACCGGGCAATCGGCCCGGACTGGGTCAGCGCGGCAATTCCTCGCATGGTCCCCGCGGGGAAGTTCCGGCATTTCCTGCCCGCTCATTCAGTCCCCCGCGAATACCAGCCGACGGCCCAAGCACGGCTGGTGGTAGGTGGCTCGACCCATGCCTGCGCTGGCAGTGCCTGGGCGTCTGTGGCTGTCAGCATTGGGGTGGCCGGCACCCGGGCCACGGTGCTGGCGCGGGACCGGTTGCTCACCGGCTGCACCATGCGCCGGCCCGGTGACAGTCAACCGCAGCGGTGCCGAGGCCTCCAGCAGCCGGTACAGCACCCCGGCCAGTTCCCGCGCCGAGGGCGCGGACACCAGCTGTTCGGGCCCGGCCACCGCCCACCATGCCAAGGTGGCCCGCCCGAACCAGGCCGGAACTCCGGTGAACCGCCGGGCCAGCGCCGCCTCGCCGTCACGAATCGCGCCCTCATAGCCATCAGGTGGCTGCGCGGTAACGGGGGTGCTGGCGTCGTCCCATCCGATGTCGGCCCACACCAGCCGCCCACGGCGGTCACCGATCACACCGGTGTGCTGCGACAGGCCTCGCACCAGGACGAGGCCACGGCCATGTTCCGCGGTGGGATCGTCGACCAGGCGCGGCCCGTCCGGGGCGCCGCTGTCGGCGACCGCAACCCGCACTGCCGGCCCGTACCAGGTGACCTCGACGGCGAACCACCCGCCCTGCCCGCTGGCCGTGTGCCGGACCGCATTGCTGCTCAGCTCATGGGCCACGGCGGTGATGTCGTCGCGCGCCGGGCACGGCGGGAGCAGCGACGCCAGCCACCGCCGCAGCACGCCAAGCTGGCGTTCCTCACCACCGAACACCCGTCGCCACCGTAACCCGGGCACCAGCCCGGCCGGCTCCTGGATGGCACCGCCTGGCCGGGGTGTCTCGCTGGCGGCCGCCATGTCAGTCCTCCTCGGTAGCGTGTCCTGGCAGCAGGGCCGGGCACAGCAGCTCGCGCCCAGCGCAGCAGCCGGTCATCGTGTCCTGTTTCCCTGTGATCGTGTCCCACCTTGCGCCATGCAAAGAGCAAAATGGATATACAGTTAGGCCTACAAAGCGGGACACCAAGATCCTGATGACAACCTTGGCCATTGCGCAGTCGCCATTGCCCGTGGCAGGCTGATGTCAGGAAAGCTGCGGGAGGCATAGGTGACCGTGAACCCAGCGGGCGGCGCCCCGACCGTGCTGCGCATGATCTTGGGCCGGCAACTACAAGCCCTGCGGGAAAAGGCGGGACTGTCCTATGACCAGGCCGCCGAGGCGATCTACTCCTCTCAATGGACCGTCCGCCGGATGGAACGCGCCGAAGGCGGCCTCAAACCGCTGACCGTCAAGAGCCTGCTGATGGCCTACGGCGTCACCGACGTCCGCGAGATCGACGCCTTCCTCGCTTTAGCCCGCGATGCCAGCAAACCCGGCTGGTGGCACAGCTACGACGACGTGCTGCCCGGCTGGTTCGCGACCTTCGTCGGCCTCGAGGAAGCCGCCGCTCTCATCCGCAGCTACGAACCCCAGTGGATACCAGGACTACTGCAGACCGCCGAGTACGCCCGCGAAAGCGTGCGAGTCGGCTTCCCCAGCGCCACCGGCGAAGAAGCCGACCGGCGCGTCGCGCTGCGCCTGGCCCGCCAGCAGATCCTGACCCGGCCGGACCCGCCCCAGCTTTGGGTGGTCCTCGACGAAACCGCGCTGCGCCGCCCAGCGGCAACCACAGGCCCCGCCGTCATGCGCGCCCAGATCGACAAGCTGATCGATGCTACCCAGCAGCCCGGCATCACCATCCAGGTGCTGCCGTTCACCGCCGGGCTGCACCCGGCCATGTACGGCCCGTTCCACTTGTTCCGGTTCGGCGCCCCCGAACTGCCCGACATCGTCTACGGCGAGCACCTCACCAGCGCCTATTACATCGATAGGCAG
>Ga0070730_10001671_pt1 | contig 21044 bp, 26 predicted proteins | sample Coa_R1_3_FD_66447 | JGI IMG/M metagenome (GOLD analysis project Ga0070730, IMG submission 66447) | Surface soil microbial communities from Centralia Pennsylvania, which are recovering from an underground coalmine fire - Coalmine... | ecosystem: Environmental > Terrestrial > Soil > Unclassified ... | reverse complement strand
CGCTCGGAAGGTACAGCGGCGCCCGCATATGCCTCACGTTGTTGCCCGCCGTGTTGCCGGGGTCCGGAAGCGCTGCCGTCGTGCGGCTGATCTGAAGCCAGCAAACACGCGAACCGCTGGAATGAGCCGTGGCTGAGCGCACGCTAAGCGCGCTCCGAGCATGGGTCGAAGCGGCGCCGCCCGGTACGCTGGTGCCGGCCGCGGCGATCGCCCAGGCGCTGGCTGAGACGGCTGTGCAGACGTCTGCAAACACGCCGGCGCCGGTGTCCTGGCGCGAGCGGCTGTGGACTTGTCCACCCGAGACGCGGCTCGGTGTCGCCGAGCTGTGCGAAGCGATCGGACGGCCGAAGTCCTGGGTGTATCGGCACACCGGCCCGAACAGTCCCGGCGCACGGATCCCGCACCGCCAGCTCGAGGGCGAGCTCGTGTTCGTCGCCGGCGAGCTGCGGCAGTACCTCACCGAACACGAGACGGTCGTTGTGCCGGGTCGCACGGGCAGTCTCGTCGTTCAGCGGCGGCACGCGTGAATCACCGCGCCTGCCTCGACAGCTTCACGGGGCTCGTCGGGTCCATGGATCAGCTCGTCGTCGATCTGAGAGCAAACGGTTGCGCTTCGCTTGCCGATCGCATCATCGGTCTAATGGACCGTCTCGGGAATGCGCTTCGGGAGAATATGTTGCTGCACAAGCGGGCTGAATCGAGCGATCTTCGCGTCGCCCAGCTGCTCTCCGAGCTTCGGCGGGTTCAGGACGAACTGACCGGCTTGTTGGAGGGGGACGCGTCGTGATCGTCTGCACGGTGTGCGGCGAAGGTCCGAACGATCGCGGCGCCCTGGTCCAGCTCGAGGACGCTACCGGCCTTCCGTTCTGGGCGCACTACAGCTGCACCGAACCCCAGCGCGCGATCGCCGTCTGCGTGCGCTGTGGTGAGGGCGACTCGATCCGCGTCGGCTGTCTCGTTCGGATCGGTGCGCGCTGGGCGCATCGCGCGTGTGTCACGTCCGCGCGCACCGCGAAGGCCGCATGACGCTGTCGACGGTGCAGGCGCGCAAGATGGCGAAGCGGCTCGGGCAGTTTCGCTCGAAGCTCACGCTCTCCGACATCGAAGAGGCGCTGCCCGAGCTGAACGACCCCGCGGCCGCGAATGCGTGGCTGGAGAAAGCGTACATCTGGGCCGCCTCGGGAAAGATTCCGGGCACAGTCGCGAATGCGTGCGTCCGCGCCGTTGAGGTCTGGCTCAAGAGTTACGACCTGGCGAAGGTGACGGCACGGATCCGCGAGCTCGAGCAGCAGCTCGCCGAGGCGAACCGGAGGCGCGATGCCTGAGCGCCACGATCGCCGACTCGACGCGGTGAAGCGCAAACTCGACCGCGACCAGCCGCGGCCCGAGCCGCCGGCCGATCGCGAAGGGTTCGAGCAGGATCTGCTCGCGTTCGTGCGTGCCGGGTGGCAGGTGCTCGAGCCGCGCCGGCCGTTCGTCGTCAACTGGCACCACGAGCTGCTCGCTGAGTATCTGACGGCCGTCAGCCGCCGGCAGATCCTCAAGCTGATCGTGAACGTGCCACCCCGCTTCACGAAGAGCCGGTTTGCGACGGTGCTGTGGCCGTGCTGGTCCTGGGCGAAGGCGCCGGAACACTCCTGGATCTTTGGCTCGTATGCCGCCGGCCTGTCGACGCGGCACTCGCTCGACCGGCGCACGGTACTGCAATCCGACTGGTATCAGCAGCGCTGGGGCGAGCGCGTCGCATTCGCGCCCGATCAGAACGTGAAGCTCTGGTACGAGAATCAAGCGCGCGGCACGATGTACGCGACGTCGACGGGCGGCACGGTGATGGGGTTCGGCGCCGACACGATCGTCGTCGATGACCCGCACGATCCTGAGAGCGTGCTGTCGGAGACCGAGCGCGAAACGGCGCTGCGCTGGTTCGATCAGCAGTTGTCGACGCGGCTCAACGATCCGGCCACGGGCGCGATCGTCGTCATCATGCAGCGCCTGCACCAGGCGGATCTCACTGGCCACCTCCTCGAGGAAGGCGATTGGACGCACGTCGCCTTGCCCGCGGAATCGGAAGGGCCGACACGCATTGTGTTCCCCGTGTCGGGCCGCGTGGTCGAGCGCGCGGACGGTGCGCTGCTGTGGGCTGAGCGGTTCACGCAGGCGGTGCTCGACAAGCAGCGGATCCGCCTCGGCAGCTGGGCCTACGCCGGCCAGTTCCAGCAGCGGCCGACGCCATTCGGCGGCGGGATCTTCAAGCGCGACTGGTTCCGCTTCTACGACGTGACGCCGACGCTCTTCGACAGCTCGGTGGCGTCCTGGGATCTCGCGTTCAAAGAGACCAAGGGCACGGACTACGTCGTCGGCCAGGTCTGGGGCCGCAAAGGGGCGAACTGCTATTTGCTCGACCAGGTCCGCGGCCGCTGGGACTTTCCGACGACGGTGCAGCGGATCCGCGAGCTCGCCCGCAAGTGGCCCGGCGTGATGACGAAGCTGGTCGAGGACAAGGCGAACGGGCCGGCCGTGATCGCGACGCTCAAGAACGATATCGGCGGCATGATCGCCGTGAACCCCGAGGGCGGAAAGATCGTGCGCGCGCAAGCGGTGTCGGCGCTGATCGAGGCCGGCAACGTGCTGTTGCCGCAACCTGCGCTGCAGCCGTGGGTGAAGGACTTTCTCGACGAGGCGAGTGCGTTTCCCGCCGGCCGCTTCGATGACCAGGTCGACGCGATGACGCAGGCACTGCGCCGGCTCGTCGGCGCGGGCGATGCGAAGGCCTGGGCCGCGGCGTTTTGGGGCCTGCGGCCCGAGGATCTGCCCGACAAGCCCCTCGTGCCGCTGCCGGCAGTCGGCGCCGCCGGCGCGTCGTTCCGCGAGCTGAATCCGGTCGACGGCTCGTTCGGCAAAGCTGGCGCCGCGGTGCCACTCCCGGGAGGGAATAGGCTCACATGAGCGACACACCGAAGCCGAACACCGGCGCGGACTGGGTGGCCTTCACGCGCGGGGAAGCGCTCCACAAACACGGCGTGCGCTTCTCGGATCCCGACGTGGCCTATCCGCCGGCGTGCCCCGACTGCGGCCGCGCCGAGCGCTGGGTCCGCGTGCACGTCACCGGCGATACGCCGGGCCGCACCGACGTCGTGAACGGGCGACTGGTCGCGGTGCCCGCGCGGCGATCGAGCGTCACGATGTACTGCTACTTCTGCGCGCGCCAATTCACCTACGGCGGCGAGCTGTTCACCGACCAGGAGCAAGCGGCGCGGACCGGGAAGCTCTGGCAACAGTCCAAACTTGGAAAGGTGCCACTATGACCACCGCAGTCGAGCAACTCGAAAACGGTGTCCGCGTGCAGTGCACCGACGGTGCGATCGTCGTCTGCAAGTCGCTGACCCTCCAAGCTGCCAAGCAGATCATCACGCTCTGGAGAAAACGCTTCGCGCCGCGGCCGCCCGTCAGCGACCCACCGACCGACGCCGAGCGGCGGGCGGTGACGGCGTGGGCGATCGGTGTCGCGGATGCGCGAGTCGAAGTGGTCGACGTCTTCGGTACGCTCTATCCCGAGCTCGCCGCTCATATCTCGCCGGGCGACGTCGAGTCGCTGCTGCCGGATTTTTTCTGGCTCGCGACCGGCGCGGCCGTGCCGGCGACGACGGACCCCCTGACTGGGACGCCGCCTACGCCGCCTACTGCGCCGCCTGGGGCGAGCTCCCCGACCCCATGATGCCGTATCCGGAGTTCCTGTTGCGTCAACGCGGCGCCGCAATACGGCAACTCCTCCTTGTCCATGCGGTGCAACTCGCGCAGGCCACCCGGGACGATCTGGGGGCCGTCTCCGCATTCGCGCAGCTGAGGGAGGCTGCCAATGGCTGACAACACGGTCGATCTTGCCGTCCGCTGGGCCGAAGCGGGCCAGGACGTTCCCCGGAGGACGGCCGAGAACCTCCAAAACCTCCAGCGCTCCGCAGAGGGTGCCGGCACGTCGATCGGCGACCGGCTGACGGGAGCCTTTGCCCGCTTCGAAGCGCGCCAGCCGACGATGGTGATTCGTCGGACGGCTCTGGCGCTCGAGGAGCTCGCGGGGTCCGCGCTCGGCGCCACGGGCCCGGTTGGCCGGATCGCCGAAGCGCTCGTGGGGCTCGGCGGTGCGGAAGGGTTGCTCATCGCGGGCGGCATTGCCGCGATCGGTCTCGCCTGGCACGAAGTGAGCCAGGAGGCTGACCTCGCCGCCTCGAACGTCGAAGCGGCAGCGAAGCGGATGCACGACGCGATCGGCAAAGCGGTCGCGGAGCACCGCGGCGAAGGGCCGGAAGGACGCGCGGACTTCACGCGCGCCATTGCCGAAGCGCAGGCCAAGCTCGCCGCGATCGAAGCGTCGGCGGTGCCGGCGGCGGTGACGCGCAGCATCTACACGCCCTACGGCTACTCCACGTCCGTGGACACGAGCGCGGCCGAACAGCGGCAGCAGAACATCGACAATCTCAAGACGCTGATCGGGCAACTCACCGCCGGCCTCGCGGAGCTGGACAACGAGGCGAATAAGACCGCCGAGCAGGGCCTGCGGCGCGTGCGCGAGGAGGTGGACAGTCTCGGTGCGAGCATCACGCAGTTCGTGTCGTCGGGACAATTCCAGCTCGCCATCTCGAGCATCGCGATCCCGTCCCTGAAGGACATCCTGGGCATCCCCGGCGGGTTCAGTGCGGCGAGCGTGGGCGAGCGCAAGCGCGCGGACATGGACATCCTGGGTCCCATCATCGGCAAGTCGGACATCGTCGAAGGCAAAGCCGCCCTCGAGAAGGCGTCGCGCACCGACCCGCGCGAGGGACGGGAGTTCGAACGGCTCGCCGGCGCGCTCGAGCGCGGCATCACCATGATGGCGAGCGCGCGGAGCGGCAACGTGGGCGCGGCCGCGCTCGGGGCGTTGGGGGAGACCGCCACGACGGCCAGCGGACTCACCAAGCTGTTCAAGCTGTCCACCGAGGACACCAAGACCCTCGGGCTCCTCGGGTTTGGGCTCTCGACCGCGTCGAGCCTGCTGTCGATCCTCGGCGGCCATCACCACGAGGTCAAGATCAATGCCTTCAGCGAGCAGGCGCTACAGCAGATGCGCGAGACGCGCGGCGATCCACTAACGATGGTGCTTGACATCATCGCGGCGATCGGCGCGAGCCCGCGCACGATGCAGCAGCAGCTCGGCCGCCTGTCGCGCGCGGGCGTCATCACGAGGTTCCCGTGACCGACTACGCGATCGACCTCCCCGACTGGGAGACCTACGCAGCGTTACCCCACGAGGAGCGCAACGCGCTCGTGCAGGCGGAGATCGTGCGCACGGGCAGGGCCCTCAACGTCGACACGTCGGCCTCCGGACGTGCGCGATTCTTCGCGATGTGGCGCGCGTGGCTGGACGGTGCGGGGGTTCACGCCAAGACCGAGACTGAGCGGGCGGCATTTGAGGTTGCGCAGCAGCTGTTCAATCTCGCGGAGGCGACGGTGAAGGAGAATTATCCCTTAGGACACGACGAACGGGAGAACCTCGAATGACGCTCTGCATCTCCGTCGCCCTGCCCGAGCTCGCCCTCGTCGCGTCGACGACGCGCGTGTCGCACACCGGCCCGGGCGGCGAGTGGCTCGGTCCGCGCGAAGATCGCACGGGCGAGTTCGTGAATGTGCGCCGCGTTGGCGGCGGACCCGCGCGCAGCGGTTGGTGCGCGACGTTCGGCGCGCCGGTGACGTGGTCCGCGCGCGTCTTCGCCGAGCTCGAGCAGGTGAACGCCGACGACGTCGACCAGGTCGCGCGGACTGTTGCCGGCGCAACCGAATGGTGCGTCGACCAGGGCCTCGAGCGGCGGATCCCGCCCGAGGAGCAGAATCCGGAACGCTGGCCCGGCGGTGTGCAGCTCGTGCATCCGTGGCCCTGGGGCTTCGTGCGCGCGACGGTCTACGGGCAAGGCGAGATCTGGGGCAGGGAATACCCGATCGCGTACTCGCCACCGATCGAGCTGCGCACCGGCGGCCTGCCGCAGAATCTGCGCGACGGATTCGCCGCGGCCGTCGCCGGCAATCGCACGCTCGCCGCCGTGCTGCGCGCGACGGCGCAGCTGTTCCACACCGTCTATGAGCTCACCGATCGCGAAGCCGGCAGTATCGGTCAGCTCGTCGAAGTCGGGATTTTGCGCATCGAGATGCTGCCGGGCCAGCGTTGGCAGCTGAACCTCGATTACGTGCGGCCGACCCGGGCCGCCATTCTCGCCGGCGTCGCAGACGCCGAGCTCGCCGCACTCATCCGGCGCGTCGACCCGCTCCCTCTCGTGGAGGACGCCCATGCTGCTCGTTGAGCCGACACTCGAGGACCTGCTCACACTGTCGACCGGCTACAATACACAGGTCAGCATGGTGCCGTTCGTGAACGGGCTGAACGGTCTGTTCACCTGGGCGACCGGCGGCCCGAGCTCGGGACAGATGTGGCTCTCGTTCACCTGGTCCGCAACAACACTCACCCGCGCCGACCAGTCGACGCTCAGCCTCGCGGCACCGCCGAGCGCACTCGCGGCCCCGTCCGTGACGACGTTCGCCGGTGGGGCGCTCGGCGCGCGGACGCTGTTCGCGCGAATCGCCTACGTGCGGAGCGACGGCGACTATTACTCATTGTACGCGGTGAGCGCCGAGCAGCCGAACATTGCCGTCGGTGCGAACAACCTCCTGCAAGTGAACAGCCCGGCCGATCCGGGCGGTGGGCAGTACGCCGGCTGGATACCGCTCGTCGGGTCCGCCGCGAACGGCGAGAAGGTGCAGCTGCAGACGGTCCCGATTCCGTTCGGCACCAACTGGCAAGAGCCGAGCGGCGGCTTCGACACGACGCAGACGCCGTACTCGACGAGCTGGAAGTCGCCAGGTGTGACACTGATTCAGATTCCAGCGAACCCGCAGATCGTCTACGCCTACCCGTATCTGCACACGTGGAGCATGGTCGTGCGCTTTCCAGTCAAAGGCGCGATCACGCCGGGCACGGCGATCGTGCAGAACGGCGACGGGAACGCGGCGTTGACGAGTTTCATCTTACCCTACCTCAACTACTCCGCCGGCATCACGATGCCCGCGGCCAACAACACGGGATCCGGCACGGGTGGCGGAGGTCGCTGGACATGATACGACGTCTCTTCGTCGCGCCGCACGACGTGCTCGACCAGGTCCGACTCAGTGGGTGCGAAGTGATGGGAATCGACGGCTCGACTGTCCTGCTCGCGGTGACGTCGGCCACGTTAACGGCGGACCAGGAGGATGCGTTGCTCGCCGTCGCCGGCGTGCTCGAGCTGCATCCGTGGAACCAGGACAATCCCGCGCCGCCGGCGTTGTCGGCCGCGATCGCGGGGAGCTCAGTCCCTTCGTTGCAAGCCTTCGCCGCCGCAAACAAACTCGCCGCGCCAACACTGGCCGCGGCGATCAAAGCGGTGGGTCGCAATCTCTCCTGGTATCGCTAGCAGGGGGTCTGCGTCGGAGCGAGGTTCACGTCGGGCGAGCTGCCGGTCGGGATGACGATGGCGTGCCACGCCGGGAACGAGTCGGGATGGAACCAGGGCGCGGTATAGACGGCCGTGAGCGGGTTGCCGTTGTTCGGGTTCGTCGCATCGACTTCGAAATACGCGCTGTCCGGCCGCGCGGTGAAGCGCTCGCAGCGCTCGGTGCGCCCGGGCACCGTGTCGGCGCCGGCGACGCCCTGGCCGTCGCGCCAGGCGAAGTCGACCGGCCAGTCGGTGTTGTTCGTGATGAGCACGGACGGATCGTGGTTGGCAGGGCCGGTGCTATTCGAGCACGCGGCGAGCACGGCGAGAAGCGCGAGACTGTAACGCATAGGCCCTCCTGGGGCTACGTTTTCCGCCTTCAATCCTAACCGGAGGGGTACTTGCGGCGCAAGAGGCCTGCCCCAATAATTGGGGCACGATCTACAACTAGGCTACGCACCATGCTTGCCAAAGTGCTCTTGTACGCCGCCCCGTCCCTTCGGGAAATCGCCAAGGAAGCGGGCATCACCGAAGCCGCCATGCGTGAGTACGTGAAGGCTCGTCGCACGGCGCCGCCGGCCGTCATTCGCCGGCTGGTGGCCGTGTTGCGCGCGCGCGGCGGGAAGCTTCGGACGTTGGCGGCGCAGCTCGAGCGCCAGGCTGGCGGGCGGTGACGTGGCCTCCCAACGAGGAGGACAGATGGCAACCGCAACCGCAGTTGTTGCACCCAGCGCCGCGACACTCACGGAACAGCTCGCATTCGCTGGTCGACTCCTTCGCCGAATCTCGCCGATCTCCACGGCCGTGCGGCTCATTCTGCACGCAGAGACCGAGACGATGCAGGACGTTGAAGTGGCAATGTCGGTTGTCGCCAGAGAACTGGACAGCCTTGCCGTTGACGTACTTGAGTGGGAGGGCCGGATAAAGGCGGCACGGCCCGGCGTCATTGACGAGGATTACCCCAGCTACACGCGGGCCGAGCTCGCCGACGCGCTGCGCGAGATCCGAGAGGTCCTTGCTGAGGGGTCCACGGTGACGGAACCCGGACCGCTCGACGCAAAGCTCGAGGCCGCACAGCACGTCTTCGAAGTCACGAACTACGTCCCCGAGAAAATCCGGCGGCCGAGCCGCTGCGCGAAGGAGGACGCATGACCGCCCCCGTCATCACCAAGAGCCCGGCGGAGGCGTTGTTCGAAGAGCTCTTGTGGCGTGCATGGACCGTCGAAGCCTTGGGGTCCTCTGCGGCGAACGAGGGGGATAGCGGGCTGATGGTCACACTACTCTGTGGATTTCGGAAAGACTTGAAGAACCTCACTCGACGGGCCGTCGACGTTGGCGTGCTGGACGAGCTGCACGCGCTGACGGTCGAGTTCGACGACGACGAGGTGACCACATGAGCGCGCGCGTGAAGCCGCTTACGCCATCTGCTGAGGTGGGATTGTGTATGCGCTACAAGGCGGTGGCTGATGTTCTGGATTCAGCGATTCATTGCGCCTGGTTCACAGATGACGAGGTGTGGAAGCGGACGGCCGAATCGGCGCGCCACCGAGCCACACACGGCGACTTCTGCTACAGCTATGGTCCCTGTGAACCATGGACCTCGGCGCGCGAGCAGGTGCTCCTCGCCAGCGCGCTGGAGAGAAAAGACCGTACCATGCTCGGAAAACAGATCCGGCGCCTAGCGGAACGTCTGCGGGAACAGGCGAATGCGATCGCCCGCACTTTGGAGGGCAGATGAGACACCCAGGCCATATCCAACGCCGCGGCGATCGGCTGCGCGTGTACCTCTGCGTCGGCGGCCGCCGGCACATCTACACGCTGGCCACGACCGATCGCAAAGAGGCGCAGCAATTCGCCAAGACGAAGCAGGCCGAGCTCGAGCGCCAGGTCGAACGCCGGCGCGACGGCTATCCCGGGCCGCTCCGAGTCTCGGAGCTGTTCGGGGAATTCGAGCGCGACGAGCTCGTCACCAAGTCACCGGGCACGCAGCGCAGTTACCGGGACAGCCTCAAGCCGATTCGCTACTACTTCGAGCGCGAGGCGCACGACCCGACCGTCGACCGGATCCGCGCGGGCGACGTCGAGGGGTTCATGACGTGGCGCCGCACGCACAAGGTCCGGACGGTGAAGCAGCCGGACGGCACGGAGACGATCGAGGTCACGCCGGCGCGGCTGCACGAGCGCACGATCGTGAAGGATCGCGCCGTCCTCCACGCGATCTTCGAGCTCGCCGATCGGCGCGAGTATCGCGACGGCAACCCGGTCGCGCGCACGAAGGCCGCGAAATACGACGCGCGCCAGCCGATCATCCTCACCGACGAGCAGTACGCGCAGCTGCTGGAGGCCTGCGACGACGCGACGGTGCGGCTCTATGTCCTCCTGCTCGGCGAGACGGGGTGCCGGGACGAGAGCGAGGCGCTGTGGCTACGGTGGGACGACGTCGACCTCGAGGGCGGGTTCCTGCAATTCGTCTCCGGCCAGAACGGGCACCGGGTCAAGAGCGGCAAGAGTCGGTGGACGCCGCTCACGCCGGCGCTGACGAGCGCGCTGCGCGATCACGCGGCCGCGCACCGGCTCGCGTGCAACACGCCCTGGGTGTTCCACCACGATCGCACGGTCCGCCATCATCACGCCGGCGATCGCATCACGTCGCTGCGACGGTCCGTGACGAAGGCCGCGCAGCTCGCGAAGCTGCCCGCGGGGTGGCACCCGCACGACCTGCGGCATCGGCGCGTGACGGGGTGGCTCGCCGAGGGCGCGAACCCGGTGCATGTGAAGGAGGCAGTCGGGCACGCGGATCTGCGGATGACGATGCACTACACGCACCTGGTGCGTGAGCACCTCAAGTCGCTGGTGAATCCTGGCAACATTTTGGTAACAAACCGCGAAAACGGACGCAATTCCACGCAGTCAGCAGCAGTCTAAAACGGGAGATTTGTAGCGGAATCGAGTCGGGTAGAGCAGGGCGCAACGGGTCTGGATCAATTAGCAAACCGCCGCCTTCAGCCACTCGGCCACCTCTCCCCGGGACGGAAGTTCGCGAGTCAGTTGAGGATGAGCAAGTCACAAGGCATCAGTAAGCCAAGTCGGCTTCAATATCCTCGAGGGTGCGGACGACGCGGTCCCAGCGGTAGAACGTCTCTACTGCGCGTCGGCCGGCTTGACCAAACCGGCGACGTAGCGGCTCATCGCAGAGCAGTCTCGTCACCGCAGCGGCAACATCCGTCGGATCGTAGGGATCGACGAGCAGGCCGGTGTCCCCGTGGCGGATCGCGTCCGCCATGCCACCCTCCCGGCCGGCAACGACGGCGACTCCAGAGGCCGACGCCTCAACCGCCGCGATCCCGAAGCCCTCTACCAGCAGGTCATGACGCCGCGACACCAGCGCGAACACATCGGCCACGTTGTAGAGGAAAGGGAGATCGGCTTCCGGAACGAATCCCAAAAACCGAACGGCGTCGCCAAGCCGAAGCTCCGCGACGAGACGCTCGAGGTAGGCTCGGCACTCTCCCACGCCGGCAATCGCGTAGCGCGCTCCGGGAACGGACGCGCGAATGACCGGCAACGCGCGAATGACGGTGTCAATACCCTTGTGCCAGTCGAGTCGCGCTACTGTGAGGATCCACGGCCCGCCATGGAGGCCGTAGGCATCTCTAATACGCGTCGTATCGAGCCCCACGTTGAACTGCACGGGATCGGTGCCTAACGGCACGACGCGCACGCGGTCTACCGATCGATCGAGTCCCACGTGGGCGAGAACCTGCCGGGTGCACGCGGCCGTCCACTGACTGTTGGCGACGAACACCGATGCACCTTTGAGCAGCTGGGTGGCCGTGAAGAGCTTGAACCTCGAGCGCTGGACTTTCTGCTCGAGGAGCAACAGCTCCGCGCCGTGTGTCACTACCCCGTACGGAATGCCGTAGCGGGCGTGAAGCCAGCGGGCGGGATACGCGGCGGGCTTCAGTTCTCCACACCACGTAAATCGGGGCTGGAACTTATGCGCAAGTTGATCGGACCGGATGGTCCAGCGCAGCAAGCCGTGAACAGTTCGGAGACGTTGCGCTGACACCGGGACGCGGTCGATGTGCTGTTGGAAGTTGGAATCGCTCGCCGCGCTGTCGGGATACGATCCGGTTGAAACGACGAGCGAGTAGGGCGGATAGCGCTTCGCCATCTCTCCCATCATCCGCGCGATGCCGCCTTCGTGCGGCGGGAAATTGAATCCCAGCAGCAGACTGGGAGAACGGGACCTCTCGGCCACTGCCGCCTTTACTGGAATCCGTGCTTCAGGGCGCCGTCGATGGCGCCCCCACGGTGCGCGGAAGACCCGTCGCGGACACTGTGCCCGCCCCACCTGACCTCGTCCGACGGCGCTCCATCGCTTCACGATACACGATTTCAGTTCGATCTACCATCCGGTCGAGCGAGTGTTCGCGTCTGACAAAATCGCGGCCCGCGTGAGCGAGCCGCGCCGCGAATGCTGGATCGGCTAACAGCTGCTCGACCGCCGCCGCCCACGCCCGTCGATTCAGCGGGGGCACGAGCAATCCGGTTTCGCCCGACTTGATCAATTCGGAATTGCCTCCTGCCCGTGAGGCCACGACGGGCAGGCCAAGCGCCAAACCTTCGAGTAGGGCGAGTGAGAGCCCCTCGATCCGGGAGGGCAGCGCTGCCAGCGTAGCAACGCGATAGAAGGCGAGAGGCTGGTCGGTGAACGGCACGTACACCACGCGATGTCGTGCGGGCAGCCGGGCTGTCAGCGCCTGGAGCTGGACATCGGGCGCGATTCCCACGCACACCAGGACCAGCGGGCGTTCGACGAACGCCAGCGCCTCGAGGAGCACATCCTGGTCCTTGCGCCGCGCGAGAACGACGATGATGGATCGTCCGCCGACGTCGCCGAGCGCCGCCGCGACGCGCGACATGGCCTCCCGGGATGGCGCCTGATCCACTTGCGCAAAATCGATCCCGTTGGGGACGACGCGGAGGCGTCCCGCTGGATAGAGTCTGCGGCGCAGACCACGTGCCACCGCGTGACTCACGGCGATCGTTCGGTCCGCAGTGAGCCCGATGGCGAGCAGCTCCGGCGGCGACGTGCGTGGCATGGTTTGCCGCGTGACGACGAACCCCTGGCGCAGGCGCTTCCGCCACCGTAGCCACGTCAGCGCCCTGCGGTCTCGCGTGTCGTGACTGTTGATGAGGTCGACATGCTCGCGCTCCATAACGGCGGCGAGTTCGTCCGCGAGCCGCCCAAGGCGCCGGAAATCCAGCGGCACGACAGGGAGTCCGGCCTTCGTGGTCAACTGGGCAAGAACGCTATCCGCCCGGCATCCCACGAGGACCCTATGGCCGCGTCGCGCCAACGACGCGGACAGACTGTGGATCATGAACGTGGAGCCGGCTTCGTGCCCCGCGTGCGTGACCTGCAGGATTGTGAGGCTACGCTCAGCCACGGACCGCGCTCTTTCCCTTCCGGGGACAGGGAAGGAACGCACCAACAGCTTGTTCGATCGCGTTAGGATCGATGCTGCCGTCGGCGCTTGCTCGCTGACCCATCTGCGGCTGCAAGACCATGACGCGAGAGAGCGCATCACCGTAGCGCGCGGGGAGTACGCTCGTATACACATCCGCCGTGGCGATCGCGGTGCTTGGCAACAATTCCGCCACCCCCCCAGGCGGTGGTGGCCCTCGCCACGGAAGTCCATCGATCAGCAGGAGGTTCTCGTGATCGGACGCTCCATGCACGCGCAGGGACGTCGCGAGGTCCCCTCGGTTAGTGACGAAAGGGGCCGCGGCGAGCCCCGCTAGCACATCCGACTCGCCGACAAGCGGATTGTGTTCGGCCAAATCCACATCCACGCTCGCGCCGACCGCGGTCACGTCCACAACGAGCGCATCGAAGCCCAGCCGCTCGAACCGGAGCTGGAGGCGGGATCCCGGTGGATGGTGGACGGCGTATTGCCCGCGGACGTCGGTGAGGACGAAGTCCGCGCGGCCGACCAGGCCTACCCGCACACCCGGAATGACCTCACCCGTCCCGACTGCCCGCACAGTGCCGTGCAGCGAGTCTAGTGGGGCCTGCGTGAGGGTAATGGTTGCGACCAGCGCGAGACCGATCAATCCCCGCCCTCGAGTCTGGAGTGTGTCACGTCCTGACCGCCTTATTACTACGCCGGTCGCGCCGCCGCAACCGGGGCGTCGCCACCGGCAGAGTCATCAAGGCTCGTACGAACACCTTCACCTCAATTGGCTGGCATAGGTCATAGGGCTGGCGGCGCGTTCCAAAGGTTGTGCGGCGGCGCGACAAAGACTAGAGCAGCTGAATCCCCTCGCTGCGATAGCGCGCGTGCAGTTGCTTGATGAATTCGTGCTGAATGAGGTGTTGATCCTCGATCTCCCGCCCGCGCAAGACGACCGTCAGCGCCACTCCGGGTTTGCTGAAGTTGTTGAATCGCAGGAATGGCTCGAAGCCGTCGATGCCTTTGGCCACCTGCTTCATGACGATGCGCGCCACGTCCAGCGTCACTGCCTCGACGTGGCTAAGATCGCTATCGTTCGCGACCGTGACGGGGACGAGCACCGCCATCTCCATTGCCGGCAGGTAGTAGTTGGTCAGCGTCGTGCCGGCGAGCTTCGCGTTCGGCACGATCGTGAGATTGTTCGAGACCTGGCGAATCGTGGTATACCGCCACGTCACGTCCTGGATGTATCCCTCTTCTCCCGTCGCGAGCTGCACGTAGTCGCCGGGCCGCACCTGGCGCGACGACAGGATGTGAATGCCGGCGAAGAAATTGGCGAGCGTGTCCTGCAGGGCGAGCCCGATCGCGAGGCCGCCGATGCCGAGGGCGGTCAGCGCCGGGGTGATCGATACGCCGAACGTCTGCAAGATGACGAGGATGCCGATCGTCAGCACGACGAGGCGCGCGACGTTCACGAGCAGCGTCGCGGAAGCGAGCGTGCCGTGCGGCGGCCGCGACACGTGCGCCACAATCGTGCCCACCAGACGGGCCACCGACCAGCTGATCGAGAGAACGATCAACACGAACAGCGATTGACGGATGCCCAGCGCGAGCCGGCCCGAGATATCGAGGACCTCGAGCGCGAGGAAGAGACCGCCTGCGGCGCACCAGAGCACCGTCGGTCCGCGAATCGCGGCATACAGCAGGTCGCCGAGCCAGGACCGGTTGCGGCGACCACCGGGGAAGAGGAGGAGCTGGAGGACGAAGCCGATGATGCCGCCGCCCACGGCGAAGGCAACGGGAGGCAGCAGCGCCTCGAGGAATTCTCCTTGAATCATGGAAGATGGTAGTCAGCAAAACGGCCGGCGGTTCCTTCCGCCGGCCGTTCACGCTTGCTACTCGGTTTCCCAACTTCGGCGTATGCCAGCGCCGCCTTTGGCGCCGCCGCCATGCGCCGCGTGCACGCCTTCACCGAACTCCTCGATCATCTTCTTGTTGAAAGCGGGAATGTCGTCCGGCTTGCGGCTCGTGACGAGGCCGTTGTCCGTGACGACTTCCTTGTCGACCCAGTTCGCACCGGCGTTCTTGAGGTCCGTCTTGAGCGATGGCCAGGAAGTCACCGTCCGGTCGCGCACGATGCCGGCCTCGATCAGGAGCCAGGGCGCGTGACAGATCACGGCCATCGGCTTGCCGGCCTGCGCGAAGCGGCGCACGAACTCCACAGCCTTCTGCTCGGTGCGGATCTTGTCGGCATTGATCACGCCGCCCGGCAAGAGCAGGGCGTCGAATTCGTCGGGATTGGCCTGCGCCAGCGAGACGTCGACCCGCAGCGGATCGCCCCAGCGATCGTGCTCCCACGCCTTGATTTCGCCGGTCTTGGGCGCGATCACCTTCGTCACGGCGCCCTCGGCGTCGAGCGTGCGGCGCGGCTCGCGGAGTTCGGCACCCTCGAATCCTTCCGTCGCCAGGATGGCGACCCTCAGGCCCTTCAGCCTGTCTGCCATGCTTTCTCCTTGTTGAATCGGCATGGCGAGGTACACCGGGGCGGGGTCCGCGTTTCCGCACGAGAGCTAATTCACTTCGTGAACACCTCGATCACGCCGCCCGCATGGCCGACACCGTATCGCAATTGCGCGTCGCTGGCGCCGAGAAACCGGAGCTCGCGAATGTCCATGACCGCAATCTGCTGCAGCTGCGTCACGTCGCCGCTCGCGGTGCCGTTGATGTACACCTGCAAGTCGCCGGCGTGCGGATCCATGATGCTGACCGCCCCGCGCGAGTGGAGCCAGTTCGGTCGATACTCCTGCACGAGCGACAGCGCGTTCGTCGCCGTCGTATTCGCGAATTCGTCCGCTTTCAGGAGGTTGGAATTCCGCATGCGACGCTGGCGGCGCTCGGAATCGGTGAGCGTCACCTGCGCCGGAGTCGGCGGGTTCGCCACCATGGTTGACTGTCCGGCTGCCGCCCCCGCCCCCGCCCCGGCGGAGGGCGCGGCTACGCCCGTCGCTACGTCGATGACGCCGCCCGCGTGCCCGGGGCCGTACCGGATTTCCGCCTGCGCCGGTTCGAGGAAGCGAATCTCGCGAACATCATTGATCGCGATCTCGTGCAAGCGATTGACGTCGCCGAGCGGCGCGCCGTCGCGATAAACCTGCACGTCGCCGGATGCGGGATTGCTGATGCTGATCGCGCCGCGATGCTGCAGCCACATCGGCCGCGACTCCTGAACCAGTGCGTATGCGTCCACAGCCGTGGATGAATCGATCTCGGGTCGCGCGAGCACATTGGAATTGCGCGCCCGCGAGCGTCGCGAAGACGCTGCGACGGAATCGCCGGGCTGGCTGTCGGCGGCGGGTGCTTGCGCCGCGGCCACCGGAACCGATCGCCCCGGACCGAGGGCGGCGGCGGCCGGCGGGGCCGCCGTGCCGTAGACCAGCGCGCCGTTCTGGGCCCTGATCGTCAGAGCGCTGCCGCCCTGTTCGACGAACCCGATGACCTCAGGTGCCGTCCCCATGCCCATCGCCCGCTGCTTGAGGCGCGCGAGCGGCATCCGAATCACCCAGTCGCGGATGATCCACACCCCGGACGGCAGGCGCAGGAACGCGACGCGGCCACCGGCACTCGAGGACACGACGTCCTGCGGCAAATGGACGTACTTGAATTCGAGTTGCCGCAGCTCCGCTGTCCGGCGATCGACCCACAGCGTGCCCGTGATCTCCGGGACCGTGCGGTCCCGCGCCGGCGTAAACATCAGGCCGACGAGGCCCTGATTGTCCCCCTCGCCCGTTGTGGTTTCGAAGCAATGCGTGCGGAGGAAGACACTGCTGAGCAGAATATCGGAATCGGGTGCGCGATAGGTCCAGCCGGACGAGTCCGTGACGACGTAGCCCTCCAGCTCGAGCCGCGCTGCCGATGTCAAATTCCGGATCGGGTTGATGAACAAGCCGCTCTGTTCCCAAGTGGAATCGGGACCGCGAGGCCGGCCGCTCGGCGATAGCTCGCGTTGAAATCGCGTGAGGTCGAACCAGTAGGACGGCACGCGCGAGGTCCACGATACGGCCGCGAGCGCCTCGTGCACCTCGTCCCACAGCGCGGCGACCGAAGCGCCCGCGCTCCCGCCACTGCTGCTCGGCTCGATGTCGCATTGACGATCGCCGGCAACGACGACTTCCTGCAGCGCGATGGGAATCGGATCGATTGCCGCGTTGTAGCCGATCACTTCGCCGGTCCGCAGGGTCAGTGGCGACGAGACGAGGGGGCGGAAACCGATGCGCTTGGAGCGCAGCCGGTACGTGCCCGCAGCCGGCGCGGTCAGCGTGAACTCGCCGGCGCCGTTGGTGATCGTGCGGGCCTGCTCGACGCCGTGGTCGTCAATGAGGGTGAGGAATGCGCCCGGCAGCGGTGTACGACTGACGCTATCGGTCAGCAGCCCGCGCACGCTTTGCGCCGGCGCCGCAGGGACCGCGAGCGCGGCGCAACAGAGGACGACGGCTAGTGTCTGGAATCCCACCATCGGAAACGCTGCGGCTCGAGCTTGGCGAGCCGATACAGGTTGCGTGCAAACCGTACGACGAACAGCGCCACCATGCCGGCGAGTAAGACGGCCAGCGTCCAATTCGTAACCAGCTCGATTGGCCATAGTCCCTTCACCTCCCAGCGAGCCGCAAGCGCGAGGACGGTATTCAACAACACGAGCAGGAGTCGTACCTCCGTTGGTCCGATCCTGCCGTACGAGATCTTGAAAACGCCGAAGACACTCGATTCGAGATAGACGTTGATCGAGAGCGCGAGATAGGCCACGACCAATCCCAGCGCCAGGCTCAGGTTCACGTAGGGCGAGAGGCCGATGCCGACGCCGATAACCGTGGTTGAAAACGCGTCCACGACGTGGTCGAGATAGTAACCATACTTGGGGCGTTGCGTGCTTCGGACCCGCGCCAGGGTTCCGTCAAGGCTGTCGCCGAGCCAGTTGATGCCGAGCATGAGACTCGCGGCCCAGAGCCAGTCGGGGTTGTAGCGCGTGAGCGCGTACGCGACGCCGGTGCCCGCCGCGCCCACCATCCCCAAGGCCGTGAGATGATTCGAGCGAAGCCGGCGGGGGACGTGCCGGGCCAGGAGTTCGAGTAAGCGCCGCTCGGGGCCGGCGAGCAGGAACGCCATCTCGCGCCGGCTTCCCGCGGTCACTCGTGCCAACCCTCCGTTTTCACGTGGCCCCGCCGCGCACCAGTGTCTCGCCTTGCTTGGCGTGGGTCGGGTTCGTCAGCGTCAAGGCACTGAGTGGAATCATTCAGCTCCTCAGCAGAAACGAGACGGAGGGCACAGGATTCGAACCTGTAAGGGCTTGCGCCCGCCGGTTTTCAAGACCGGTGCCTTAGCCATTCGGCCAGCCCTCCCCAACGCCTCAAAAGTACTGGAGCATCCTCCCGTTCTAAAGCGAAATTATGACGTTGCGTACGGCACTTGCGGGGCTGCCGCTCTTCGGTATACCTTCGGGTCCCCAGTTCGAACCAAACCGGGACCGACGAATGTCGAAATCCCGTGTTCTCTTTCGACGTACTAACGGCAGCGTTTTGGAACTCGCCGGTGGAAGGCCCCGTTACGTTCAGGGCCGTCCAGCCGGTTCATTTTCCCGGGAAAAATTTCGCATATGAAACTGTCAGAAACCGCCATTCGTCGCCCTGTGCTCGCGAGCATGTTGTCCGCGGCGCTGGTGTTGTTCGGCGTCATCGGCTACAGCCGCCTGTCCGTCCGCGAGCTGCCCGACATCGATCCGCCGATCATCTCGGTCTCCACCACGTTGCCCGGCGCGAACGCCGAGGTGGTCGAAACTGCGGTCACGGACGTGCTGGAGGAAGAGCTGTCGACCATCCAGGGCCTCCGGACGCTGAGCAGCACGTCGTCGGAACAGACGAGCAACATCACGCTCGAGTTCAATCTCGACCGGCCGATCGATGTCGCCGCGGAGGACGTGCGCGACAAGGTCTCGCGCGTGCGGGGCCGGCTGCCGGTGGACGTCCTCGAGCCGGTGATCGCGAAGCAATCGGCCGACGAGCAGCCGTTCTTCTGGCTCGCGCTGTCCAGCGACAATTACGACCTGATGCAGCTGTCCGACGTCGCCGACCGTCTCGTGAAGGCGCGGCTCCAGAGCCTGTCGGGCGTCGGCAGCGCGAACGTCGTGGGCGAGCGGCGCTACTCGATGCGCGTCTGGGTCCAGCCTGAGGCGCTCTCTGCGCGCAACATGACCGTGCAGGACGTCGAAAACGCCATCACCGCCCGCAACGTCGAGATCCCAGCGGGCCGCATCGAATCGACGCGGCGGGAATTCTCCGTTCGCTCGCTCGGCGAGTTGAAAACGCCGCAGGAGTTCGGCGAGCTCGTGGTCGCGAGCCAGGGCACACAGCTCGTCAAGCTCAAAGACGTTGCGCGGGTCGAGCTCGGCCCCGAAGACAACCGCTCGATCTTCCGCTTCGACGGCAGCCCGTCCGTTGCCATCGGCGTGGTGCGCCAGTCCAAGGCCAACCTCATCGATGTGGCGAAGCGCATCAACGCCGAGATCCCGGGGATTCAGCAGACGCTGCCGACCGGCGTGAAGCTCCAGGTCGCCTTCGACGGCTCGGTGTTCGTCACACACTCGATCGACGACGCGAAGCTGACGCTGCTGATCGCGGCCATTCTCGTCGTGCTGATCATCTTCGTGTTCCTGCGGAACGTTCGCGCCACGATCATCCCGGGACTGGCCATTCCGGCATCGATCATCGCGACCTTCGCGATCATGTACTTCCTCGGCTTCTCGATCAACAACTTCACGCTGCTCGCGCTCACGATCGCGATCGGCATCGTGGTGGACGACGCGATCATCGTGCTGGAGAACGCGTTCCGCCATCAGGAGGAGCTGAACGAGAACCCGGAGGAGGCGGCGGTGCGCGGCACCAACGAGATCGGGTTCGCGGTCATCGCGACCACGATCGCGCTCGTCGCCGTTTTCACGCCGCTCGGATTCCTGCGCGGCTCGACCGGCCGGCTCTTGAGCGAGTTCGGCATCGCGGTGGCGGGCGCCGTCGTGATTTCGGGTTTCGTAGCGCTTACCCTCACGCCGATGCTGTGCGCCAAGATCCTCCGCATGCAGCACCAGCACGGGAAAGTCTTCCAGATGTTCGAGCGCGGCTTCACCGCATTGTCGGAGCGGTATGCACGGCTGCTGCGGAAGGCCGTCGATCATCGCTGGCTTGTCGTGCTCGGCACGGCAGCGGTTGTGCTCGTGGTCGTCGCGTGGTCCGTCGTGATCCCGCAGACCCGTCTCAAGTCGGAGCTGATCCCGGACGACGATCGCGGCTTCTTCCTCATCATCGCGCAGGGTCCTGAGGGCGCGTCGCTGCCGTACATGGACGGCTACGTGCATCAGATCGAGGGAATCGTCAGCAAGACGCCGGATGTCAACGGCTACTTCACCATCATCGGCGGCTTCGCCGGCGGCGTGAACCGCGCCTTCATCGGCGTGATCATGAAGGATTGGAGCCAGCGCAAGCTGCCGATCCAGGCGACCATCGGCGGCATGTTCCCGAAGCTGTTTGGTATCTCGGGCGTCATGGCGTTCCCGTACGCGCCGAGCGCGCTGGGGTTCAGCCAGCCGATTCAGTACGTCGTGCAAAATCCCGACTTCGCGAAGCTCGGCCAAATGATGGATCCGTTCACGAACGCGGCACGGGGAATCAAAGGACTCACGAACATCGATACGGACCTCCGCGTCAACAAGCCGGAGCTGCGGGTCACGTTCGACCGCGATCGCGCCGAGGATCTCGGCGTGCCGGTGCGCGATGTGGCCTCCGCATTGCAGACGTTCCTGGGCGGGAGGCGGGTCAGCACGTTCACTCAGAACGACAAGCTGTACTACGTGATGGTGCAGCTCGATCCCAAGGATCGCGCCACGCCCGACGACATGCGCGGCATCTACCTGCGCGGCCGGAACAACCAGCTCGTGCAGCTCTCGGCCCTGGCCAACGTGCAGGAGGGCGTGGGCCCGCGCCAGATCAATCACTTCAACCGCGTCCCGTCCTTCACGCTGACGGCGTCGCTCGTGCCGCCGATGGCGCAAGGT
>Ga0070730_10001670_pt1 | contig 21071 bp, 16 predicted proteins | sample Coa_R1_3_FD_66447 | JGI IMG/M metagenome (GOLD analysis project Ga0070730, IMG submission 66447) | Surface soil microbial communities from Centralia Pennsylvania, which are recovering from an underground coalmine fire - Coalmine... | ecosystem: Environmental > Terrestrial > Soil > Unclassified ... | reverse complement strand
ACGGCCCTCGCCCATCCCAGCGCCGCGATGCTTTACCCACTGTTCGTCGGCGCGGCCTCCAACGACCAGGCGCAACGCGTCGCCGCGGAAGTGCGCGCCGCGCTTCTGGCCCCGGGCGGCCTTCGCACCACGACGGTCCGCACCGGCCAGCAGTGGGATGCGCCGAACGGCTGGGCTCCCTTGCAGTGGATCGCGGTGAGCGGCCTCGAGCGATACGGCGAGGCCAGCCTCGCGCGGGACATCGCCGGGCGCTGGCTCGCCACCGTCTGCCGGACCTTTGGCGAGACCGGAAGGCTCCTCGAGAAGTACGATGTGGAGCAGGCGCGGCCGGGCGGGGGCGGGGAGTACCCGCTGCAGGACGGCTTTGGCTGGACCAACGGCGTCACCCGCGCGCTGCTCGATCGCTATCGGCCTGACCGCGACCACGGCCCCGACTGCGGGTGATGGAAGACGGCGAGCGGTCCCGATCGACCCGGCTTCCCTCGCGGGCCGCGAACCGCTAGCGTCCTGGCGCAAGCCGCGGCGCAGACCGCTTCCACGGGAAGAGACGCATGGATGAGACTCTTGCCGTGGACGCCGTCGCCGGAGCGATCGCGCCGGCAACGCCGACGATCGCCGGCCTGAAACACCGCTACATCCTGCTCCTGCTCCTGGGCGCCTACACCCTGAGCTTCCTGGACCGGCAGGTCGTCAACATCCTCGCCGAGTCGATCAAGCGCGACCTGAAGATCAGCAACTTCCAGCTGGGCATGCTCACCGGCCTGGCGTTCGCGACGTTCTACACCTTCCTGGGCATCCCGATCGCCCGCCAGGCCGACAAGCGCAGCCGGCCGCTGATCATCGCCGGGTCGATGGCTCTGTGGAGCGGCTTCACCGTGCTGAGCGGCGTCGCGGGGAGCTTCGCGGTGATGGCCGTCGCCCGCCTCGGCGTCGGCTTCGGCGAGGCCGGCTGCAATCCCTGCGCCCATTCGATGATCGCCGACATCACCCCGCCCGAGCGGCGCGGTTCGGCCCTGGCCTTCTATTCCCTGGGCGTGCCGATCGGCACCATCCTCGGCTTGGTGCTGGGCGGCGGGGTGGCGGACGCCTTCGGCTGGCGCATGGCCTTCATGGTCGCCGGCGCCCCCGGCCTGATCCTGGCGGGCGTGATCGGCCTGACGGTGCGCGAGCCGCGGTCGCACCTCGCAGCGCACGTCGCCGCCCGCGCGGTCACGGCGCGCAGCCTCGGCCACACCCTCAGGGAGCTGGGCGCCAAGCGCTCGTTCTGGCTGATGGCGGTCGCCGCCGGCTTGACCGCGTTCGTGGGCTACGGCCACGCGTCGTTCTCGACGCCGTTCTTTCTGCGCGTGCACGGGCCCGAGGTCGCCGCCATCGCCCACCGCCTGGGCCTCGGCCCGCTGGTCTTCCTCGGCATCGCCGGCGCCCTGACCACCGGCGTGGGGGCCCTGATCGGCACCTGGACGGGGGGCTGGCTGGCCGACAAGGCCGCGGCCCGGGACAAGCGGGCCTATATGAGCCTCCCCGCCATCGCCTGCCTGGCGATCGCGCCGTTCATCTGGTTCATCTACACAGTGCCGGGGTCCGTGCTGGCCCTGGGCCTGGGCCTGTTTCCCGCCGTGCTCGGGACCCTGTGGTACGGGCCTGTCTACGCCACGGCCCAGAGCGTGGTCAGCCCGCAGAGCCGCGCCACCACCGCCGCGATCCTGCTCTTCGTGCTCAATCTGATCGGCCTGGGGCTTGGCCCCATGTGCGTGGGCGCTCTCAACGACCTGCTGGCGGGTCCCGCCTTCGGGCTCGGCCAGGCGGAGGGGCTGCGCTGGGCGCTGATCATCTCCGGAATGGCCTTCGTGGCCGCCGCGGCGCTGTTCTGGCTGGCAAGGGACACCGTCCGCGAGGATATCATCAGCTGACCCCCCGCCGTCTCCGCAAGGCCGCCTCATGACCCCCGATCCCCTTTTCGATCTGACCGGCAAGATCGCCCTCGTCACCGGCGGCAGCCGGGGGCTGGGGCTGCGCATGGTGCGCGCCTTCGCCGAGCGCGGCGCGGACGTGATCATCGCCAGCCGCAAGATCGAGGCCTGCGAGGCCGCCGCCGAGGAGGTGCGCGCCCTGGGCCGCCGGGCCCTCGCCATCGCCGTCCACGCCGGACGCTGGGCGGACATGGACCGCCTCGTCGAGGTCGCCTACGCCGAGTTCGGGCGCATCGACATCCTGGTCAACAATGCCGGCATGTCGCCCGCCGTGCCTTCGCACGAGATGACCGAGGCTCTGTTCGACACCGTCGTGAACCTCAACTTCAAGGGGCCCTTCTGCCTCGCCTCCCAGGTCGCCAAGCGGATGTACGACGGCGAGGGCGGGGTGATCATCAACATCTCCTCCAGCGGAGCCCTGATGCCCCTGCCCGGCGTCGTCCCCTACAGCGGCGCCAAGGCGGCGCTCAACGCCATGACCGTCTCCTTCGCCCGCGAGTACGGCCCCAAGGTCCGCGTCAACACCCTCTCGCCCGGACCCTTCCTCACCGACATCGCCAAGGCCTGGACCGAGGAGGCGCGCGAACGGTCCAACAACGCGCTCGGCCGTCCGGGCCTCCCCGAAGAGATCGTCACCGCCGCCCTCTTCCTCGCCAGCCCCGCCTCCTCCTTCACTACCGGCGCCATTCTCCGCGTCGACGGCGGCCAGTAAGCGAGCAAGAAAGGTTCACCACAGAGACACAGAGGTCACAGAGGCGCTCGTTCTCCAGCGGTCGTGCATGTGCGAATGTCGGGATTGAATCGCGCGCGGAGCGCGCAATGCGATTCAATAGACGAAAGGCTTCAAGACTATCGCATCTGTGCTCTCTGTGTCTCTGTGGTGAGTCTTTCTTGCTTGCCTCTCCTCAAGCGTTGCGGGCCATCAGGCCGCCATCGACGGGGATGGTGACGCCGGTGAGGTAGGTGGCGGCCGGGAGGCAGAGGCTGAGGGTGATGTGGGCCACTTCCACCGGATCGCCGTAGCGGCGCAGCGCCGTGCGCCGCTTGGCGAAGATGGTCTTGTGCTCGTCGGGGATGTTCTGGGTCATGCCGGTGCGGATGGGACCGGGGCAGATGCAGTTGACGGTGATCCCCTCGGGACCCAGTTCCACCGCCAGGGCCCGGGTGAGGCCGGTCACGCCGGCCTTGGCGGCGGCGTAGATGCTGTCCATGGCCGTGGCGCCCAAGGCCTCGGTGGAGGCGATGTTGACGATCCGCGGGCTGGACGACTTGCGCAGCCAAGGGAGGGCGGCGCGGACGATCCGTGGGTGCGCCTCCAGAAGGATGGGGAACTGCCGCGCCCACAGCGCGTCGTACTCCGGGTCGTCGACCTTGCGGAAACCCGCCACGCCGGCGTTGTTGATCACGAAGTCGAGGCCGCCGAAATGCCCGGCGATCTCCGGCACCAGGCGCTCGATCACGGCCGCGTCGCCGACGTCGAACGCCCAGGCCTTCGCCTCGCCGCCCTCGGCCCGGATTTCGGCGGCCACCGCTTCGGCGTCCTCGGCCCGCACGTCGGTGACGGCGACCTTCGCCCCCTCGCGGGCGAACACATGGGCGGTCGCGCGGCCCATGCCGCTCGCCGCCCCGGTCACCAGGGCGACCTTGTCTTTTACCGAGCGGCTGAGGTGGGGGACGGGATCCATGATTGCGCCTCTCCAGAACGGGCCGTCTTCATCGCGGCCGCGGGGCAGCTAAGCGGGCTCGACACGCGCTTGTCCACCCCGCGCGGGCCAGGCTAGCCCTCCCACCGCGCGATCCGCTTCTGCATCCAGGCCTTGACGCCTTCGCCGTAGTCGGGGTGCGTGATCATGGTCTCCAGCAGCGCCTCGGCGTCCCTGACCGCGTTCGCGGCGTCCCGGTGCAGGTCGCGATAGATCTGGCGCTTGGTCTCCCGCGCCGAGCCCGGCGACACGGACTCGGCCAGGGTCCGGGCGTAGGCGCGCACCTCGTCGATCAGCGCCTCGGGCGAGCAGAGCCGGTTCAGGAACCCCATCGCCATCGCCTCCTCGGCCGTGAAGACGCGGCTCGACAGCAGCAGGTCGTTGGCGTGGGTCAGGCCGACGATGCGCGGCAGGATCCAGGAGAGGCCGAACTCGGCGGGGAAGTTGAAGCGTCCGTGGGCGGTGGTGAACTTGGCGCCGGCGACCGCGAACCTCAGATCCGCGAACGCCGCCACGACCAGCCCGACCCCGGCCGCCGCGCCGTTGATCGCCGCGATCACCGGCTTGTCGAGGCCGAAGTGGTAGGCGAAGCTCGCGTCGAAGCGGGGATCGACGCCATAGCCGGGCGCCGCTATGTCCTCCGCCGTCCCCGGATCGTAGCGCCCCTTCTCGGCGTGGCCCTCCAGCGCGCCGAGGTCGGCCCCGGCGCAGAAGGCCCTGCCTTGCGGATCGCCCGTCACCACGATCACCCGGACGGCGGGGTCCGCGTTCGCCTGCGCCAGCAGCCAGCGGTATTCGGTGTGCATCCGCCCGGTCCAGGCGTTGCGCCGCTTGGGCCGCGAAAGGGTGATCGTGGCGATCCGCTCGGCGATCTCGAACTGGGTGGCCTTGAGGTCCAACGTCTCGCTCCAGCGGCGCCGCGCTGCCAGCTAAGCGGGCCGGCGGCGCCGTTGTCCAGAGCGTCGCGTTCCGCTCACGCGGGTTGAACTTCGATGATTGTCTAATTAGAATGTCGTCGAAGGAGTGACTTCGATGACCGAGACCCTGCTGGCCTTCTTCAAGGCCCTGGCCGACGAGAGCCGGCTCAAGATCGTAGGGCTGCTGGCTCAGGGGGAGCGGAGCGTGCAGGAGCTGGCGACGCTGCTCGACCTCAAGGAGCCGACGGTCTCGCACCACCTGGCCATCCTCAGGGCCCAGGGCCTGGTCAGCGCCCGGGCGGAGGGGACGACGCGGTGGCACCGGCTCGACGTCGATGTGCTGGAGGGCCTCAGCCGCCGCGTGCTCGAATCCCCGGCGGCTTCGGAAACCCGGGAGCCCGAGACCTGGGACGCGAAGGTCCTGCGGGGGTTCGTCGACGCCGACGGGCGCCTGCACACAATCCCGGCCAGCCGGCGCAAGCGCGGCGTGGTGCTGCGCTGGCTGATGACCGGATTCGCGGAGGGCCGGCGCTACCGCGAGGCGGAGGTCAACGCCATCATCCAGGCCCGGCACTGGGACAGCGCCACCCTGCGCCGCGAGCTCATCGGCCACCGCATGCTGGCGCGGGAGAACGGCGTCTATTGGCGCCTGCCGCAAGACGGCTGGAACGAAGGCGGGGCCGCCGCCCCCTAGGTTGTCCGAAGGACCACGGCAAGATTTCGCTGGACGCGAATAAGCTCGAACGGCAAGATATCGACGTGGAAACGGGCGTGGATTGCTTGCGCCGCACAGTCAATTCAAGGGTAGGGCCTTCTGAAATAGCCGGGATCGCAGAACCAACGGACGGCGTGCAATGCGCGTATACGAAGCCATTGTCAGGGGACTGGAGAGCGTCGGCGTCAGGGCGGCCTTCGGCGGCGCCGGAGAGAACGCCGCCGGCCTGATGCTGGCGCTGAAGCATTCCAAACAGATCCGACCGGTGATCACCCGCCACGAACAGGCGGCCGCGTTCATGGCCTGCGGCCAGGCTATGTACACGGACCAGTTGGGCTTCTGCTTCGCCACCGCCGGCCCGGGCGCCTTCAACCTCTTCTCCGGCCTCGCGGTGGCGATGTCCGACTCCTACCCGGTCCTGGCGGTGTCGGGGTTCTCGGCCAGGGCCTGGCGGGGCAAGGGGGCGCTGAACGAGACCTCGGGCGCCGGCCGCACGCCCAACTCTCAGGCCATGTTCGCCGCGACGACGAAGGGCTCGTTCCTGCTGACCGACATCGGCCAGACCTGCGACGTCCTGGAAGAGGCGGTGAACCTGGCCTTCGAGGGCCGGCCCGGGCCGGTGCACATCCACGTGCCCGAAGACCTCGCCCATCCGGATGTGAAGGTCGGCAACTACCACGACGTCCGGCTGCGCATCGCCCCGGTCCTGCCCGACCCCGCGCGGGTCGCCGACACCGCCGCGGCCCTGGCCGACGCCCTCGTCAAGCGCAAGAGGGTCCTGGCCCTGATCGGGTTCGGCGTCACCCGCAGCCGCGCCGGAGCCGAGCTGGCGGCGCTGCTAAACCGCTGGGCCATCCCCTTCGTCACCACCCTGGACGGCAAGGGGAACCTCGACGACGACGACCCGCTGGCCGTCGGCCTCTTCTGCGACAGCGGCCAGAGCGAGGCGTGGAAAGCCTTCGTCGACGCCGAGGTGGTTCTCGCCATCGGCAATTCCTTCGCCCAGCACGCCACGTTCGCCTTCAGGCCCGACCTGTTCGACGGCAAGACGCTGATCCACATCAACATTTCCGAGGACGAGATCGACAAGGTCTACAAGGCCGACCACGCCGTCATCGCCGACGCCAAACTCGCGCTCGACGCCCTCTACCTCGAGCTGACCCGGCTCGCGCCGCCCGCAGGCGACTGGCGCCCGGCGCGCCACGACCATTCGGCCGAGCACATCATCCACCTGGGCGAGGGCATCCACCCCGGGCAGCTGGCCCAGGCGCTGTCGGCGCGCCTGCCCAAGGACGCCTTCGTCCTCGCCGACGCCGGAGCCCACCTGGCCTGGCTGGGCTTCTACCTGCGGATCAGGCGCGGGCAGCTGTTCCGCAAGCCGGGCAGCTTCGGGCCCATGGCGGGACACGTGAACGGGGCGATCGGGCTGAAGAGCGCCTATCCGGAGCGGCCGGTGATCGTCGGCTGCGGCGACGGCGGCTATGGCCTCGCCGGCTTCGAGCTGATGACGGCGGTGCAGTACGGGCTGCCGGTGATCTGGATCATCTTCAACGACGGCGAGTTCAAGCTGATCAAGATCTTCCAGATGTCGACCTTCCTTGAGACGGGCCTGTGCGACTTCGCCAATCCGGACTGGGCCGCCTATGCCGCCGCCTGCGGCGCGGCGGGCTACACCGTCCGCACCCTGGCGCAGTTCGAAGCGGCCCTGGAGGCCGCCCTCGCCGAGGGACGCCCCACCGTCATCGACGCCCACATCACGCGCCTGGCTCTGCCCCACTACAGCCCCTCACCACACGGGGTGCTCGCGGGCGTGATCGAGACCCTCGGCGAGAGACTGCACCTGCCATGACCGCCTGGCGCGAGACCTACGAGGGTGGCGGACCGGAAGCCGAGCGGCTGCTGTTCGACCAGCTGGCGGTCGACATCATGCGCGTGCAGCTGAAGTCGCAGCAGACCAGCAAGCAGCCGGACTTGGCGCGGGCCTTCCACGCCAAGGCGGTCCATACGGCCCCCGACGCCGAGCTCGCCTTCGAGGGTGACCTGCCCAAGGACCTGCGCTGCGGATTCGCCCAGCCGGGGGCGCACCACCCCACGATCGTGCGCCTCTCGAACGCCTACGGCTTCGGCCAGGCGGACAGCAAGCCGGACCTGCGCGGCCTGGCGCTCAGAGTCCAGGCCGGCGAGGGGGTGACCCACGATCTCCTGGCGACCAGCTTCCCGGTCTCCCACGCCCGCAACGCCCGGCAGTTCGTGGCCTTCGCCGGGGCCACGGCGGGGGGCCCGGTCGCCCGCGTCTTCGGGCTGATCGGCCTCGCCTTCCAGTTCGGTCCGTTCGAGGTCGCGCGGATGGTGGGCAACGTCCTCAGGGCCCGCCGCAAGTCGGCCAGCCTCGCGCTCGAGACCTACTGGAGCCGGGGCGCGATCCGCTGGGGCGACACCCTGGCCGTCCGCTACCTGCTGCGCCCGGCGCCCGGCGCGCCGCCGGCGCCGCCGCCGGACACCCGCAACCCCGACTTCCTGTCGGCGGAGTTCGACCGTCGCCTGCAGGGCGGCGAGGTGCGTTTCGACCTCTGCCTGCAGCGCTTCGTCGACGAACGGACGACGCCCATCGAGGACACGGCCGTGGCGTGGACCGAGCAGGCCTCCCCGGCGGTCAAGGTCGCCACGCTCGTCATCCGCGCGCCCGGCGCCAGCGCGACCGAGACCCTGGCGGACGGGCGGCGGATCGAGGCGCTGGCCTTCAATCCCTGGAACACCACCGACGACTTCCGCCCGCTCGGCAACCTCAACCGCGCCCGCAAGACCGCCTACGACGCCAGTTCCGCCCATCGGCTCGGGTATCGCTTCCTCACCGTCCCGCCGTGGCGCAACCAGGTGATGCAGGCCCTGCTCCCGCCCCTGTTCGCCCTGGTCAACCGGTTCGTCGCCTGGTGGCGCCTGCCGCTGCGCCTGAGCCTGATGAACCTCGACGCCTTCCGCTTCCTGCTGCGGCGCAAGAACCTGATCGACACCGAGGTGCGCGAGGCGCCGCCGACGGCGCGCCCGCTGCCGGCGCCGATCCCGGAAGAAGTGCGCCGCGGCCGCGACGACGACGGCTGCTACACCGACATCTCCGACGAGCGGATGGGCGCGTCGGGCGCCGCCTTCGGGCGCAACATGGCGCCGATCCTGCGCCCCGACCTGTTCGATACGCCAAGTCCGATCCTGATCTCCCGCGAGTTGCTGCAGCGCAAGACGTTCATTCCGGCGCGTTCGCTCAACATCCTCGCCGCGGCCTGGATCCAGTTCCAGGTGCACGACTGGGTGAACCACGCGCGCTATCCGCTCGGCCGCGACGACGTCCGCGTTCCACTGCCGCCGGACATGATCTGGCAAAATACGCCGGGTGGCCCTTCAGAGACCGAGATGCGCATCGCCGGCAACAGTCACCCGGTCCTGCCGACGGAGGGCCGCCCGCCGATTTACTTCCGCAATACCGAGACCCACTGGTGGGACGCCTCGCAGCTCTACGGCGACGTCGTGACCAAGACGAAGACGCTGCGCGAAGGCCCCAAGATCCGCCTCGAGGGCGGCTATCTGCCAGCCGACGTCAATCACTTCGAGATCACCGGCTTCAACCAGAACTGGTGGCTGGGCCTCTCGGCGATGCACCTGCTGTTCGCACGCGAGCACAACGTCATCTGCGACGAACTGCGCGCCGCCTATCGCCAGTGGAGCGACGAGCGCATCTTTCAGACCGCGCGGCTGATCGTGGCCGCCCTCATCGCCAAGATCCACACCATCGAATGGACTCCCACCATCCTGGGGACCAAGGCCCTGGAGGTGGGGATGAACAGCAACTGGTACGGTCCGCCGGCCAACGACTGGGTGACGCGGGCGGGGTTGTGGCTGGTCGATACCCACGCCCTCACCGGCATTCCCAAGACCACACCCGACCACAACGGCGCTCCCTACTGCCTGACCGAGGACTTCATCACCGTCTACCGCATGCATCCGCTGATCCCGGACGACTACTACTTCTACGACATCTCGACCGGGCAGAAACTCTGTGACCGGACGTTCCTGGAGATCCAGGGCGCCGACACCGACCGCTTCATGCGCGCGACGGGCTTGAGGGACGTCCTCTACGGCTTCGGTGTCGCCTATCCGGGCGCCATCACCCTGCACAACTTCCCCCTTTCGCTGATGAAGTTCGAGCGCGACGGCGAGATGGTCGACATGTCGGTAGTCGATCTGGTGCGGACCCGCCGCCGCGGCGTGCCCCGCTACAACGATTTCCGCGCCGCCCTGCACAAGCCGCGTCTGAGCCGGTGGGAGGATCTCACCCCCGATCCCGACGACGTCCGTCTACTGAAGGATATCTACAGGGAGATCGACCTCGTCGACACCGTGGTCGGCCTGTTCGCCGAGACCCCGCCCGCAGGGTTCGGCTTCAGCGACACCGCGTTCCGCATCTTCATCCTGATGGCCTCCCGGCGGCTGCAGAGTGACCGGTTCCTCAACGTCGACTTCAGGCCGGAGATTTATTCGCCGCTCGGCATGGACTGGGTCGCCAACAACGGCATGAAGAGCGTCATCCAGCGTCACTGCCCGGAACTGGCGCCGCTGTTCCCCACGAGCGGCAGCGCCTTCGCGCCGTGGCGCCAGATCGTCCCCGAGCCGCTTCGCGCCAACCCATGAGGACCTGAAGAGAGATGGCCAATGCGGGGCTGGAGGCGTTGCTCGGACGAGGGCTGCTGGAGACCATCTGGCGGCGGCGGACTCACCGGGTGAGCCAAGGCACGTCGCTGCTGGCGGGGTCGATGAGCTACCAGTCGAGCGAGCCCCGGACGCCGCTCTCTGAGCTCGAGGAGGCGGTGCTGATCGCGGTCACCGGCTGCACGGGCCTCACGATGCCCGACCGCCCCTTCCAGGACCCGGCGACGCAACGGCCGATCATGTCCAAGCCGAGCCTGACCATGTTCGGGCGGACCGCCGGCAGCCCGGACAACGCCCAGGGCACGCACTTCTTCCTGATCAACGATTCCGGCACGTATTTCCTGCGCGCCCTGCCGCCGGCCCCACCGGAGGAGAACGTGTTCGCGCCCGAAGCCCTGATCGCCCGGGCCAATCAGGCCAAGGTCAAGGTCCTCGACCACCGGCTCGACACCCCGCCCGGCAATCGCGCCTTTCCCGCCTACACCGACTCCAACCGCTTCCTCTCCAACCTGCCCGGGACGACGATCCTGTTCCCGGTGGTGGATCTGTCGCGCCAGTACATCAACGGCCTGATGTACGTCCTCACCGAGCCGGACGGCACGCGGCCGACGATCGTCGACGACCGCAATTTCTACCAGCTCGCCGGCGTCGGGCGGTGGGTGAAGAACGGTTTCCTCAACAGGAACGTCAAGCTGCCGCTGGGCGTCCTCGGCTCGCTGCGCACGCAGATCGAGGCGGACCTGCTGCTGCAGAACCTGTTCCTCACCGCCGACGCCATGGGGCTGGGGGCGTGGATCCACGGCGCCATCGGACCGCCGGTGGCGCTCGGCGATCCGAAATACCGGGACGTCTTCGGGCCGATGCTGGGCTTCGACATCGTCACCCCGCGCTGGCGGCCGATGGACCTGCTGCGTTGGCAGGTTCCCCTGCCGCAGTACGCCGACCTGCGCACCAACCCCATCGGACTGCGCCACAAGGGCGAGCACCTGATCAAGGCCATGAGCCCGCCCTACTACGACAGCATGGTCGAGGCCGTGGACGCCGTGGTCGCCGAGAAGTTCGGCCCCCAGGGCATTTACCGCGACCAGGGCCTGTTCGAGCGCATCTACAAGGGCGACTACGGCGAGCGCTACCTGACCGAGGCCGCCCCCTATTCGCCGGATGTGATCGCCTGCGCCAAGGACATCTGCACCTACATCTACGACACCCACGGCCGCTTCCCGGCCCATTGCGACGCCATCCACGTACCGGGCGTCTGGCTGCAGGCGCATCACGTGGAGACGCAATACTACGAGCGGTACTTCCGCCACGGACTGACCGAGGCGCACGAGCGCCACGACGCCCTCTGGCATTGACATCGCCGGCGCCCCCGTCGACGGCGGCTGGAACCGCGCCGGCTGAGGCTTCGGACCGCGCCTTCGCCTCAGCGACCGCCGGAGGCCTGCGCGACGCACTGGGCGGTGTCGAGCAGCTCGTGCTGGCCCAGGCAGAAGACGTCCTCGTACTCCGGGCCGGCCACCGCCATGCACTGGTAGAGGTTGAGCTTGGACATCCTCAGGCACCGGTGGCTGGAGGCGTCGCTCAGCAACGGACGCAGGCTTGCCAGATCCCCGCCCCTGGCGGCGCCCAGCTCGGCCTCGGCGGCCAGCGCCAGGGCGTGGACCACCACCGGAGAGTTCGCCTGGGCGGAGCCGGCCGGCGCGCGTACGCGCAGCACCGCCTCGATCAGGCGCGTGTCGTCCCCCGCCGACACCTCCAGCGGCCTCGCCGAGAGCGACTTCACCCCCGCCAGACGCTGGGCGTGGTCGGCGACCTTCACCTTGGACCAGGCCTGTTTCTGGACATCATAGGCCGCTTGCTTGGTGCGTCCGCCGGCTTCGGCGAGGGCGTCGCCTTGCTGGCGCAGGGCGGCGCGGGCGGCCTGGGCCGCTTCCTCGGCGCCGTCGATCTGCAGAACGAAATACGGATCGGCGACCAGGCGCTCGGCCAGATAGTGGCGGTCGCCCCTACGCGCCGCATGGTCGACCCCGGCGATGAAGCGGTCGCTCCGCAGGGCGGCCAGAGCGGCATAGCCGATCATGCCCTCCTCGAACTGGCCCGGCTCATAGGCCGCGCCGGCCTTCAGCCCGGCGGCGACCGCCGCGCCCGAGGTTATCCGGCCCTTCACGGCGGCGGCATGCTCGACGTAGTTGCAAAAAGCGCTCGCCGCGGCGACGACTTCCCGCGGCATCGCCACGGCGTCGCCGTAGCGGCCGTCCGCGTCGGCGAGGCAGACGCCCGCCGTGAGCACGGCCGCGCAGACGGCCAGGGCCAATGTGGCGGCAAGCTTGCGGCTCATGCCCCCCTCCGTGTCGGGTTTGTTATCTTCGAAAAACCCTAGCGCCCGAGGCAAGGCCAGACACTGCGGCATATTCGCCGACGAGAAAGAAAAGCTCGGCTTGTTAACTTAAGAATAGCTCGCAATTTAACTATTAACTGCAAGCGTTGTAACTATCGACATCAAGGGTGTCTGAAATTTACGCGAGCAAGCTTCACCAGAACTAAGGTTTTACAAACTTGAGCGCGTACTGGTCGGTGTGACCGCGGATGGCGGGGTCGAAGATCGTCTTGCTGTGATCGTCGGCGGCGCGGTTCAGGAACCTGCCCTCGTCCGCCAGTTTGAACCCGGCGTCGGTGACTTCGGCGATCACCCGGGCCTTGGCGATGCGGTGGAACACCGCGATCTGCGAATCCGTCATCCCGGGATTGGCCTCGTGGTCGAGGACGAAATAGACCCCGCCGGACTTCAGCGACTCGAAGACGTGGCGGTTGAACGCCGCCATGTCGACCGCGCCGTACTTGGCGATGTGCAGGTCGTGATAGTTCTGGGTGATCCAGAACAGGTCGACCTTCTCGGGCAGCTCGAACTGGCCGAACGGTTCGACGTCGAGCGTGATGTTGGTCCGACCGGGTTCGGCTACTACCTGCTGATCGATCTTGACCGCGTCCTTCCAGCCGGCGTTCTCCAGGCCGTAGACCTTGCCCCGCGGCCCCACCACGTCGCTGATCATGCGCGTGTAGTAGCCTCCGCCGGGAAACAGCTCGCCCACCACCATGCCGGGCTTGACGCCGGCGAAGGCCAGCGTGTCGGCCGGATCACGCAGGGCGTCGGCGTCGCGGTCGTCCTTCGGCCGCGCCGGATCGGCCACCGCGCTGGCGACGTAGGCCGGCGTGTCGGCGGCCATCGCGACGCCCGCGGACAGGTTCGCGGCGCCAGCCAGGAGCGCGACCAGCGCAGGCGTCAACAGACTGGACAGTCTCATGGTGGTGCTCCCGAGATGGCTTCCCGCTCGCGTTCCGTTCCGCGATACTTGGAGCCAATGTAAGAGCCTCGGGAGAGCCTTGCCACATGAGAGACTCCGCCAGCGTCGAGGACCATGAGGCCCTGCGTGAGGGCGTCCGCGCCGTCGTTTCGCGGTTCGACGACGACTACTGGTTCGCCCGCGACGACGACGGCCTGTTTCCCTTCGCCTTCCACAAGGCCATGGCCGAGGCCGGCTGGCTCGGGATCACCATGCCGGAGGAATACGGCGGGGCGGGGCTGGGGGTCACGGAGGCGGCGATCATGATGCGCGAGGTGGCCAGCCACGGCGGCGGCATGGCGGCGGCCTCCTCGGTGCACATCAACCTGTTCGGCCCCCACCCCATCGTCGTGCACGGCAGCGAGCATCAGAAGGCCCGCTGGCTGCCGCCCCTGATCGCCGGCGAGGACCAGTGCTGCTTCGGCTTCACCGAGCCGGATGCGGGTCTCAACACCACCCGCATCAAGACCTTCGCCGAGAGGGTCCCCAGCGGCTATGTCGTGCATGGCCAGAAGGTGTGGACCTCCACCGCCCAGGTGGCGGGGAAGATCATGCTGCTGACGCGTACGACGAAGTTCGAGGACTGCAGGCGGCCCACCGACGGCATCACCATCTTCTACACCGACCTCGACCGTGCGCGGATCGACGTCCATCGCATCCCCAAGATGGGCCGCAAGGCGGTGGACTCGAACGCCATCTTCATCGACGGCCTGTTCGTGCCGGAGGAGGACCGCATCGGCGAGGAGGGCAGGGGCTTTTCCTACATCCTCGACAGCCTCAATCCCGAGCGCATCCTCATCGGCGCCGAGGCCATCGGCATCGGCTTCGACTGCGTCGCCCGGGCGGCCGCCTACGCTCGCGAGCGCGTGGTCTTCGACCGGCCGATCGGCCAGAACCAGGGGATCCAGCATCCCCTGGCCGAGCGCTGGATGTACCTGGAGTCGGCGTGGCGGATGGCGCTGCGCGCCGCGGCCCTCTACGACGCCGGCGAGCCGTGCGGGGCTGAGGCCAACGCCGCCAAGTTCCTGGGCGCGCGGGCTGGACACGACGCCGCCTGGCAGGCCATCGCCACCCACGGGGGCTTCGGCTACGCCAAGGAGTACCACGTCGAGCGCCTGTACCGCGAAGTCGCGATCACCCGCCTGGCGCCCATCACCGAACAGCTGATCCTCAGCTTCATCGGCGAAAAGGTGCTCGACCTGCCGAAGAGCTATTAACCGGAGCGCCGGCGTCCCGCCGGCGACTTGCTTAAGGAAGAGCCGGCGGGACGCCGGCGATCCGAGGAGGAGACCATGACCGGAGAGGCTACGGTCACCGATGTGCGTCCGGCCCACCGGTTCGATCCGGCCCCCCTGGAGGCGTGGCTCACCGGCCGCCTGCCGGGCTTCGCGCCGCCGCTGCGGGTGAGGCAGTTCGAGGCCGGCCACTCCAATCCGACCTTCCTGCTGGAGGCCGGCGACCGGCGCTGGGTGATGCGCAAGAAGCCGCCGGGCGTCCTGCTGCCTTCGGCCCACCAGGTCGGCCGGGAGTTCACGGTGCTGAAGGCCCTGCAGGGAACCGGCGTCCCCGTCCCCACCGTCCGCCTGCATGGCGAGGACACATCCATCGTCGGCGCCGAGTTCTTCATCATGGACTGGGTGAAGGGCCGGATCCTGCTCGATCCGCTGCTGCCCGACCAGACGCCCGCCGAGCGCGCCGCTCTCTACGAGGACTACCTCCGCATCCTCGCCCGGCTCCATGCGGTGGACCTCGAGGCCGTCGGCCTCGAGGACTACGGGCGGCCGGGCAACTACTACCAGCGGCAGATCGCGCGCTGGATCAAGCAGTACCAGCTCTCCCAGACCGAGGAGGTCGAGGACATGCGCCGGCTGATGGACTGGCTGCCGGCCCACATCCCCGCCGACGACCAGGTCACGCTGGTCCATGGCGACTACTCGATCCGCAACTGCATGGTCGATCCGGCCGAGCCCCGGATCGTCGCGGTGCTGGACTGGGAGCTCTCCACCATCGGCCACCCCTACGCCGACGTCGCCTACACGACCCTGTTCCAGATGGGCGACACGCCTCAGGCCGACATCACGGCCCTGGGCATCCCCGGCCAGCAGGCCATGTTCGACCGCTATATCGCGCTCAGCGGCCGCCCGGCGCCGGACGACTGGACCTTCTACAAGGTGTTTGTCCTCTTCCGCATCGCCGCCATCAACCAGGGTGTCTACAAGCGCGGCCTCGACGGCAACGCCGCCTCCGACCAGTTCGCCCTCGTTCTCCCCAGCGTCCGCCGTTTCGCCGCCCGCGCCTGGGCGATGGTCGATGGTGGGTAGTCCGGAGCGCCGGCGCTCCTAAGACCCGTCGTCGGCCTCCAGCGTGCGGCCGACGACCACCGTCAGGGGGTCGCTGGTCCAGCCGTCGAGGAGGCGGTGGATCTCGGTGCCGGCGAAACCCGCCCGCCGCAGGTAGATGTCCACCAGCCGGGCGTGGCCGGTTCCGTCCAGCGCCCGCCAGACGGCCACCGCCTTGGTGGGGAAGCAGCGGTTGGAGAAGCTGATCACGATCGGCGCGCCAGGCTTGAGCACCCGCCGGGCCTCGGCCAGCACCGCCGCCGGCCGCTGCAGGTACTGGATGGAGACGCAGATCATCGCCGCGTCCACGCTGGCGTCGGCGAGGGGGATCGTCGGGTCCAGGTTGAAGTCGCGCACGAACCGCCTCGTCAGGCGTGGATTGGCCGCCAGCTCCATCGCATTCATGCCGTGGCCGATCACCTCGGCGTAGGCGACGTCGTCCGGCAGGTGGCTGACCCAGCTGCTCATCAGGTCGAGCAGCACCCCGCCGACGGGCAGCACCTGGCGGTAGAAGCCGGTCAGGGTGGCGATGGCCGCCTCGTCGATGTGGGTGACCAGGCGGACCTGCGCGTAGAAGTCCGCGTCGTCGCCGGCGTCCAGCTTGGCGAAAGCCCCGGCCGGCAGTTCGGGAAAGGCGTTTTCGGGGCCCGCGGGTTCGCTCATCCGGACCACCCTAGAGTAGGATTCTCCAGGGCGGAATTGAGTCATGTCAAAACCGTAATGTTCGTGGGTGGGCGGCTTGGTGGACAGCGCCGGCCTCGCGTTCGACTATGCTCGATGGGACGGGGAGGGTGACGGATGCCGAGACGGATAGGCGCGAAGGGAACCGCCGCGACGGCCGCCCTCGCCGTCATGGCTCTCGCGTCCTGTTCGAAGCCGCCGGCGGCCGCGCCGGCGCCGGACCAGGCGTGGGCGTTCTATGGCGGCGACGCCGGGGGCCAGCGGTTCTCGCCGGCCGCGCAGGTGACGCCGGCCAATGTCCGCACCCTGAAAGTCGCCTGGACCTTCTCGACCGGCGATCTCGCCAGCCACGTCCAGAGCATCAAGGCCGCCGCCTTCGAGGACACGCCGATCATGGCCGGCGGCCGCCTCTATGGAGAGTCGCCGTTCAACGAGGTGTTCGCCCTCGACCCCGCCACCGGCCGGGCCCTGTGGCGCTTCGATCCCGCCCTCGATGCGAGGGTGCGCTATGGCGAGGGCTTCACCGCCCGCGGCGTCGCCTACTGGCGCGATCCGGCCGCCGCGCCGGGCGCCGCCTGCGCCGAGCGCATCTTCCTGGCCACCAACGACCGCCGCCTGATCGCCCTCGACGCGGCCACGGGCGTCCGGTGCGCCGGCTTCGGGCGCGGCGGGGAGGTCGACGTGGCGGCGGGTGTGAAGCTCAACGAGCCGCGCGAGATGCAGATGACCTCGCCGCCGGTCGTGGTCCGGGGCGTCGTGGTGGTGGGCTCGTCCGTCGCCGACAATCAGCGGCTCAAGGAGGTTTCGGGCGCCGTCCGGGCCTTCGACGCTGTCAGCGGCGCCCCGCGCTGGAGCTTCGATCCTCTCGCCTCCGCCAACCCGCCGATCGTCGCCGGCGCGGCCAATGTCTGGGCGCCGATGTCGGCCGACGAGGCGCGGGGCCTCGTGTTCCTTCCCACCACCAGCCCCAGCCCGGACTTCTGGGGCGGCATGCGGAAGGGCGACGACGGCGACGCCGACTCGGTGGTGGCGCTGAATGTGGCGACCGGCGCCAAGGTCTGGGCCTTCAAGACCGTCCATCACGACCTGTGGGACTACGACAACCCCGCCCAGCCGACGCTTGCGATGGTGGCCTGGAACGGCGCGCCCCGGCCGGCGGTGCTGCAGCCGACCAAGCAGGGCCTCCTCTTCACCCTGAACCGCGACACCGGGACCCCGGTGATCCCGGTCGTCGAGCGCCCCGTGCCCCAGGGCGGCGCGCCGGGTGAGGCGCTCGCTCCCACTCAGCCGTTCCCCATCGCGCCCCGACCGCTCGCCCCCAGCGTCATCCGGCCGCGGGACGCCTTCGGCATCCTACCCTGGGGAAACGATCGTTGCCGCCGCGCCATCGCCGGCGCCCGCCACGAGGGCCTGTACACGCCCCCCTCCCTGCAGGGCACGATCCTCTATCCGTTCACCGGCGGCGGCATGAACTGGGGCGGTCTCGCCTTCGACGCCGGCCGGCAGGTCGCCTACCTCAACACCTCCAGCGCCATGCACCTCGTCACCCTCATCCCTGCGGCCCAGGTCGCCGCCGCCCAGGCGGCCGAGCCGGACGTGGAGATCTCTCCCATGGCCGGCGCCCCGTATGGCATGCGCCGGGTCGTGCTGCGCTCCAAGCTCGGCCTGCCATGCAATCCGCCGCCCTGGGGCCAGCTGCACGCCGTCGACATGAGGACGGGCAGGGTAATCTGGGAGGTTCCCCTCGGGACCACCGAGGATCTCGCGCCGGGCAGCCAGTTCCTGCTGCACGGCGTCGGCTCGCCCACGTTCGGCGGCCCCATCGTCACCGGCTCGGGCCTCGTCTTCATCGGCGCGGCCCTGGACAACCATCTGCGCGCCTTCGACGCCGCCACGGGGCGCGAGCTCTGGCGCGCGCGCCTGCCGGCCGGCGGCCAGGCGACGCCGATGACCTATGTCTGGAAGGGCCGGCAGTACGTCGTCATCGCCGCCGGCGGCCACGCCAAGACCGACACCCGCCGCGGCGACCAGATTATCGCCTTCGCCCTGCCGCGGTAGGCGGTCCCTGCCGGGCGTTGCAACCTGGGGTCACGCTTTTGAGGCGCCGGGTATGTTTCCCGGCCTGGCCGAAGTGTACACTGTCTTTGACGCTCCACCCTGGCGAGGTTGCGCGCATGATCGTCCATGTCGATCCGGGTAGTCCCTGGTGGATTCAGGGCGCGGCGGCGTCCGTCCTGGCCCTTCACATTGGCGGCGGCGTGATCGGCCTGGCGTCCGGAACGGTGGCTGCGGTGGCGGCAAAGGGCGGGCGCGTGCACCGGGCGGCCGGCGATGTTTTCCTGGTCGCCATGCTGACCATGGCGACGATGGCCACCATAGCCTCGCCGTTCATGTCGTCGCTGCCGCAGCAGGCCAACTTGGTGGGCGGCCTGTTCACCTTCTATCTGGTGTCCACCGCCTGGATGACCGCGCGCCGCCCCGAAGGACAGGTGGGTCGCTTCGAGCGGTACGCCATCCTCCTCGTCCTCGCCGCCGGCGCCGTGGCCCTGTGGTTCGCGTGGCGTATAGCCCAGGTCCCCCCCTCATCTACCAGCGGGCAGGCGCCGCCCCAGGCGACCCTCTTCGTCGCCTCCGTCGCCACGGTGGCCGCCGGCGGGGACGTCCACGTGATCTTGCGCAAGGGTCTCACTGGCGCCCAGCGCCTCGCCCGGCATCTGTGGCGCATGTGCGTGGCGCTCTTCTTCGCCGCCGGCTCGTTCTTCCTGGGCCAGCAGCAGTTGCTTCCCGAGTTCGCCCGCGGATCGCCGCTGCTCTTCCTTCCGGCTCTGGCGCCCCTCGCCCTGATGGTGCTCTGGCTGATCCGGCTGCGCCTGCCTGCCGCTCCTGGAGCGCTTCCCGCCGAAGTGGGTACTGGTTCGGGGATCTAGCGAACAATACAAGGTGCTACTTTTGCGTTACACTATTGCAACAAATGCGGGAGGACTTCTATGGCTCAACTCGACGAAGGCAAGTTGCATGAATTCGTCGGCAAGATGCTGGGTGACCTGGGCGGGGCGTTCAGCATTCCGACGGCGCGCCTCGGCTTCAGGCTCGGCCTGTTCGACGCCCTGCACGAGGGCGGAGCGGCGACGGCCGGAGAGCTGGCCAAGCGCGCCGGCGGCTTGACCGAGCGCTATGTGCGCGAGTGGGCGCTCGCCCAGGCGGCCAACGGCTACCTCGACTACGATCCCGCCGCCGAACGGTTCAGCCTCTCGCCGCACCAGGCGATGGTGTTCGCCATCAAGGACAGCCCGGTGTACCTAGCCGGCGCGTTCGACATCGCGGCGGCGATGATCGAGGCCGAGCCCAAGGTCGAGAACGCGTTCCGCACCGGAGCCGGGGTGCGCTGGGGCGACTCGGCCGGATGCCTGTTCTGCGCCACGGGCGCCTTCTTCCGCCCGGGCTATGTCAACAACATCGTCCAGAACTGGTTGCCCGCCCTCGATGGCGTCGTCGACAAGCTGAAGGCGGGCGCCAAGGTCGCCGACGTCGGCTGCGGCGTCGGCTTCTCGACCCTGCTGATGGCCCAGGCCTACCCGCAGAGCCGGTTTGTCGGCTTCGACTTCCACGAGCCGTCGATCGAGGAGGCGCGCCGGCATGCCCAGGCCCACGGCGTGGACGGCCGCGTCCGTTTCGAAGCGGCGACCGCCAAGGCGATCGGCGAGACCGGCTTCGATTTGGTCACCGTCTTCGACTGCCTCCACGACATGGGCGACCCCCGCGGCTGCTCGGTCCACATGCGGCGGATCATGAAGGACGACGGGACGTGGATGATCGTCGAGCCGATCGCCGGCGACCGGCCGCAGGACAACATGAATCCGGTCGGGCGCCTCTACTACAACGCCTCGACGATGATCTGCGTCCCGACCTCGCTCGATCAGGAAGTCGGCGAGGGGCTGGGGGCTCAAGCCGGCGAGGCGAAGCTCGCGCAGGTGGTCCGCGCCGGCGGCTTCACCCGGGTCCGCCGGGCGACCGAAGGTCCGTTCAACATGGTGCTGGAAGCCCGAGTTTAGCGGGGTCGGCCAGCGCTCCCGGCGGCCTCACGACGCCGTGACGACCCGCGAGACCTGTTGAATATCGATGGCTTACGCGCGCGCCTGAGCCGATTGGACCAGGCTGTCGCGCCTGCGCGACGGGCCATAGTGGGGGTCCTTTGGCGAATTTACCCGCCCAGGCGGCGGGCCTAGGTTCATGCCCGGTCGCCACGACGCGCATCGCCGACGCACCTTTCAGGACGAAGGCGCATCCGCCGCGTGTCGTTTCCGACCTCACCCCCGATATACAGTACACGGAGAGCCGACATGCCAGAACTTCACAGCAACGGCAGCTACGATCCCTACATCGCGCAAATGTTCAATTCACTGGGCGCGGGAGCGATTCCGGGCCTGACGGCCCAACCCCAGACTCCATGGGCCGTCCAGAGTCCCTTCGCCTTCCAAAATCCGCTCGCCGCCGTGAACCCGGCCGTTCAGCCGGGACCGAATCCGGTCCAGTCCCTCGTCGCCATCCAGGTCGCCCAGCAGATCGTGGCGAAGCAGGCGGCGCAGGCGATTCAGTGCGCGCAGGCGCTGCAGACCCTGCTGCAGCAGGCGCTGAGCCAGATCACGGGCGCCCAAACCCCGTTCGGCCTGGGTCAGTTCGGCCAGGCCCCGCAGCAGCAGACGCTGC